>SXGS01142360.1_pt1 | contig 23126 bp, 20 predicted proteins | sample 3174681 | NCBI WGS metagenome assembly SXGS01 (sample SAMN11356861, study PRJNA531348) | freshwater metagenome | isolation source: freshwater sample F1-80 | place: China: Fuxian Lake, Yuxi | collected 2017-12-25
AAACCTTCCATTTTTGCCGTATTTCAGCTATAATATCTAGAAATGTTCACAAACAAAAAGCCTCTCCTGCGCGCGCTCACACTCGTCATTCTTCTTGGAGCGTTCCATCTTGCGATAACGACCGGAATACCGACTGCCTTCGCGGCAGAAAACGGTGTAGAACTTCAGAAAGCATTTATGACGGCACTTTCGATGATTACGACATTCATGCAGGTGCTACTGCTCGTGATTCTCGACATGGTTGGATATCTGATGCGAGGAGATTTTTTTGCAAATGGCAACATGATGAATGCTCTGAACAGCATCTGGAAGTTGTCCCGAAACATCATGAATATCATCTTTGCTCTCATGTTGATCGGTGTCGCTTTCTATACGATCATTACGGCAAAGGCGGAACTCATCAAAGGTAAGTGGGCCCAATTTGTGATCGCAGTCGTGCTCGTGAACTTCTCGTGGTTCTTTCCACGCGTCATCATCGACGTCGCCAATGTACTGACAGCGACTGTGTACTCCGTCCCTGGAATGCTGGGTGTTGTTACTTGTCAAAATTTTGAGGGCGAAAAATGTAAGGTGATCGTAAAAATACGAATACTACCATCCCTAGAACAAGTTCAAGAATTCATCGAGAATGAGTGCGGCGGAGACACCTCAAGCACAGACTGCAAATGCATAGAGGGTATCGGTTGCTACAGAAAGGCGGACCACGACTCCGGCGAAGCAAACAATATGAATGTCGCGCATGCAACGCTCAATGGAATGGCAACAAGCTTCATTCATATCGAAAAACTGACGCAGATTCCACCGGAGATTTTTGGAGGTGGCGGTGCGGGAGTATTTCATGATTCCCTGAAAATCATGATCAATGTCATGATGGTGTTCTTCGTACAGGTCGGCATCATTCTTCCGATCATCGCACTGGGGGTCGGCCTGTTCATCCGAATATTGATTCTGTGGGTCACCATCGCCTTCATGCCGTTCGTCTTCCTCGGGTATGTGATTTCCGGGAAGCTGGGAACAAACATTTTTGGATTCGAAACGGATCTCTGGAAGGAATTCATCAATGCTGCGTTCCTCCCTGCCGTCGTTGCGATACCCTTCGTCATCGGCTTCATCATGCTCAGGACGATGGCAACAGTCCCTCCGCCTGCGGGCTTCAACCAAGATTGGGGAATCCCCCTCATTCACGGAGTCAAGTCCTGGTGGGGCTTCCTCTGGCTGTTTGCAGCCGTCGGCATCATCTACACCGGAGCGTTTGCGGCACTCAGACGAAGTGCGATCACCGGAAAGATCACGGATAAAATTAAAGCATTCGGAGACTCCGCATTCGGCGCCGCACTGCAGCTGCCTCTCCTGACACCGCTTCCGATGCCGATCGGTGGGAAGCCTGCCAATCTGGGTACGCTGGTGAATGCACCGAAGGATGTCAGCAACTTGATTCGCGTAAAGGCAAGAGGCGGAGGAATGTTAGGAGACGGAGGCGCGCGAGCGCCCGGTGTGGACGATCGATTCGTCAATGAAACGAATGTCAAAGCAAAGGAGAATACGGACAACATCATCAGGGCACTTGAAGGACTAAAAAATTCAAATTTTGGAACGGTAGGATTTAAAACAAGTCTGGAAATTCTTCAAAATCAAGTCGGAGGAAAAGATCTGGGAGCCGTTGGCATGCTCACGAAGTTCAAAGATATCGTTAAAAACGATCCGAATCCAAATAGCCCGCTGCGTGCGCAGCTCCAAACCATCGAAGACATCGTGTTAAAAGCTCAGCAAGGATCAGCACAGCCGCCTCCTCCGCAACCTCCTCCGGCTCAGCCGTAACCCATGGCAATGAACACACCGGAAACCGGCATGAAGCAAAACGACTCTCCGAAGGTGCTGGAGAAGAAGTTTGCGGAAATGCATAAGCGTCTCGATACGCCTGAGAATATGAAGCGGGAGGAGTACATCAAGAACATCAAAGAGAAAGCGGATAAGTTCTTCGAACGCCTTCCTGTAAAAGGAGGAGCCGTTCTCATGCGCCTCGAAGCAATGCAAGAGAATCCGGAGGGTGCCGACGGAGTGACTGCGGCACTGGAAACGCTGAAGGAACTCTACATGGAGGCCGTCGAAATGCGTGCTGAGATGTTCCCGGACACCATGCGAAAAGCAATGAAGCTGGAGCCGGGTGCGGATATCGAAGAAGAGGTCGGAAAGGGTCTTGAAGAACTCCAGGGACACGAGGGAAAGAACCAGCAAACATTCGGAAATGAGCTTGGAAGAATCGCATTGGGACTGGCGCAAACACCGTCCGATGTGCTCGCAGCCGGAAATACGAGGAGTCGCTACTGGTTCATGAACAAAGCAACGGGGTTTCCCGATATCAAACAGTATCAGGTCGCTGAAGACCAGAAGTTTGTGTTGCAAGCGGAAGCGCAACTAAAGGACACACAAACGATGCAAGATCACCCGGAAATTCAGAAGACGATCGAGAAAATCAAAACAGGTCTCCTGGAGATCAGGAAAGTGAATCCTACAGGGACCGCGATGTACGATTGGCAGGTGAAGAACGCACCAAGAAAAATGGACACGAAACCGCTTCGAGTTCTTGGAATCCTCAGCGGAGGCCTCATCGCCGGCCTGGGCGTTGGCCACAGCCTCTATACGGGAAAAGAGTTGACCTGGCCGACCGCCATGTGGGCGGGCGTCGCTGCATACTCGTTGAATCCGAAGATGTTCCAAGGGAGAGAGAAAGCTGCGATCGAATCCTTCCAAAAGTACGGCTCAGCGGAACGAAAAAAACTTCTTGGCCTCATCAGTACAGAAGCATTCGAAGAGTTCACGGATCTCTCGAAAGAAGAGCTGAAGGCCTTCAGAAAAAAAGTGCAAGGTATCGCAACCAATAACGCGAAAAATCCGAAGAGCAGAGAGCTCCTGACGAAAGCGGATATCGGAACGATTGCGCGTGAAGGAAGTCCTCTCTACGTTCTGCTTGTCGACAGGGAAAAATTGAATCAGGACCCGCGGCGCATCCTCGCTGCCGTCGACCTCATACTCACTGCATCCAAAAATGACATCGATGTGATGAAGGAGATGATTGAGCACAAGTAAAGATTTACCCCACCTTCGTAAACTCCTTGGTGTATGCCTCGAGCATATCGCCCATTTCAAGGCCGATAGAAACCGTCACGCGCATACCGCATTCGGCTCCTTCCTTCGCTTCTTTGATATCTTTGTCGACGTTCTTCAGCGAATTAATGCGACCGGTTCCTACCTGCTCTCCGGCGCGCAGAATCCTAAAAGGCGTGCGCTTGATGAAACCATCCATGACTTTTCCTCCGACGATCTGCTCCGATTTCTTCGTGAGGAACACGCCTCGAATTTCCAGATGGCCCGTAATCTTCTCCTCTTCGACGGGCTCAATGAGGCCCTTGAGGATCAGCTCAACTTCCTCAAGGAGCTTGTAGATGATGTCATAGTGCTTGATCTTCACACCCTCGCGCTCGGCGGTGCGGGCAACCGCCGCCGATGCATCCACATTGAACGCGACGACGATGGCCTCACCTGCCGACGCCATCATGACATCGCTTTCGCTTACGTCACCGATCGCGGCATGGATAACCTTGGGTTGCACCGTATCGGTCGTCAGTTTCGCCAGTGCTTCTTCAAGCGACTGCAGTGAACCCTGCGCATCGGCCTTCAGAATTATTTTCAGTTGTGAGAGCTTTCCTTCTGATAAGCGGCTTACAAGGTCTGCAAATCCGCGCTTCGTTTGCTGACCCTTGGAGACGGCATACGCGGCAAGATAGGACTTGAGCTCCTTGTCGGTACCGAACACCTGAAGAATTTCCCCGACGCTCGGCAGCGCGTCGAATCCCGAAATCACCGCTGGGCCGGAGGGAAGAACGTCGGAAATGGACTTGCCCAGCGCATCACTCAACGATTTCACTTTTCCTGATGCTCCGCCGCATCCGATGATATCCCCTACTCTGAGTGTTCCGGTATTCACAATCACGCTTGCAAGCGGCCCCCTCGACTTGTCCAGATGACTTTCGACAATCGTGGCGATGGCCCTGCGATCGGGATTGGCCTTCAGCTCTTCGATCTCCGCCATGAGAAGCGCGTGCTTCAGAATTTCCGGAATCCCCTGCTTCGTAAGTGCCGAACAAGGAATCATCGGAACGGTCCCACCCCAATCTTCCGGCTGAAGGCCTTGCGCTGCCAGTTCGCCCTTCACCCGCTCGAGATCGGCATTCGGACGATCGATCTTGTTGATGGCAACGAGGATCGGGACCCCCGCATCCTTCGTATGATTGATCGCCTCAATCGTCGTGGGCTTCACGCCTTCCTCCGCAGAGACGACAAGAATGACAATGTCGGTAAGCTGCGCCCCGCGCGCCCTCATGGCGGTGAATGCCTCATGACCGGGTGTGTCGATGAATGTGATCGGCTTTCCCTCGTAGACAACTTGATACGCACCAATGTGCTGGGTGATGCCACCCGCCTCTCCCGCAACGACGTTGGTGCTGCGGATCGCATCGAGGATGGCGGTCTTTCCGTGATCCACGTGTCCCATCACCGTCACGATCGGCGCACGTTCGCGAAGAAGGGACACATCGTCCTTGATGAGCTCCGCAAGGTTATTGCTGAGGAGAGCCTCCACGGAAACGGTTCCCGCATCGCGCTGAATTTCCACACCGAGATCGAGTGCGATCACCTCGGCCGTATCATAGTCGATCTGCTGGTTGATGCTTGCAAGCACGCCGTTCTTCATGAGTGAAGAAACGATCTTCGGAACCTGGATACCGGTCTTCTCCGCAAATTCTTTCACCGATATCTGCGATGGAATGAGGACGATGCCCGTCTTTTTCTTGATCTGCTCCTGATGAATGGAGCGATCCGGTCGATCCAAATTCTTGAGCAGATTGCTCTCCGCCCTGCGCTGCTCCAGCTCGTCCTTCGAGAGTGCCTTCGGCCTCTGCTTTTCGAGAGCCGCTTTCTGCCTCTCGATGGCATCTTTAGAAACTCCTTCGAGGGTAAGTTTACGGAGAACGTTCAAATTCTCAGGTCTCGCAGGAGCTTTCTTCTGCTCGGAAACTTGAGGCTGCTCGGAAACAACCGGGGCCTGAGCGGGCTTCTCTTCATCGTCAGTCTCGGACGTCGCCCCTCCGCGCATCGCCTCGACCATATCCCAGTCGACGGTGATTTTCCGACGATTCGCAACGAATCGGATCACTCCCATCGCAAGATTGTCCGACACTTCCCGATCGGTCGGCTTGACGCCGAAATCGACTGTCTCAAGCTCCTTACGAAGCTCTTGCCCGGTGATGCCTAAGATTTTGGCAACTTGTACGAGACGCACGCAGAAAAGGGAAAAACAGCGCTCAGCGTAGCACAGAACCCCCAAAGTACAAATGCGGACCTACGAAGACTTTCGTGTCTGTTCGAGCGTCGACGTCACATCGATTGATGTCCTCGGCTTCGGTGATTTTTCCTTCGGCGAGACAACGGGAGATGTTTGTTTTTTCTCGACTGGCCTCGCGGGCGGTACGGAAGAGATTGGCTGCGGCTGGTCGGCCTCCGTCCGTTGCAGTTGCATCTCCGTCTTCAGTTTCTGAATGCACTCGATGACCTGCAGCTGAAAATTCCCGTACTTCTTGATCTTAAACCCCGACGCCCTCGCATGACCCCCGCCCCCGAAGAGCCGACTGGCGGCACGGTTCACGTCGATGGAAACGGATGAACGCATGCTTGCCTTCAGGCCTCCCTCCTCGATCTCGGTGAAGAGCACGTGCACATCGGCATCGGGAATGGTTGAGATGAGTTCGTCGAGTATTCCCGCAGTCTCTTTGGACGTCGCCCCCATTTCCGCAAGGTCCTCATGGCTGACGGCAGCCCACACGATGCCCGTTTCAGCATCCATCTGGATGCGGTTTAACGCTCGACCCCAAATTTTCAACGTCGACAACGGCTTCGTCTTGTAGATGTGCTGAATGATTTCTTGCTGTCTGGCACCGAGATCGAGAAGCTGCGCCGCGACTTCGAGCGACCGCGGCGTCGTGTTCGGATTCTGGAAACTGCGCGTATCGGTAATCAGTCCCGTAAGCAAAAGCGTCGCGATGTCGGCATTCAGAAGCGCCTTCCATTTGGGTTCTGAAAGAATCCATGCGTACAGAACCTCCGTCGCGCTTGCAGCGGTCGAGTCGATGAGTTGCAACTGTCCGAAGCGGGTATTGCTGATGTGATGATCGACATTCAAGATCGGCGTCGACTGGAAGAGATCGATATTGTCCGTATAGAAAGACCCGAGTAAGCCGATGTCCGCGGTATCCAGCACGACAATCAAATCGTAGGAAGAGCCCGCATCGAAGAAGCTAATGTCCTTCTCCTTGAGCGTCCCTTTCTTCGGCGTAACGATGATATTCACTTTATTTTCTTCCACGGTGTAGCGCAGCTTGTCGATCTCCATACCGCCCGCGCAATCGAGGGTGATCACGAACTGCCGCTCGGTATTGATGGATGTCTGAAGATGCTTGAAATTCGGAAGAAACTCCAGTGACTCCGGCAAGGTATCGGGGCAAATGACGGTGCAATCCTTCCCGAGTTGCTTGAAAATGGAGTAGCACGCAAGCACACTGCTTAAACCATCTGGATCGACATTTGCATGCGGAATAAGCAGCATGCGTTCGCTGCCTTCGATGGCTTTGGTAGCTGCCTGCAGTTCTGATGGACTTAGTGGCATAGTTGCGATTAGTTCTGACTATTGTATCATATTATTATAAGAATATCAAGAGTCAATATTGTCAAGTAATAGAGGAAAGGGTGCAAGTATACGTCGAAAGAGTACTGAAGCGCCAGTGATTAGTCCGAAACAGCATACTTATTGCTGGCCAAAAATTGAAAATTTTCCAGAAATGATCTATAATATATCTACTGGTTTTTCACAACTTCGTCCCAAAAAGGAGAGAGCGATGCGATGCTTACAATGTGGTGCGGATGGCGTTCATCATGTGAACGCTGAAGACGTCTCAAACGCTGGTGGTTGCACCATCAAATGCACCGAGTGCGGGCAACTGCATGACGGTAACGTGATGTTCAACACCGAAGTCCTCAATCTGCCCATGCCAATGTGGCAGAAGCTCTGCGTCTGGGGAATCATTGCGCTGGTTGTAGTAATTTCAACTGGCATATCGCTCCTCTTCTAGGACGCAGGTTGCCAACCAGCCGCCGGTGCACCGTAGTGACTCTGTCACTACACCGCGCCGGCTTCTTTGTGTAGAAAATTTACTCAGTAATACCGTACATGTGAAAAGGGATCGCCATAACAATAGTTGGTCGGGGTGCCCTAAAGGACAGCCTCCCAAGCCTTTCTCACTTCATATTCACTCGTGCGAAAGAGCTTGGTCGGGGTGCAGGGACTCGAACCCTGGGTCTCCAGACCCCCAGCCTGGCGCTTTACCAACTAAGCTACACCCCGATGTCACAAATCTTAGCGTCATGAAGCGTAAAGCTCCATCACTTTGTAAAGGGTGATGTATACACGGCCTTCGATCCAAGCTCCTCTTCAATCCTGAGTAGCTGGTTGTACTTGCAGACGCGATCCGTCCTCGAGAGCGAACCTGTTTTTATCTGCCCCGTCGCAAGACCGACTGCCAGATCCGCAATGAAACTGTCCTCGGTTTCACCGCTCCGGTGACTGGAGACGGCATTCCACCCCGCTGCCTGACACATGCGTATCGATTCGACGGTCTCGGTCAGACTCCCGATCTGATTCAGCTTGATGAGCACGGCATTCGCAGACTGCTTCTCGATCCCCTGCTTAATGCGCTTGGTATTCGTCACGAAGAGATCGTCTCCGACCAGTTGAACCGAAGCGCCGAATTTCTTGCACATGAGTGCGAAGCCGTCCCAGTCGTCTTCGCTGTGACTGTCCTCGATACTCACGATCGGATACTTCTTGAGGAGCTCTCCATAGAAGTCGACAAGCTCTGTTCCATTCATGCTCCTGCCATCCACGGTATAGACGCCTCCCTTGCAAAATTCGGAAGCCGCACAGTCGAGCGCAAGTTGAACCTTGCCCGCGTACCCCGCCTTCTCGATCGCCTGCATGAGAATAGAAAGAGCTTCATCGCTGCTCTTCACGTGAGGAGCAAATCCGCCCTCATCGCCGACGGCCGTGACGTGCCCGAGATCCTTGAGGATATTCTTGAGTGTGTGAAAAATCTCCGCACCGGCTTGCAATGCCCTGGAGAAAGAATCGAATCCCGTCGGAACGATCATGCATTCCTGAAAACTGAGACCCGAGTCCGCATGCGCACCTCCGTTGATGACGTTCATCATCGGAACGGGCAAGGTAACGGAGGGAGTTGCATACTGTTCAGCAAGCGAAACCCACAGTGACTTCTTCTCACTGACGGCACGGGCACGCGCAACGGCGAGAGAGACTCCGAGGATCGCATTCGCGCCAAGAGTCGCCTTGTTCGGAGTGCCATCGAGATCAAGCATCGTCTGATCGATGCTCTTCTGACTGTCGACGTTCATCCCTGCAAGTTTCTTCGCAATGGGACCATTCACGTTGGAAACCGCTTTCAGCACGGATTTTCCCGCATACGTCTTCTTGTCACCGTCACGAAGCTCAAGCGCTTCATGAGTACCGGTGGACGCACCGGAAGGTACTGCAGCACGACCGAAGGAGCCGTCGCTCAGAACGCAATCTGCTTCGAGTGTGGGATTGCCACGCGAATCGAGAATCTGGCGGGCGTGGAGAGAGGTGATGGTGGACATTGAGAGGAATGATGAATGAGGAATTAAGAATGATGGACGCTGCAAAGAGTAGAAGAATTTTGATGAAGCTGCCACCCCTTCATTCATCATTCGTTATTTTTCATCCTTATTTGGTCCGCTAACAACAACCACCACCTTCTCCCCGCTCTCCACCTCTCCTCCGTTCCAATCGTGAATGGCATTCATCAAGACATCCCATCGATACGCAAATTGTTTTCCGTGCCGCGTGCCGGGGTCATTTGTGATCGCAAAATCATCGGTGTATCCGCGGAGCACAAGCATATGATACCGAGGGCCGGGAGATTGAAAGTAAGGATTGAAGAGTTGCTGCCCCGCTACGGGAACAATGATGAGCGAACCCTCGGAGAGAGCGGCTTTCAGATCATCTACGGATGGACTTCTCAGAAGAGTGACGGACAGTGAAGAATCCTGCGACAGGAGAAGCGCTGCTGCTTCCTCCGCAGTATCATCGATGCCGAATCCCAAAGCTTCATTTGCGGCAACCAAATGCAAAATGCCACGTTCGGCATCGTCGGGGCTCGAGATGGGCCGACGCGAGAAATACCGCAGGACCATGAGCACACTCGCCTCTTCGCATGCCTCCTGATGCAGCGCATCCCAACGCGCATGCGGAGCCTGAGGAGTAAATGGAACATCCCAATTGACCTCCGCACGAAGCGATGAAAACACTGCTCCGGCAGAAGGAGGTTGCAAAGCCGGCTCCTCCGGCTGCGGAAGAAGTACCTGCTCTTGTTCCTCAATCAGTCTTCTGCGCTCGGAACGATCCCTGGTAACGGCAAGTAACTTCACACCGATTACGAACACGGTCATGAGTCCAAGACCTGCAATCAGTACTCTTTTCATAGAAGCATATTATGCCTCATTCCGTTGCCTCACATGAAGTGTTCCCGCATAGAGCGCGAGAAGAGTTGCGGCCAGTACCAGAAGGGACTCCGGACCGGACTGCGGCAATCTGTTCGGCTTGCGATCCATCATCACGGAAGAACGATCAGAAGATCGAGCGGCACTGCTCTTCGTCTTGATCCTGACAGACGACCGAACGGAGGAAGCTTTATTCTCGGAGAGGAGATCGGAGGCAGGATCTGACATCCGAACTGTTCTCGGAAGCGACCGCATGCGTTCCATTCCAAACCGAACAACGGTAGCAGGGCCCGTACGGAAGATCGCATGCTGCAAGCGAGGATTCCACCCCTTCGATTCCGCAAGGAGTGCACCAGCTGTAAAAAGGACGAAGAAAGATGACAGAACGGCAATGCGAACCGTCTTGCGTCGAATCACGTGTATGCAGAACAGAATGGCGCTTCCGAGACCGAGTGCGACGAGCGGCACACTCCAGAGAAACAAGAAGCCGAGATTCGTGATATGGAACCACTTCCAATACGGATCGATGATCTGCAGAAGCAACCAGAGTGCGAAAGAACCTGCGGGAAGCCAATGCAGCAAACGAAATTCGTAATCAGCACGATTGCGCCTGAATGTCGGGATCAGAAAGATCGGATACAGCGCTGCGACTGTAAAGAAAAGCACACAGTACCGAAGACCTTCAGGGAGCTCGGGTAAGAGAGACGCAAGAAATGCGGATACGCAGATCAGGAGACCGAGAATGATCAAGTACGCCGTTTCTGTGTGATGCTTTAGAGGCACAGGAACGGAGATTTTCCACTAGTTGAAAAGGTATGTCAATAGAAAGAAAACTGTTCATCGAAGATATGGGGAAAGACAGAGAGTCTGACAATAAAAAAAATTCTCAAAAATTGCAGGATGCGAGGAAACAAGCTGAAATTTTTTGAGATGTATTCGTATACTTCGAGAAAAATTTCAGCGCAGTTGACGAAGCAGGCTGCAATTTTCAGAGTTTTTCTATCGCTTGGGCTTCGGCAAATACTTCTCCCTCTCATCGACGATGTGCGCCTGCTTTACAACCGTGTAATGCCTTCTTCTGAACTGAATGAACTGAAGAAGAACGTACAGTAAAACAAAAGCAAACCACATCGCCCACAGGAGACGCATCGAAAGAAATTGGATGGTCTCGACTCGGCTGACCGTAAGCACCAGCGCGACAAAACCAAACCAGAACAACGCGTACGGCCATCCCCTGGAAAGTGTTCGCGTCACAGGATTCTTGCTGGACTGCCTCCACCTCGATACGACGAATGAAAGTGTCATCATCACGATGGAAACCAGAAGCAGAGCAGTCACGCGACCGTCCTGATAATGCCAACCTGCGGGATTCGGCCAAAGCCAATAGGAGAGGAATTGCATGGGCAGAGGGTAGACGAGGAGTGACGGAGAAGTCAAAAAGAAGCGATCCAATAAGCCGCAATGAACACGCTTAGGACTTTTTCTTCTCCTGTGGCTTCTTATGATTCATCGCCAGAAATTTGTCGAGCTTGTGTTCGAGTCGTCGCTCGGAAGTCGTTCGAACGGGGCGAATGAGCACATAAAGGAGAAAACCGACGACAGGAAGAGCAGCAACGAGCACGATGCAAAAAATCTGATACGGAAGCGATGACGTCCGAAGCAGGATATCCCGGGTTGCAAACAGTACGAGAAAAACGATAATGCATGCCGCAACGATCATCAGAACTTGAATGAAAAGCAGCGAAGGGTCCGTCGAAAAGAAGATGGAAATACTTTCGAAGAAGGCAGGGAAAGAATTCACGGAAAAAGGGGGAATTACAAATGAGGATACTTCCGACGATGCACCACAACATAAACGACCGTCGAGAGCAGTGCAAGGATCGCAAGCACCTGACTGAATCGAAGCTGATATTGAGGCAGATCGATCAGAGGACGAAGGAAAACATACATGAGCGTCAGTGCGGCAACCGATGAACTGTAGATGAGATTGCTTCGATCACTCAATCGTTGCTCAATCAACGCGAGGATCCCAAGACTCACGAAAAGGCTCGCTAAAAATACAAAATCCGTGAGCACGGCAAAAACAGGAATGCCAAAATCCCCTCTCATGAACTCGAAGAGGAAAACGGCGGTCGAAGCGGCGATGATTCCGAACAACGTTTCCGCACCCGCACGTTTGCTGTGCTTGCGAATGAGCAACAGTCCGAATGTAAGGAAGAAAAAGAAAAATGCATAGTACAACTGCACGGGGTGAATCGGCACCGAATACCGCACATTGAAGGTGTCCATCACGATGCCCCAAGCCCTGTTGGTCGGCTTCCCGTACGCCTGAGCGGCTAAAAACATGCCAATCCAATCGAACGCAAGCCCGAACGTCGTTGCAGGCAGCAGCGCATCGAGCCACTGGAGAAATGTTGCTCGCTGATTTCTCGTCGACCAGAAGAGCACAATCGCAATGCCGATGGCGCCTCCGAGAAAGCTGAACTCGCCGTCCCAGACGATGAAGACGCGGAAAAAATTCTTGGTGTACGCCTGATAGTTGGCAACGATGGCAAGCACCCTCCCCATCAGGAGAAAGGCGAGAAGGTGCCATCGCGCATAATCCTTCACGCTCTGGATGCTGAGACTTGCGGAAGCCGCAATCTTAAAAAAGAACTCGGTGGAAAGCCAGACAGCCAAAAGCAGAAAAACAACGCGCATCCAAAGAATCACAGGGCCGAACTCGATGGCTTCGAACATTGCGAGAAGAATAGCATCATCCGATCGACCCCTCCAGCTTCCTCTGCTGAATATCCTCCAGCGTCTTCGAGATAAATTCCGCAACCGGAACAGTCACCTGATTCTTCGTCTTCACATTCCGAACCGTCACCGATTTCTCCGTCACCTCACGATCACCCATCACGAGCAGATAAGGAATCTTCATCTTCTCGCCTTCTCGAACGCGTTTTCCAAGGGACTCTGACGAAGGCATGAATTCACAGCGAATGCCGTTCTTCCTGAGTTCTGTCATCAGCGTCTGTGCATACTCTTCATGCACTGCCGCAACCGGCACAAGTGCGACTTGGGTTGGCGCAAGCCAGAGCGGGAAAAGACCTGCCGTATGCTCGATGTAAATCGAAAGGAAGCGTTCGATGGAACCCATGATCGCCGCATGGATCATGACGATTCTCTCCTCCTTCCCTTCCTCATTCATGCAGAAGAGATTGAATCTCTCAGGCATATTGATATCGAGCTGAATCGTAGCAACCTGCCACTCGCGACCGATGGAATCTTTCGTGATGAAATCCACCTTCGGACCGTAGAATGCAGCCTCGCCCGGAGACTCGAAGAAATCCGCATTGCGTTCGATTGCGATCTCACGAAGCTCCGCTTCCGCTCGCTTCCACATCTCCGGCGTACCGAGATATTTCTCGGGTGCTTTGGGATCGTGAAGTGATAAGCGAACCTTCAATTTTCCGAAACCGACCGTTGCATAGAAAGAATCCACGATCTCCCAGATCGCAAGAATTTCATCTTTGACCTGAATTTGACGACAAAAAACGTGCGCATCATCCTGTGTGAAACCGCGAACACGGGAAAGCCCGTGCAGTTCTCCGGTCTGTTCATCTCGGTAACACGCTGTCGTTTCGGCATACCGCTGCGGCATGTCGCGGTAACTACGCTGCCGCGACGAAAAAATCTGCGTGTGGTGCGGACAATTCATCGGTTTCATCGCAAACTCGTGACCCTCACGCGTGGTGATGCGGAAGAGTTCGTTGCTGAATTTCTGCCAATGTCCGCTGGTCTCATAGAGCTCCTTCTTCGTGATGTGGGGGATCGTCACGCGCTCGTAACCTTTTGCCGCTCTCAGTTCAAACACGAGATGATCGAGAAGATTCCGGAGGAGGGTACCTCTCGGCGTCCAGAGGGGAAGCCCTGAACCCACGAGATCGCTGAACGCAAAGAGATCCAACTCTTTGCCGAGCTTCCGATGATCCCGACGCTTCGCCTCCTCAAGCATCGCAAGATGTGCCTTCAGACCCTCCTTGCTTGCGAAAGCCACGACGTAGAGACGCGTCAATTGCTCGCGCTTCTCGTCACCTCGCCAGTAAGACCCTGCGATCTTCGAAATTTTAAACGCATCGGCGGGAATCTCTTTCAGATTCTCCACGTGTCCGCCGCGACAAAGATCGGTGAAAGTCTCCTCCCCATTCGGGCCGAGGTTCACGTAGTGAGTCACTTCGCTCACTTTTTCGTTCTTCTCGAGATCTTCGATCAATTCGACTTTGAATTTCTGCTTCTGAGAACGCCAGAATTTCTTCGCATCCGTCACGCTGAGAGTATCGCAGCGGAAGGTCTGCCCCTGATTGATGATCTTCCTCATCTCCTTCTCAATGACCGGAAAATCCGTTTCGGAAATCGGCTGAGGAAAAAGAAAGTCGTAATAGCAGCCATCCTCGATGGGCGGCCCGATGGTGATCTGCGTCCCGGGCCACAACTTCGTCACTGCCTGCGCGAGAACGTGTGCGAGGGAATGGCGGAGCTTGAAGAGGTCATCTGGCTGCTGCATAGATGAAGAGTAGCAGAGCTGAATTGATATGCGAATTTTCAATTTCTTGCAGCAAGCCCCACTTCCTTTTCCAGTGTTCGTATCTCCCGCATCAATTGCGGATCTTCACTCATTTTATTCGTGATCTTCGTCACCGCATGCATCACCGACGTATGGTCACGGTGACTGAACGACTCCCCGAGACGCACGTAACTCATCTGCAAATGCTTCTTTCCGATGTACATGGCAATGTGACGGGGAACCAAGACTTCCCGTACGCGCGACTGACCAAGCATGTCCGGCACCGACACGGAGTAGTAGCGACTGACTTCCTCAAGCACATCCTGAAATGACACGGCATGCGGCGGAGGTGCCACAAAGCCAATGTCAGCCTTCGGCAGTGAAACAGGTTCATCTCCAAGCTTCCGCATGATCTCCGCAATGGATTTCACCGTCGGCACGCAGTGCTCGAGCTCGTACTGAGCAACCGCCTGCATGAGGATGCCTTCGATCTGGCGAACGCTGCGAGTGGCATGCTGCGCGATGAAATCGATGACCTTCTGATCGAGCAGAAGCCCGTATTCTTTGCTCTTCTCGGAGAGGATGGCAAAGCGAGTTTCGTAATCCGGCTGACTCAAGTCGGCGATCATCCCGCGCTCGAAACGCGAGACCAATCTCTCCTGCAATCCCGAAAGTTCTTTCGGCGGGCGATCGGAGCTGATGATGACCTGTTTATGATCCTCCGTCAGGGTATTGAAGGTATGGAACAGTTCTTCCTGCGTTCTTTCTTTATTCGCAAGAAACTGCACATCATCGATGATGAACACATCCACTTCGCGATAGCGTTTTCGAAATTGCTCCATCTTCTGATGCTGGATGGCCTCGATGACCTGGTTGGTGAAATCCTCCGTCGTCGTATAGAGAATGGCAGCATGCGGGAGCGTGCGAAGGATGGCATTGCCGGTCGCCTGCAAGAGATGCGTCTTTCCGAGACCGACACCCCCGTAGAGAAAGAGCGGGTTGTACTTCCCTCCCGGATCGGAAGCGGCGGCGGAGCATGCCGCATGCGCGAGGCGATTGTTCGCTCCCACCACGAAATTATCGAGCGTGTACCGCGAATTGCCCATCTTGCTCGTGAGCCCCTCTGCGATCTTCACTTCCGACTTATTCGGAAGCTTCCTGGGCTTTTTGTCCGGAAAATGCTCCAGAAGCCGAAGCGTTCTCTGCAGATCATCCTTCAGTCCGTTATCGACCTGATACACGATCTGTTCGATCGTCGGATCGATCTCGCGAAGCGCATCGAGCGTCATGACGCGATAGTGCTCAAGATGCCAATTGAGAAACATGGGAAGTGGAAGACCGACAACGACCGTCGCATGATCACGACCGAGAAGGGTCGTGTCTTTAAACCACGTGATGAACTGACCGCGCTGGAGCTGCGGCTCAATTTTCTGAAGAACTTTCAGCCAAAGATCGAGGTCGGGAGAGGAAGTCATTAGAACAATTGGATCACATCATTGAATGTAATGATGATGATGAGGGCGATGAGGAGGAAGAACCCTATGGCATTCACCATCAGTTCAAACCGCTGGTTCAGAGGACGCCGAGCGATCATCTCGATGAGCACGAAGAGCAATCGTCCTCCATCCAGGGCCGGAAGAGGCAAAATGTTGAGGATCGCAAGACTGAGACTCAGCAGTGCGACAAGGCGCAAGTATGTCATCAGTCCTTCTTGCACGGAGCTGTAGGTCAGCACGGCGATACCGACGATACCCGTGATGCCTTCCGGCACGTGACCCTTCGTCGCAAGGGACCGGAAAAGGTTCAGGATCCCGTGCACGGTCTGATAAGTCATGAACACCGATTCCTTGTATGCGAGGTGTGCCGCAGTCGTCACCGGGCGGAGAGGTGCCGAGAGCTTTGCGGCGAACGGAGAAATCGCAACGCCGGATTTCCCTCCCTCGAGCTCGATGTCCACGCTGCGTATGTTCTTCTGCTCCCCTTCCATCAATACGTACGTGACGCGGGATTTTCCTTTCTGCAGCTCGAGTACATCCTCCGGCTTATTCACGACAATGCCGTCGACGGACTGAATGGCGCTCTCCTTCACGACACCGGCCTTCGCGGCAGGACCACCCGGCAGAACGTCTGAGATATAGACACCGGTCTCGAGAAAGATCTCTCCTCTCTGCGATGCTTCCTGCATTTCCTCGATCGACTGATAGAAATTCGGGACCCACCGACCGACACTGAAGCCGAGGGTGAGAAGCGCAAACGCCAAGACAAAGTTCATGAGCACCCCTCCGCAGAGAATGACGATGCGAGCATGGAAACTCGCACTCGCAAAACTGCCCTGCTCGAACCTCTTCTGCGTTTCGACTTCATTCTCCCCTTTCAGCCTGACGAAACCTCCGAAAGGGATCCAGTTCAGGGAAAAAACCGTCCGGTTCTTCGTAAAGAGAGTTTTTGCTCTGGGTGGCAAACCAAAGCCAAATTCCTCGACCTCCACGCCAAAGAATTTCGCCGCAGCGAAGTGACCGAGCTCGTGGATGATGATGAGCAGCGTCAGGAGCAAAATAAACGCAACTACCGAGATGAGGAACGTCATGAAATGGGGGGACGAATTGAGGTAGGAGGCGACGCTACCAGACCTGTGCAAAACAAAAAAGTTTTCCACACCGCTCTGTCTTGCGGAGTGAAAAAGCTGTGACGGAGTAGTAGAAAGTCGGAGAGGTTTTCCAATCACAGATTGATTGACCAAGACCAATCTTATCCGTAGGCTTTGTTGGCGTTTCTTCATAGAATATACGCTAGGTGTCGCTCATCCTTGATCTTTCTTGCATCATCATTTCCCTTCGGGCAATTAGCTCAGCTGGTTAGAGCGCCACATTGACATTGTGGAGGTCACAAGTTCGAATCTTGTATTGCCCACCATCGCAACAACATCCGACTCATACGTAAGAAAGGCGTATAGTATTTTCCATGCTCCAATTCTTCCTCGACCTCTTCTTTCCAAAACGATCACTCACTGGAAGTGAAGGTCAGTGGATCACGGAAGACGAGCGAAAACGAACGAGGTTGTTTCCGATCAGACTCGACAAACAGCTGCTGCTGAAAAAAGAAATCAAAAGCCTCGACTGCCTGATTGCCGCAGGCAGCTACCAAGCATCCCCCCTTCTTCGGAAAGCGATCAAGACATTCAAGTACGGACGCATAGCCGATCTGGGACCGGAGCTTGCCAAGAAAATTGTCGACTGTCTGCCGGGACTTCTGCTGCTGCCGGAGAAGTACAGAAACGCATCATCAATCACTATTTGTCCCGTACCGCTCCACTGGACGAGAACATTTCAACGCGGATTCAATCAGGCGGAGATTCTCGCTCAGCACATTGGAAAACAAAGAATGTGGCAAATCCAAAACTTGCTGAAGCGCTCGAAAGCAACCGGACATCAGGCATGGAGAAATCGTGAGGAACGCCTCATCGCTCTCAACAATGCATTTGTCTGCGTATCGGATACTCCCCCACCCTGCGTCCTACTCATTGACGACATCAGTTCGACCGGTGCGACACTCGATGCGTGTGCAAAAGCACTGAAAACGGCAGGAGTGAAGTATGTTGCGGGACTCGTTATTGCTTATGGATAAGCCATGATTTGAGAATAATGCGGTACCGTTAGGAGGGTAATGGGGGTTTGGGGGAGCTAGGGAACCGAACAAGGTTCCCTGCTTCCCCAAAAGATTAATTATAATATTTATGAAATAACGCAACTATCAACGATCGTAAAAACGACCGTTTTCTGCTATAATAAGCAGATTTATGCACACAAATACCGAACCAATTCTCCTCGAGTGGAAAGCCCCTGCAAAGATCGCTCACGAGCGGTCGGAGAAGTGGTACCTCGTGATGGGCATCGGATGCGCACTCATGATCGTCTACGGCATCCTGACAAGTGCATGGAGTCTGAGCATCAGCTTCGCCATGCTTGCAGGACTGTTCTTCCTGATCAGAAACGAAAAACCTCATATTCACACGATTGCGGTACGAGAAACCGGCATCGAATTTGACGGACATTTCTCGGTCTGGTCCGACTGGAAATACTTCTGGATTCTGCGCGCAGACGATTACTTCGAACTGCACATCGAATCGAAGAAGTACCTGACACCGGACATCGTCATCCAGACGGGAAAGATCGATCCGTACGCGCTGCGAGATCTGCTCGGACAATACATCCTGCAAACGGACACAAAAAAAGAAAAGATACTTGACGCCATTATTCGCTTCTGTAAACTATAGATGCTGCGCTGGTTCCAAATTGCGCGCCTTGCATTCGATCACTCTCCCGAAAAGGAGCAGCGCCTCTTGGCGTTTTCTGCTTCACCGCAACATCCCGACTCTACCGACGACGCTTCCGACGAATCGCTGAAACCCGGTAACGATGTGATGAGCTCGTTTCTCAGCAACGTCACGCTGTCGGAACGCCAGCGATTTCACGATGCCATCTTCACCGCCACGGATCTGGAGACGCAACAGAAAGTTCTGCAAGAGTATCTGCCGGATATCAAAGAAAAAATCGGGGAAATCGGTGAAGGACGCCTGAGCGGACAGGAATTGAACGACGTCATGGAACGAACGCGCATCAGCATCGTTGGTGACCTCAATCGCGAGGAAACCGATCGCAATCAGCTGGCAGCAGCTCTCGGTCGTGTCGACACAGCAAGCGTGAGTGATGCCGAGCTGAAAGCCCTGATCGATACACATCGACCGATGATCGAGAAGTACTTCGAGCTACCGAAAACTCTCCCCAGTCACCAAATCATCAACCTGCTCCAAGCGCTGCTTGCACGGGATATCGAGCGCGTTCGAAAACAGGAACACAAGACGGAGACCGGCATTCTCTGGAACAATCTCCGTGCGGATGAGTTCGAAAAGCTCTACCGGAAGCTCCGAAAAATTCCTGCAGGAGAAAGCGTGCGGCTGCCGAACGCTTTCTCGTACGGAAACACGATGGTCTTCAATATCGAACATGAGGACTTCAGGAAAGAAGGCCTTGGAGACACGCTCGCCGAGCGAGCCGTGGCTCACGAAGCAACGCATCTGGCGCTCTCGAACGCCGAACCGAAGTACGGCATCGGCATGTGGACACGCATGCTAAAAAACCACTCTGAGTGGAAAAATCTCGCTGCGGCAGTCGAACGCGTGTTCAGCGCGGATAACGAGTACTTAAGCGGCGGAAAGAAGAATGAACGAATCGTCTCCGAGGCCCTCGCCATTTTCATGGCAAACAGAAAGGCCCCGATCAATCCTGCGAGAATCCAAGGCAATGCGTCCGTGGATGCCCAGAAACAAGTGTGCGATATCTTGGAGAAAATTTTTGCAGATCCGACGACGGGGTACTTCGACGTCCTCCGAAAACATTTAGAAGGAACCGTCGACCGCTTCACGGAAGTGAAGGAGAGAAACGGAACGTCGGGCGCACCGCTCTCCGTGGGATCGCTCCTGATGCAAGCGGCGAAAGACACGAAGGTACAGGAAACACTCCTCAAAGACTTAGAACCGAAGAACCGTGAGACAGAGGAAGGTGTGGAGACGAATGCGGACCAGGGTGTTCATCTTGCGGAGAAAAATCTGGAGCAGGCGGCCGCCGCGTCGGAAAGCCTGACTGCGGCAAGCCTGCATACGAAGATCGAATCGCTGCTTACGAAACTGGAAGGCATTCGCGGACGATACCCTGCACTGCAGGCAATCATCGAAGGCGCGGAGATGGACTCGGAAAAGAGACAGCAACTGCTCGCAACGGTCAGCCAGAATTTGGAATACCTGAGTCAATCGGGTTCCGACCTCCTGCTCATGAAGAAGAGGACAGACATTCTGAACCGCTGGACAGGGGAAGGTGACGAAGGCCTCAGCATCGAAGAGAAGAGCGCATTTGCGGAAAGCAGCGGATTCCCGACAAATCCTTATCGGGATCTGCAGACCACCATGGAAGCAGCCGACGCTCTCTGCAAGCCGCAACTTGATGAAGCATTGCAAATCATGAAGGGGCCGGTCTCCGGCTACGAGACGATTTTCGACGAGATGAGCAAAGAGATAGACGATGCGCAGGAGAAAGGGCAGAAAACATCGGAAGACAGCGGTACGGACGAAGAAAGTGTCGCTGCGTGGCTCAAGAAGAACGTGTTCAGCAGCCAAGGGGATGTCGTCTGGCTCACGCCGCTCAACATCATGAACATCATCAAGACCTATAAAGATGCCATCGTCCAAAACTACAACTCGAACCAGAAGGTGAAGGAAAACAGGGTCGCAAAGAAACTGAATTTCTACACACCGATCCACCACACGCTCAAGAAGCTCGCCCGCTCCACGGACCATACCGAATCGAACGAGTTCAAAGAATATATCGAGAAAGAAGGTTACACATTCGATGAAGTCTTCGGAAGTGACGGAAAGGGAAAGAGTGACGGACTCCTGTACCAGAACAGGCACAACTTCAATCGTGCGAAGGCGGTACTCGAGTACGCCGCTGACAAGGCATGGATGTACTTCCTAGATCCTCTCAACGGACACGATGTCTACGGCATCGACTATCAAGGCATCGAAGGCCATCAATCATTCGAAGAACTCGTCGCAAAACACGAAGCCGGAAAAACGCATGAAATCCAACATGGATACGACCGTGTCGACAAAATGCCGGATGTGCAGCCGATGATGGATACAATGGTGCATGAGCTCCGTCACAAGAATATCTTCGCAGTACAAGGCATCATGAAAAGACTGCAAGACAAAGCGAAGTTTTCACATAGTAATACATGGCTTCTGACAACGCTGCTGATGCTCATTCGTGATGAAAGCAAAGATGATCCCACTCTAAAACTTTGTCTCGATAAAGGAATGATCGACAACATCTCAAACCACACTATTCAACAGTCGGCATGGTCAATCACTTGGTTGAAGATGCTTCGACACCCAATCGATCGTTGGAAGAGCGGGCAGCAAGAATTCACCGACGACAATATCCTCACGGAAACTATGGAGAAAATCGAGCAAAAACTGGCACAATGCGGCGCAAACTATCCTGATACGCCGGAAGGCCGACTGATGAAATATGAAGCCATCGCTTTCGTTCTAGCAGGAAAAACCTTGCATCTTGGAAATTCTGAGGCAAATGATCGAGGCCTCTTCTCGCATGGATGGAACAAAAGTGCGAAGATCTCCATCTTCGAGACAGACTTCGATCAGTACAGGCACGACTACTCCGAAGCGACATCGCAATCGACCTGCAGCCCGAAGGAGACGGACAACGACTACTTCAATGCCGAGGTGGGCGGCTCCGATATCATGCTGCTCAATCAGACGGGATACGAAAAAATCCTCATCAAGGATTCGACGGGAAAATGGACGCTTGCGGAAAAGGCGGTCGGTTTTCTTGCTCAGCTGTTCGCCAGATACGATGAGCTGCAAGCGGTCGATCCCGAAGCGCATAGGAAATTCTCAGCGGAAATTCGTGAGAAACTCAGCTACTGGTGGAACGTCATGGACGACTCGCGCAAGCAGCAATTTCACGAGAATGAAGATCAATATGGAAAAAAGATATACGAAGAAATTTTGAAGAGAAAGCTCTTCAACGGACGCGCGCTCGGCAACTTGAAGAAAATTCTCGGCAAGCACTTCATTGAGACTCTGGATGGTCAGGAAAAAATCATTGAAAAACAGAAACTCGACGCACTCTTTGCGCAAGCTGCGTAGAGCAGGCCGCAGTGCATCGCTTATTTGTAGATCCCCTGCCGATGACCGACCGTGAGTACGACCACCAAGACCTGTTTCCTGTGTATTTCATACAGAACTCGGTAGGTGCCGACTCGCAGCGTGTACTGTCCTTCGTATTCCCCTTCGAGCTTCTTCCCAAGAAAAGGATCGGCAAGAAGTGTGTCAATTGCCGCAAGAATATTTTGCCGCTGCTTCTTCGGCAAACGTTCCAAAGATTTTCTAGCCGTTCGGTGAACGATAAGGGTAAACATCACAATGCCAATTCACGTTTGACCTGCTCCCACGGAATCCACTTCGAGGGATCATTCATATCCTTCTTCGCTTGACGAAGTTGTTTGACAAGCTTTGGATCAGCCATGATCTCCAATGTCTCCTGCCAACCCTCCCACTCTTCAGTCGACATCATCGTCACTGACGGCAAGCCTGCCATGGTGATCGTAACGAAGTGACCGGGTTCTTTGGTCTTCTTCAGAAGTTTGAAGAAATCTTTGCGTGCCGCAGTTGCAGTAATATACTTGTTCATAGGATGTACGGAGAAATGTACAGGTACAGTATAACGTACATAAAAACGTACAGCAAGAGAAATTTTGCTCGTAGCACTTACCCCGTACTCCCAAATCCCCCTCTGGTCTCTGCGCCGTGAGAGTCGACTTCCTGCCACTCCGCTCGGTCGATCTTCACGAAAAGGCCCTGCGCGATACGCTCGCCTCTCTCGACCGTAACCGGTTGATCGGTTACGGTCTGCACCTGGACGAAAATCTCATCCTTCGGTCCATGATAGTCCTGATCGATGAGCCCGAGAGAATGAGGGCAGATCAAGCCTTTCTTCCTCGGAAGCGAAGATCGAGGCAAAATCAAGAGTGCGTAGCCTGCAGGCACCTTCACGACGATGTTCCCCGGTACCAGACCCATCCCGCGAGGCGGGATGACCGTGGTTTCGCGTGTCACAAAATCGAACGCCGCAGCCCCGGAGGTGTGATACTCGGGAAGAGGGAGCGTAGGGTCGATGCGCTGAAGGGAGACAATCATGAGAGAAGCTGTTACTTGCCTCCTATCTTCTTGCGCATGAACGTCGGCACCTCGAGTTCCTCTTCATTGAACTGCTGACCGGCAAGCTTGAGCACCGCCTCGTCCGGCTTGTCGCTGCGCGCCTGATCCTGCAGCTTCTTCAGCGTCGGAACATTCTTCATC
>SXGS01367949.1_pt1 | contig 23122 bp, 21 predicted proteins | sample 3174681 | NCBI WGS metagenome assembly SXGS01 (sample SAMN11356861, study PRJNA531348) | freshwater metagenome | isolation source: freshwater sample F1-80 | place: China: Fuxian Lake, Yuxi | collected 2017-12-25
GATCGGATCCACGGCGTGCTCCGCGTCGATGAAGGCCGCCGTTCCGCCCCGCTTCTGAGCCTCCGCGATCACGTGGTAGGCGAGCGTTGTCTTGCCCGAAGACTCCTGGCCGTAGATCTCAATGATCCGGCCCTTGGGCAGCCCTCCGACTCCGAGCGCCAGGTCCAGCGCGAGCGAGCCGGTGGGCACCACCTCAACCTGCAGATTCTCACGGCTGCCCAGCCGCATGATCGATCCCTTGCCGTACTTGCGCTCGATCGACCCGACCGCGAAATCCAACGCCTTCTTTCGATCCATTTCAGTGCTCCTCGTTCATCCCGTTCCGTGTGTTCAACCGACCGTCAAAAAACCGTTTGGGGGCGCCCCACCGAGCGGAAACTCCCCAATTCGAGTGTACCGGGCGCCAGCCGGCCCGAGTTCGCTGCGAAAGAGGGTAAAGCCGCGCACCGACCATCCCAGCCGAGCCGCACCGATCGTCTCAGCCCAGGAGAGCACCCGGTCCGCCTCGTCTTGTGCCCCAGACCGCCATCGAGCAACCGTAAGGTGGGGTCGATACGGACGCCGCTCCGAAGCAAAGCCGTGGCGCGCAAGCGCTCGATCCAGATCTGCGGCGAGGCGAAACAGCTCTTCGTGAGCAGCAACCCCAATCCACAGGACCCCCGTGCCGTCTCTGCCGCGAAAGGCGCCCGCGCCAGCTAACTCTAACACAAATGGCAAATAAGTGTTTGACACTCTGGCGAGAGAATCACGGATTCCGTCCACTCGAGAAGTTTCCACTTCGCCGAGAAACTTCAAGGTCAGATGGACTTGTTCGGCCGGAGTCCAGCGGACTCCACGACGGATCCCGCACTCCGCACGGAGGCGGCTCACCCAGTCGAGTACCTCTGCCTCCGCGGAGATTCCGATGAAGAGTCGCCACGACGAGGAACTCTCAAGCATCCAGGAGAGAGTCTCGAATCATCTGGAGCGCGATCTGCGAGCTGCGTCGTCGAATGGCTTCAGCGCCACCCACGAAGTGATTCTCACGAGTGTCGATCCCGCCGCAGGTCGCCACCGAAATGTGCGCTTCTCCCGAGGAACGACCGACGCCCTGCGCGGCAATGCCCACTCCATAGTCGGCGCCCAGCCGCTCGCGAGCCACAAGCGCCAGCGCCTCGCTGAGAGCCGCGCCCGACAATTCACGGGAGACACGACCGTTGAGCCAACCGCAAACCGCCGCCGCATTCGGAATCAGAATCCCGCCGAGGAAGATCTCGTCGGCGCCCGGCACTGCGCCGAGGCGGGCGGACAGGTTCGCAGCGGAGCCGAACTCGACCGCGCCGACCGTCCTTCCGTGCTCCCGGAGCAACGCGACGACCGCATCCTCGAGGGTTGTTTTATCGATCCCGTAAATGTGTGATCCCAACCGCCGGCGCACCTCGGCTTCGAGCGGCTCAATGAGGCGACGCGCTTCTTCCGGGCTGCCGGCCTTTGCTCCGAGACGGAAGTGAACTTCTCCGGTATGGGCGAGCGGGGCAATGGTTGGGTTGGTGGAGGCCAGGAGATCGCGCAGATCGTGCTCCGCTGCGCTCTCGCCGATCCCGGCAAACCTGAGGACTCTCGTCACCAGGTACTGTCTCTCCCCGGAGAGGCGCTCGGTGAGGAGCGGAACCACGTGGTTCTCCACCATCGGAATCATTTCGTTGGGCGGCCCGGGCATCGAGATGACGATCTTACCGTCCTTCTCGAGCAGCGCGCCCGGCGCGGTGCCGTTGGGATTGTCGATCGGACGACCGGACGCATAGATCAGCGCCTGCTTCCGGTTGCGCGGCGCCATCACCGCGCCCCGTCGGCGGAAGAAGCTCTCGACGTGCTCCAGCGAGGCCGCATCAATGACGAGTTCCTCGCCAAAGACCTTTGCCACGCACTCCTTGGTGAGATCGTCTTCCGTTGGCCCCACGCCGCCGCTGGTGAGGATGAGATCGGCACGATCCCGGGCCCGAGCAATGGTGTCGAGGATCCGGCCCTCGTTGTCTCCGACCGTGGACTTGTAGTAGAGATCCACGCCCAAACCTGCCAGTGTCCGTCCGAGGTACGCGGCGTTGGTGTCTACAATTTGCCCGAGCAGCAGCTCGGTGCCCACCGAAATGATTTCGGCTACCATCTGAGAAAGCTCCCGACGTGAACTCCGGTCCACGACTGCGCGAAGGTTGCCCGGGAAGGCCCGTCGTTCCTGCCGGGGGCCGTGATAGCCATGGGGCTCCTCAGGGCTGAGCGGGCTTCCAGCGCTCGAGGATCATCATCATCCCCGCGTCGGCCGGATCTTCCGAAACGGTAAGTTCCCACGCCTCTCCGCCTGCAAATTCACCGACGCCCTGTTCGGACTCCACACCGTTCGCCGTCGCCCTCAATTTCACCAGGCCGGGCAGCGCGAGGAACTCAAGCCTGCTATTCGCGCCGACGTGGAGCGTACTGTCCTCGGCGCCGCCGAGCACAATGTCAACCGGATGGCCGAGCAGGTTGTGAACCAGCAGTGTCGCCCGATCCGAAACGATCCTCGGGGAGCCGGCCCGAAGGTCCGGGACTGCAGGAGGCGTCGGCATCCCCCGTTGGGCGGAGCCGGCCGGCAACGGGGGAGTTCTGCGCGACGGAATCGGCGAGGGCGCCGCGGGCTGCCAGAGATGCGGCATTTGACCGGTCGAGATCGAGGCGTCCGGCGCGGGACGAATCAGGATTCTGGGCTCAGGCTGCCGCTCCTCGCCGGCTCTCGCGGCGGCCGGTGGATGGGGTGCCGGTGCTCGAGCCATGAGCGGTACGTCCCTCACGGACTCTTCCGGCTGAGGCGCCGTGGTACGGCCGAGCCAGAAGGCAGCGACTACCAGTGCGAGGGATCCGATCCCACAACACACGGCCAGGCACACGGATCTCAGCCGTTCCGAGGAGTCACTCTGCCTGGGGGCCGGAGGAAGTGTGCGATCCAGGTCACCCGCCATCTCTCGCGTTCGGTCATCCCCGGCCTCGCCCACAGGCGGGGAGACCGCTTCGAGGCCGCAAGCGTGGCAGCGGGCCGCATCCCACGCTACGGGACGGGAGCAGGAGCGGCAGATTTTGAGCGCCTGGAGTGCCATATATCCCTAAGATACCCCTCGCGGCCGTTGAGTTCCGGTTTGCAGGGGGACGGACCGCATTTCTTGAAAATGTTCGCGAGAACCACTTTCATCCCATCAAAGGAGCGGCCCGTGAAGCTTTCTATCCGCGAGAACATGGCGCCCGGAAAGACCCTGTTGGAGAAGTTCCAGAATCTGGATCGCATGGGGTTCGCCGGGATCGAGATCACCACCAGCAGCACTCTGGATCACGCGGATGAGATCATCGCTGCAACTCGAGCGACGGGAATTCAGCCGAACATCACATCGGCGCGGGGCGGAGGCTGCCTGATCGATCCCCGCAAGGAGGAGCGCGATCTCGCGGTGAGGAGCCACATCGATGCCCTGGATTTGGCGCACCGGATCGGCGCCCTCGGCGTGATCTCGCCGCCGATCATCACGATGAAGATGCAGCCCGACCGGCCCCGCATTCCCGACCTGAGCCCGGTCATCTCGCGAGACACCGTCGAACGCCAAATGGTTATCGCCCTCTACAAAGAGATCGCCGCTCGCGGAGAGGCGTGGGGCACGGCGATCATCGTGGAGCCCCTGAATCGATACGAGCAGTGGTGGCCCTGCACGCTGAAACACGGAGTGGACATTTGCGAACAGGTCGGGAGCCCCGCCTGCCGCATGATGGCCGATCTGTTCCACATGAACATCGAGGAGAAGAATCTCGCGGACGCCATCCGTGCCACCGACGTTGGTTACCTGTTCAACGTCCACATCGCGGACAGCGTTCGACGGCTGCCGGGAACCGGCCACACCGACTTCACTCCCTGCTTCCGGGCACTCAAGGAACTGGGGTACGACAAGTACTACGGTCTGGAGTGCGGGATCGATGGAGATCCGCTGGTCGCGCTCGCGGAGTGCGCGCAGTACCTGAAGAAACTCTGGCGGGAAGCATAGCGGTGGTTCGGCGGGGGCTGCCCTGTTTGGAACCCCCGCCGCGTGCCCAAGACGAATTCCGGAGCTATCCGCAACCGTAGTCCGGATCGAGACAGGGACTCCAGTTCCGAGCGACACCCGCCGGTCGGTTCGGCACCTCACGGCCGGGCTGGGTGTAGATGTTCGCTACCTTAGTGGACTTCACATGGCCATCCGCCCAGAGAACGTTCGCAGCCTCGGCATGTCGGGAGTGGGGCGCGCCGTAATCGCGGGTCCCGATAAGCGTGCTGCCCGCGTGAACCACCAGCCATCCTGTGTAGCGCCGCGTGGCGTCGAGCATCGGCTGCCATCGGGTGGGGTCTACATTGATAACCGGAATCGCTCCGCCATCGACGGCCATCACGGTTTCACTCGGCTTCTGGATTTCCACCGTGCTGCGGTTCATCACCCCGGTTGTCGGGTTGTTGTTGCCGCCGATGTAGTAGTTGTACATGTAGGTCACCGGCCAGGGAGATCCAGGCGGCGTTCCCGTAGATTGGGTGAAGCTCGGGCACACCAGTACCGCGGAGTTCTTGACGTAGGGCTGGATCAACTGGGGCCAGGCAAACAGGTTGGCAGAGGCTGAGGTTCCGTAAAACGCCTGCGGCACTCGCTCGTCGTAATCCTGGGAGTACTGGAGGAGCGCCAGACCCAACTGCTTCAGATTGCTGGAGCATGAGGTCTTGCGGGCGGCTTCGCGCGCCTGTGCAAACACCGGGAAGAGGATTACTGCCAGGATGGCGATGATGGCGATGACCACGAGAAGCTCGATCAGAGTGAACCCTGACCGCGCCCTTCGCGGGAGTTGGATGGAAGGCGCATCGGGATAAGGATGATGCATGGGTCAGTTCCCTCGGACACCCCGCCTCGAGAGGCCGCACGATGGATGCCCCGTAAACTTCAATACCGCATAAGTTTACGGGAACGAGACCGCTGGAATAGGGTTTTCCCACCAAATCCCAATGATCGAACGCCGCCCGAATTCCTATCCCGCCGCGGCCCGAAGCTCATCCTGCTGCTTCAGCCAGGCTCTCAGTGGCACGTCGGCATCGGTGGGCAGATAGTAGCCTAGCTGAGTTGCGGCATCCCCCAGCAGTTGTCGGCGGACGGGGCTCACCCGATCCAGCAGGTCTTGCGGCATCTGAACGTAGTCCATCGGACGCAGCCATCGGTAGCCGTAGCCCATAAACAGGCTCTTCCTCAGGATGTCGCTCCGATTGGGACCGACCGCGTGGTACGTACGCTGCTCAAACAGAACCGCGTCACCGGGTGACGCCGTCAATTCGATGGCGCCGTAAGGATCCGGAGCGCCCGGCTTCTGAGCAGGCGGTCCGACGAGACGGTGACTTCCGGGAACCAGACGAATGGCGCCGCGCCCCGTTTCCGAGAGATCGCTAAGCCAGTAGGCCACCTTGATGAGCAATCGAGGATGCGGTTCCTGCATCTCGTACGGCGATGTGCCGCCGTCACGATGCCAACCGGTGGCCTTCCACTGTTCCGTCGCATCGACCGGGCTGGTGGCCCGCATGATCAGGTGCGACGTCACCAGATGGATGTTCCAGTTCAGCAGATCCATCACCAGGGGAAACGTCTCCGGCCAGTCGAGCAGTTCCAGGAACACGTCGTCGTGCGGCAGGCAGTTGCGGAGATGCCAGTGGTTCACTGCGGTCAGACCGTCCCGGGCCACGCCGGCCTCGTACAGCCGATCGCAGGCAGCGGTCACTCGTTCCAGCATGTCGCCCTGGAGCGCTCCGGGAATAACCAGGAAGCCGTCTCGTTCGAATGCTGTTCGCTGCTCCTCGGTGAGCCTCGCCATGGTGTCCTCTCCACCGCTCTCACGGCGGGTTTACTAACTCGACGAAAAACGACCCCCACGAACAGTAGAGCGTCGCTGACGCAGACAGCTGCGGGGGTCGACCTTCAAGCCAATTCCATCGGCGCCCTAGGGTGCGATCCCCCGGCACTCCTGGCGACCCGCGTAGATCCCTCCGCCCACGCCGATCCGGTACAGGTTCAGCGATTTGCCGAGTCCCGTGGTGGAGAACTGACGGGTCGTCCCCGCCAGATCGGCCTGGATCGCCTTCGTGTGCCCGTCGGCAAAGCAGAGGCTGAAGGTATTCGAGTGACGTGCCTGGACGGCCTGCACCTGAGTCTGAGTGATGTTGCCGTCATACAGCATCGCCGTGGAGGCGGTGGAGCCGATCGCGGCCATGCTGACCGGGCGAAGTCCGGCGAATCCGTTCACAAAGAGGTCATGGTTCACCGTGTAACCCGTGTACTGGGGCGTCCCGGGGCAGGCGCCCGCCAGGAAGCCGCGGAACATCGTAACGATGTCCATGGCATCCCGCTCCGTAGGGCACCGGGTGACCTGGTCATTCTTCACATACGGCGTCACCGCGAGGTAGAACGTTGAGACGCACGAGCCCGAAAGGTACGAGGACATCGGGTAGGTCTCGTCGTAGTCCTGCACGTACATCAGGGTGGCAACGCCATATTGCTTGAGGTTGCTCAGGCAGTTGACCTGGCGAGCCTTTTCACGGGCCTGGGCGAAGACGGGGAAGAGGATTGCAGCCAGGATGGCTATGATCGCGATCACCACGAGCAACTCGATAAGAGTGAACCCGCGGCGCCTCACGGTGGCGATTGTCACGCTGTTTCTCCTTCAGAAAGACGGGGGGCGCAGAGCCCCCACCCTATGAGAATATCCGACGGAACCGCCAGTGTCAGCGAACTGAGGGTCGGCCCGGGCCTCCCCGGCGCCCTCGGACAGCCAGGTCCCCGCAATGGAGGCCCAGCCTCGGCGTGAGTCGTGAGTAGGAATCAACCGATGACCCATCAATTCAATCGTAGAGAGTTCATTGTCGGGGGCGCCGCTGCGGCCCTCGCCCCGATGCTGCCGGCGACTGCTCAGGCGGCGCAGGACTGGCCTCAGTGGCGCGGTCCTCAGCGCGACGGCGTCTGGAGAGAGAGTGGAATCACTCCGACGCTCCCCAAGGGCCAACTTCCCCTGCGGTGGAAGGCGCCGGTATCGGGTGGCTACAGCGGTCCGACGGTGGCGGGGGGTAAGGTCTACGTCACTGATCGGATCGTGGAGCCGAAAGAGCAAGAGCGAACGCTCTGCTTCGATGCGGCAACCGGGAAGTCGCTCTGGACCCATGCGTGGGACGTGACCTACAAGGGCCTCGGCTACCCCGACGGGCCGCGAGCGTCCGTCACGATCTTTGACGGCCGCGCCTACTCGGTCGGCGCGATGGGAACCGTCAACTGCTATGACGCCGGGACCGGAGCCGTGCTCTGGGGGCACGACTTTGGGACCAAGTACCCCATTCGCCTGCTCAATCAGCCGGGCCCATTCTGGGGCATCTCCGCGGCGCCGCTCATCGAAGGTGGGCTGGTCATCCTGCACCACGGCGGAGCGCCGGACGCCTGCATCATCGCGTTGGACCGGAAGACCGGTGAAGAGCGATGGCGAGCACTCTCCGATGTGGGCGCCTACTCCTCGCCAATCATCGTTCGACAGGCGGGTCGGCGAGTGCTCGTGTGTTGGACGGCCCAGAACGTGGTGGGGCTCGATCCGCTCACGGGTCGAACTTACTGGACACAGCCCTTCCCCTCCAAGAATGTGGTGATCGCAATTGCCGACCCTGTCGTGCACGGCGACATGCTCTACCTCACGAGCTTCTACCAGGGCTCGCTGATGCTGAAGCTGCACCCGGATCGACTCGCCGCGGATCGAATGTGGGAGCGCGTCGGCCAGAATGAGAGGAGCACCGACGCCCTGCACTCCATCATCTCAACACCTCTGATGATGAAGCAGGAGGGCAAGGACTACATCTACGGGGTAGACAGCTACGGGGAACTTCGCTGTCTGGATGCAAAGACTGGCGATCGACTCTGGGAGAACCTCGATGCCGTGCCCAAAGCGCGGTGGTCTACCATCCACTTCGTCAAGGAAGGTCCCGCGGGGGATCGAATCTGGATGTTCAACGAGCGAGGCCAGGTGTTGATTGGAAAGCTGACCCCGAAGGGCTTCGAGGAGCTGGGGCGTTCGGACCTCCTCAAGCCGACGATGGGCCAGCTTCCGCAGCGGGGCGGCGTCTGTTGGTCACACCCGGCCTACGCAAACCGCAGGATCTTTGCGAGAAACGACGAGGAGTTGGTCTGCGCCGATCTCTCCGCCTGAGGCGCCGCGGTGACGGATGTCCCGACGGACGGGGAGAACCATCCCTACCGTCGGGCCCTTACGTTGGATCCTCGGGTTCAGAGCTCTCAGGTCGATAGCGCGTGAGCCTCAAACTCACGCCCACGGCAAGCGCCACTGCCGATAGGACGAGGGGAACACGATTTGGCGGGTCGACCACCGCCCGGGCCAGCATGAGCACGACTCCCAGTCCTCCACAGACGGCGTAGAACCGCAGGCCACGTTCGCTTCCCCGCATGCTCTCCCCATTTCGGTCGACCGGTCGACAAAGGTAACGTTAGCGGTGCCCGAGGACTCCGTCAATCTGCCCGCCTCAGAGGCGCCGTTGCCCGCCCCAAAGTCGCCCATCCAGGAAGTTGCATACCTGATGTTTCGGCTCGGGTGGACATGCTTCGGAGGACCGGCAGCCCACATCGCGCTGCTCAGGGAAGAAACGGTGACCCGCCGGCAGTGGGTCGATGAGCAGGAGTTCCTGGACTACCTGAGCCTCGCGGGTCTGGTTCCTGGCCCGACCTCCACCGAAGTCGCGATTCACCTTGGCTACCGACGGGCCGGCCTCGCCGGGCTCTTCGCGGCAGGTCTGTGCTTCACTATCCCGGCCATCTTCCTCACCACGCTGATCGCCGCGGCTTACGGCGCGATGCAGCACCTTCCCGCCGGTCTGGGCATGCTGCTTGGCCTGAAGCCTGCGGTCATTGCCGTCGTGGCTCGCGCGGTGATGGGGCTCATCACGCCGTTGCAGAAACGGCCGTGGCTCCTCGTTCTCTCGGGAGTAGCAGCGGCCGGCTACCTGCTCGGGGCGCCGGTGCTGCCGCTGCTGCTGGGATGCGGCGTGGTGATGCTCGCCGGAGAGTGGATCCCGGTGAGAACGGGAGTCATCGTGCCGCTGCCGCTCGTCGCGGCAGTTGTTTCCTCGGTCGCCGACGCCGAGAGACACGTGGATGCGGGCAGCGTATTCACCTATTTCTTCAAACTCGGCGCAACGCTGATCGGCAGTGGGTACGCTCTGCTGGCTTTCATGCGGGCCGACCTGGTGGATCGGTTCCACTGGCTCACCGAGGCGCAGCTTCTCGACGCCGTGGCGGCAGGGCAATTCACGCCGGGACCAGTATTCTCAACGGCGGCCTTCGTCGGCTATCTCGTAGGAGGACCCGCGGGAGCAATCGCGGGAGCAGCGGGAATCTTTCTCCCCGCATTCTTCTATGTGTGGATCACCCACCCACTGGCCCGGAAACTACGGCGGAGTCCCCTCGCCTCCCGCTTCCTCGATGGTGTCAACGCCGGTTCGATTGGTTTGATCGCGGGAGTGCTGTTTCAGCTCGCCGCCGCAGCGCTCACCCACATCGGCGCCTGGCTCATCTTCGCAGGAACGACTCTCCTGCTCGCGCGCACCCGGATGAACTCCGCCTGGGTTCTCCTGGCGGCAGCTCTCATCGGTTGGGTCACCTCGCGACAGTGAGAGCTTCCTCTGCCTCTTTCGCTCGAGCCTCGTAGATCTGGATCGCCGAGTTAAACGTGGTCTCCGCCTCGTCACGTTCTGCCGCGCGGATACCGCGAGACCGGGCACGCCACAACTGGCGAATGGTCTCCGCGCACCAGCGCGCGCTCGATGCGGATGCGCGGATGGGACGCCCGCCGACCAGCACGTCCACCGGGTTCGTGTGCATCTGGGGGAACTGTCGGAGAGCGATCCAGCTACTTCGCTCCACCGGCACGGCGAACCGCAGTGGGTGCGGTTTCCCATCGGCAGGCACAGTCGCGGATGCCACCACCTGCCCGTTGCGGACCACCTCGATTCGCTTCTCGCCGCCCACCACCACCGCATCGGTGCGATCCGTGTGAAGGAGCACCGTGTCTCCCACCACCCGAAGCCCGGTGCGCGGCACGACCTCACCCTGAGCCACGGTCTTCGGGATTTCGGGCGCCACGGCAACGGTCGCGGTCACCGTCACCTGCCCGGGTGACGCGATGTTCGCAGTGTCACCGGCGGCCTTCCCCTCAACTTCGAAGGCGAGGGCGTGAACGAAGCCGTCCGACACATAGGACCGACCTTCCTTGATTCCCCGAACCCACCGATCGTAGGTGAGCGGGGCGCCTCCAGGTAAGCGGACGTACACTCTTCCCTGCCCGACGCGAGTGCTGCTCATACAGGGGAAGTCGGTTTCGCCGGAGACCTTCAAGGGGAAACCGGAGTTGAGGATGTGATACCAGCAATTCCACTCCGGAATGCGGGCGCTGTCCATGGCCGAAATGAAGTCACACAGGCCGTGAGCGGTGGTCACGCAGACTTCCTGCGCCCCTACGCCGTTCATCTCGGGAATCGCAAGGTTTGGGAGTTCGTCCGAGGCCGCTTCGTGGGCCGCCAGAAGCTCGGCGCGAGAGAGGCGTCGGTCTCGATCCGTGTCGATCCTGGAGAGCGGCAGAGGCAGGAACGCCGCACGGGCCTCACGGTCGTTCAAACTGCCGTCCCGGTCCGCGTCCCAGAGTTCCAGGATGCGCCGCGTGGACAACTCGGTGTCGATGTGGAGCCCACTTGCGGAGTGGGCATACCCCGTCACTGCTCCTTGCGAGCGCGCCCACTTCATCACAGGCGTGGTCCAGGAGGGCCAGCCCTTCTCCTTGGTGCCATCGGAACCGGGATACACCTGATCCTTCAAATTCAGCAGACAGACGTGACCCAGCGCCTGCGACCCGAATCCACTGATCTCGAGATCGTACTTGAGCAAGACACCCGGTCGGCTGAGCGCATCGGCGGTGGGCGAGAAAAACCGTCGCTGATACTCGAAGCACGGGCCCCAGGTCAGAACGCAGCCGACGCTCAGGCCCTCGCCGTCCACCTGCCTCAACATGTCCGCCGGAGTCACGCCCTCGGTTGGGCTCTGGTAGTGGGCGCAACCCGCGGCATGGATGTGGTGATCTCCGGCGTAGTAGCCGTACGCTCGAGAATCAACCCATCGCCTGAGGGCCAGGCTCCAGGCAGCGGCACCCTTCTCTGGTACGGTCAATTCGCGCCTGACCGAGAGGTACTCCGGCCCGCGAGAGTACTCCACCCGGTACCTACCGACGGGAAGCAGCAGGGTCTCGCCGTGTCGACGGTAGATGTGCGGCTGGAAGAAGAAGTCCGGCGCGAGGCGCTTCACCTGTGACGGATAGATGTGGCCCGCGGAATCCCGAATGGTGAGGCGTGCCATCGCCGGCTTGCCGTCGACATCACGGATGTCGAGCTTCACTGCACGAGCAGGCCGAATCTGAAAGAGGATCGGCACTTCAGCGCGAAAGCCCAGATCCTGATTGCCGCGCTCGAGATCGAACGACAGAGTCGCTTCTCTGCGTCCGCTCTCCCGGGAGTAGAGCAGCGCAATTCGATACTCCACCTCCAGGCCGCTCAGAGTTGACGTCATCGGAGCCGCCGTGTAGAACTCGGCCTGCAAGAAGCGATTGGGGTCACGCCGCCGATTCTCATTGACTCTGAGCTGTGGCTGCTGTTGCCGCTGCATGCTGAGCTCGGCCACCCCCGCATAGAGCGGTCCGGACTGTGGACTTGAGATTCCCAGCCGTTGGGTGACGGTACTCTCGTTGAGGACCTTCACGAGGACGGGCGTGTACCCGCCCTGGGACAGAAGGGCAGGCGCGGCGCCGTGAGACGCCTTGACTCGAGCTTCCGGATTGATCTGGACCGAAACCAGCACCCGTGGGTCCAGCAGTCGCTGGATGGCCCCGGCATCGCGTCGAGCCGCCGCCCCCCGAAGATCCGCCTGAAGAGCGGGAGGCAGCGGTCGGCCCAGGTACTCGAGCGCTTCCAACACGCGGAGCACGTTGGCGCCAAGGGGCTGGCCGTCGACGCGCACCGGGGCGCCGGCTCGGGCGCGAGCCAGCGGCGCCGCGGCGAGACCGGCTGCCCCGAGCAGGCACGCCGCAGACCACCGAAGGCGCCGCTCTATCACCTTGCGGTCTCCGGGACGAACTCATCCACCCGCGACGGCGGTGGGCCGGGCGCAACAACCGTCACCACGACCCCGACCACAATCGACGCGACCAGCCCCCAGACGAACGGGGCAACTCCCATGAAATACACTGGATAAAAGCCGCTCTTCTCCCCGATTCCCGGATCCGCATTACGCACCCACCCCGGAACGTAGAGCGCAAGCATCGATAGTACGCCGGCGGCCATGGCAGCCATTGCGGAGCGGGCCGTCGCCTGCTTCCAGAATGCGGTCATCACCGCGGGAACGAGGAAGGCGCAGGCCGCGCACCCGCCGGCGAACACGATCAGCGCCTGCAAAAACTTGGGGGAGAAGATGGCCGCGATGGCGGCGCCGATGGCGACAATCACCATCGTCAGATTGGAGACGCGCCGGAGCGTGGCCTCGTCTGCGTGTGGGTTGAAGAAGCGATGGTAGACGTCCTGGACCAACCCCGATGAGATTTGGACGAGAAACCCGCTGATGGTGGCCATCACGGCGCCGAACGGGGCTGCGAGGATCAATCCCGCGATCCACGGAGAGGCGACCTTCAACGCCATCGCAGGCATCACTTCATCGGGCTGGGCGAGATTGGGGAGCACCGCGCGGGCGCAGATGAAGATCAGCACCAGCGGCACATAGATGACGGTGTTGTAGGCGCCGAGCAAGAACGTCGCCCTCCGAAGCGTGGGGGTATCTGAAAACGCCATCAAGCGCACCAGCGTGGCAGGCTGTCCCATCCCCGCGATGGACCACATCGCAAAGAAGGAAAACGCGAGGCCAGGTGTCAGAAAGTCGCGTTCGGCCCCGGGCGCATACGCAAATCCCGGCCCAACCGCCGCGATCCCCGCCTGGGTGGCCCGCTCAAGCCCTCCCGAGTGGATCAACGCAAGCGGGAACAGGATCAGGATCCCGATGGCCATCAGCACACTCTGAAACAGATCGGTCCACACCGCGGCGAGGAACCCGCCGTGGATGGTGTACCCCACGACGACGATCGAGAAGAGGAGCAGGCCGTAGAGGAATTGGGGGGATCGATTGAGGTACAAGGCGCCATCCGGGATGCCCGGAAGCGGCGGCAGCACCAGTTGCATAATGATCGCGCCCGCCTTGAACTGACTGACCAGGCCAAAGGTGAGGATGAGCATCATCACGATCGACGCCAGCAATCCCAACCGAGGCGACTCGAATCGCTCTCGAAGGAGATCAGGCAGGGTGATGGCTCCGGTCTGTCGCGAGAGCTGACCGATGCGTTTCCCCAGCACGACAAAGGTGCAGAGGGGCACCATCATGTAACTCGCGATCCAGAGCGCGAGCACCCAACCGTAGGAGTAAACCAGGGACGGGAACCCCATAAAGGTGCCGCCGCTCATAACGGTCGCGGTCAGCGCCATCGACCACGAGCCCAGGCCGCGGTTGCCGAGGAAGTATCCCGAAAGGAATCCCCCGCCCTTCTCCTGGGCTCGATTGGCGTAAACACCGATCGCCATCGAGGCGATCATCAGAATCCCAAGCGCACTAAGCGCTTCGATGTTTCCGCCCTTCATCAATCTTCTCCCGCCTGCGCCTGCTCTTCTCCAAGATCCGTGTCTTCAACTCCGCGGAAGGCGAACCAGCAGGTTGCCGCCAGACAGACCATCCAGGGCGCCAGGATCCCCCACACCACCCAACTGGGGACGCCGGCGATGAGCACCGGGTCCGGGTCCGTCCTGTACGCATTGGTGATGCAGTAACCCACCACCCAGATGCAAATGACGACCCACAGCACGGCGACTTGCGTGGCTTCTCGCCGAGAACTTCTCAAAACCGCGGCCGCGTTGTCCATACAGATTCCATGCTCCCGTTCGGTTTGACCGTTCACACTCGTGACCGAGAGAACCTCTTTCACCTGTCCGTGGCGCGGTCGGGGTGGCATGATGCATCCGGGGTCGGCGCTCCGCAGCGCCCCGGCAAGGAACCTTCCAGTGCTCAATCTCCAGATGGCTTTTCCGGACGGCGTGTTTCACTACGCCTGCTCCGAATGCGACGCGCTCTGCTGCCGGGGCCATGGGTTTGGCGGTCGACTCGAGCGGGAGATGAGTTCGCTCGTGCAGCTTTACCCCTCGCTTCGACTGGCGCTGGTCGAGCACAGCTCGGGGGGCGTGTCGTTCCACAACCCGGCCAGAAGCTGCTACTTTCTGGAGGACGATCGGCAGTGCCGTATCCAGAGAGATCACGGCTACGACCTGAAGCCCGGTGTTTGTGTGCTCTTCCCGTTCACCAACTTTCGAGTTGTGGGAACAACCGCGCTGATCCGACCTCACTTCCTGTGTCCGCTGCGAGTGGTCCTTCCCGCGGATCCGGCATCCGTTGAGGGTTCCCACGCAAAGATCTTGGAGGCCGCCGAAGCCAGCGGGCTCCTGAATCTGGACGACGCCGAGGCGGCGGGACTGGCGCTGCGACTCCCCCGCGGAGTTCGGCCCGAAGCGCTTCTCCAACGGGAAGCGCGCGTCCGGGATGCCTGTGCGGAGGCGCTGAGACGCACAACCATGCTTGAGGTCCTCAGTCGGTTCGTGCCGGACAGGACGGCGTTCGACGAAAGCTACCGACGCTGTTCTGCACTGCTCGATCTGCCCGAGGAAACTCGCGCCGGCGACGGGCGAGAGTTGGAGGATACTCTCCTGGCCGTGCTGCCGGGACATCGGGTCGATCACCTCACCGTGCCGGACTCGCTGTGGCCCCTCATGCATCGAGTACAGGCCGGCATCGTGCGCGCCTGCACGTCCCTTCGGCGGGCGGCGCCGCAGGACGTTTACAGTGTGCTGGAGGCGTCTGCCGGGCTGGCTCGGCTCCTCGCCTGGGGTTCCTCTGCCGCCCCCGTTCATTGGGCCAAGCTCAAACCGGGCGCCTTCACGGGGGCCGAACGTACGTTCGCCGCATTTCGGTTCCAGCGCGCCGCCGCGGCCGGGAAGCCGGTGTTGGACGCCATCGAAAACGCGCTGGCGGAGATCGGGAGTCCGCTGGAGCGGGTTGTGTTTCTTCGGAATCTGGCGGAGGAGTTGCAAGTCCTTGAGCCCCGCCCGCGCGCCCGCTGAGAAGGGCTAACTTCCGAGCGTCGCCTGAAGCAGTCTCATCACATTGCCACCCATGATGCCGTTGATGGCCTCATCCCCATAGCCTCGCGCCGACAACCCCACGGCGAGAAGCGGGAAGTCGGTGGCGGACGGGAGCGCCGTACCTCCGCCGTCGAAGTCCGAACCGATTCCGATACTCTCCGCTCCGATGAGGTTCACCGCGTGGTCAACGTGATCCAGGATCCGCTCCACCGACTCGAGGGCGCCCCGCCCCTCTCCTCCGTCCTCCCAGAGAAAGCTCGGGACAAAGGTGATGCATGCGACGCCGCCGGCGCATCCCAGAGCCCTCAACTGCGAGTCCGTCAAATTGCGCGGGTGGGCGCAGAGGGCCGAGCAGCAGCTGTGCGAGGCGATGACTGGTTGATCGGCGACTGAGAGGACATCCCAGAAGCCCCGCTCGGCGATGTGAGAGACGTCGATCAGCATCCCAAGCCGATTCATTTCTGTAACCAGGCTCCGACCGAACTGGGTGAGCCCACCGCCGGACGCACTCTCTCCATTGCCGGCTGCGGCGAGCGACGACGGATTGTGAGTGAGCGTGATCGACCGAATGCCGATCTCGTGGAGAGCGTGGAGGATGTTGAGCGAGCCCTGAACGGCGTCGCTGTTCTCCAGCACCAACAGGGCTCCTCGCCGGCCCTGGTACTTCGCGGCTTGAATCTCGCTCGCCGTGCGAACGACCACGAGTTCGTCCTGCTCTGCCAGATCCTCCAGGAAGAAACCAATCGCATCCAGCAGATACGCGAGATGGTTGTTCCAGGCCCGGGTCACATCCACGGCAAAGAACGCTGCGTCGATCGCTCCTTGCTTCATCCGTGCAAGGTCAAGCTGAGGCGGCGTCGCCCCTCCCGGAAGCGGCCCCCGGAGGTAGCTCACGAGTCCATCTCGGCCGGGCAGCGATTGCCCTTCCGCCGTCAACCTCCGATTGCCGGACCGGATGTGGAAGACAATCGAGTCGTTGTGGGTGTCGATGCAGGGCGGACCGGAGGGAGCAAGCATGGCGGGGGTCCCGAAGTAGCTGGGAGACAGAAAAAGAAGAACCCGTGGCGTTTCCCAAAACGGGTTGCGCCACGGGTCCCTGCAACACTTGTAACGCGAGACGCGTTACTTGGCCAGGTCGGCGGCTGCTTTCTCCACGTTGGTCAAGCTATCGCGGGTCACGTCCACAAAGTTGTGGACAACTCGCGTGCGGCTCCAGAGAAGCAAGGTGTTCTTGGCGGAGGCGCTGATCTTGTAGGCCCCGATATCGCCCTCGCCAGCGCCCTTGGGAAGGAACGTCAGCGGGATCGAGAGACCCTTGTCAGCAGCCAACTTGCTGATCGATTCCTTGAGTTCCGGTCCGCCCATGTAGACCACGAAGGTCTTCAACTTGGGGTGGGACGCAGACATCTTCTGGATCCCGTTGACGAGATCCGCAGACTTGGAGACATCACCATTAATGAACGCAGCCAGCACGGGCGCAGGTCCGTACTGTCAGCGGTAGCAGAGCTGCTTGCCCTTGTTCGGTCCGGAAACGTCGACGACCTGGAACGCGCCCGCGGCCTCGCCCGGCTTGAGGCCGGACTCGACTGCAAACGCAGCGACAGCCGTCGACGCAACGAGACCCAGGGCGGCGAGCATGAGTCCGAGCTTCATCTCTGAACTAACTCCCGATCTGGTTGCCGGTGCGACGACCGATACGACCTCTATGAAAGAGAGGACGTGCATTGAATTCTACTATGCTGAACGGCGCCGCGCCCAACGCATTCGGCACTCGGAGCGCTAAAGTGTTACCCAATCACAGTTTGGCATCGAATCACACGGTTGCCGGGAGCGCGACGCCGCGACCCGATTCGATAGCACGACGATACACCACCTCCGCCAGGGCGATGTCCTCCAGGGCGATACCGTGCGACTTGAAGATCGTCACCTGTTCCGGCGAGGTGCGGCCCGGGTGCATTCCCACCGCCACCTGACAGAGTTCCACCAGCGCGTCGCGGTGAAGCCAGCCGCGCTGGAGCGGCTCCAGGAGGTCCCCTCCTTCAAGCTCCACCGCATCTCGGCTGTCCACCGTCACCAGATCGGCGCGCCCCACAACGGCTGCTTCCACCTCCGACTTCAGCAAAGAGTTCGAGCCGGCGAGGTTCAGGTGCATCCCCGGTGCGACGGAAGCGCCCGGGAACACCGGTTTAGCGGACGAAGTTGCGGTGGCAAGAATGTGCGCCCCGTCCAACGCGGCTTCGGGACTCTCCGCAGGGAAGACCCACAGCCCGAGGCGCGCACAGAGGAGGTCCGAGAGGGAGCGGCGGCGGTCGGGGTCCCGCGAGTACACCCGTACCTCGGAAAGGTTCCGGACGTGGCCGATCGCCTCCACCTGCGTCCAAGCCTGATAGCCGGAGCCGATGACCGCCAGCACATTCGCATCGGCAGGCGCCAGTAGATCGGTGGCGACGCCGGATGCCGCCCCGGTTCGGAGCCTTCCCAGTGCCGACGCTTCGATCACCGAAAGCAGCCGACCCGTTTCAGCGCAGTAGAGCAGCACATGGAATCGGGCCTCGCCTTTTACCGTGGTGTAGGCTTTGAGACCCATCACCCCCGATTCGGAGTCCGCAGCCGACATCACGTGGAGTACGCCTGCCGGCACGCGCACCCGCCGCCGCGCTTCGTGGGTCGCGTGACCCCGCCCCTGATGCTCAAAGCCGTCACGCACGGCTTTCAGAGCATCCGTCATGATCACAAGCTTGGAGACATCCGCCTCTGTGAGGTAGAGGGGCGTTGAGGGGGAAGACATCGTTGCGTTACCTTTCCAAAGGCGGCGGCGTGACAGGCTCCAGCCACGCGCGAAGCGGCGGTCTCTCTCCCGGCACCCCCAGAGATACCCATTGCTCCGGCGCCGTCAACACCGACCCCGAGGTGAAATAGCGGGGAGACCCAGCATCCGTTCCAGCCGGATCGGCCGCGAATCGCAGCCGAACGGGACTCTCGCCCGCCGCAGTGAGACTCCCGACCCGGTAGGCGGTTTGACGGCGCAGCGGTATCGGATCCGTCCGCCACTCGCCGCCGACTCGCCGCCAGTGATCGGGTCGCGAGGGGTCGATCCACTTCAGGATGCCGCTCGGGTTGCGGATAAGGTTCCCGCCGCTGCCGTCTACGAGCAACCGGGTCCGCGTTTGAGCGATCCGACTCGGCCGAACGGCGACCGACACCGAGGCCGACGCACACCCCGGGCGCTCCACCCATCCGCGATAGTCGCCGCGAGGGAGGCCTCGAAACACGAATCGGTAGCGTGAAGCCGAACCGAAATCGCCTCGGCTGAGCGGTTCGGCAATCGTGGAATGGGGACCGCCATTCAAAACCACCCGCACCGGGGCATCCCCCAGTTCCGGGTGAGGCGGCGCTTCCACTTCTCCAATCCAGCCTCCGCTCTCTGGGGGCGCCGGCTGGCGGGCCAGATCCACCGCTGCGCTCGTCACGTCGGCGACTGCACGGATCGTCTCCTTGCAACTCTCGAGCACGAGCGGCTCGCAGGCGGCCCGATCGTCTCGCTCCGCGAGCGGTTTGAGGCGGCGACCTCGCTCGGCGGAGTACTCCACGAGCCGATTCAGGCGTTCTACCACGGATCGCTCCAGCGACTCCGGGTCCGTCGCGGAGTCTCCTGAGCGGGGCTCGGGCCGGTATGCTGGGAGCCGGATGTCCAGCGATAGCACGTAATTCTCCATCCGGGTGTGGGCGAGGCCGCCGGTGGGAAAGGCGTGAGGCGGGGAACCGGAATCTTCCACGAAGTGCAGAAACGAACCCAACCAGCGCGCAGCGTTCGCCGGGCTCTCCTCGCGAAGCGCCTGCACCGTACGCCGGAAGTACGGAACCCACGTCCGCCGCACCTCCGGCATCAGGTGCGACAGGTGGTCCGGGACGCCCGGCATCAACAGGTAGTCATCGACGTACCAGCCGGGATTGAGATCACCGCGATAGTCCGCGCCCCAGGCAAGATCCTCCATCGGACGGAGGCCGCCGATTCGGTTCGACAGCCAGTCCGCTCCATCCACAAACCGGAGGCCGAACCGGGTGATCTCCGTGTGAGGCGTACCCCAACCAAACGCGGCGCCCACTGAGGCCGCCACGAGAGCCGCCCAAGCCGAAAGGCGGGCGGCGGAGACCCACGAACGGTTGAAGAGCGCCGACGGACGGCGTCTACGCTGACCGTGTGAAGTGGAGGGGCGCGCTGCTCGCATGGGCCAGTGGATACCGATCGGTAGAGCAGATGTGGTAGAGGAACCACCGATTCTTCCGACCCTCGACATCCATCGCCAGGGCAGCCTCGATAGCCGTGCGGGCATCTTGCGACGAAGTCCCGTCCGGTCCGTCCAGGGCGCCCATTCGAAGGCAGACTCCGAGCATCGGCTCCGCCCGCACGAACTCCCGCACGGTGAGTTCTGCCAGGTGTGGGGCCAGCGATTGAGCGTTGGGGGCCGGTTTGGGACTCCAGGTGGGATCCACGATGTATTCGGCCGGATACGCATCCATGACCTCAAGCCGCGACACCACCACGAACCGCTTCACGCCGGCTTTGAGAGCCGCGTGGAGCAAGACGAACGTGGCTCGTGAGGCCTGATCCAGGAGCGTGGCTTCGTCGTCGCTGCTGTCGGCCAGCGAGTGGGGCGCGCAGTGGACTACCGCGTCGACGCCGGCCAGGTGGTCGGCGGCGCGTCCTTCCTCCCGCAAATCCAGCGGGGTATACGGAAGTGACTCCAATCCCGGAGGCGAGAGCGGGCCGGCGCCGGTGAGACGCACGACGTGATTCTCCCTCAGACGCAGCGCGACGCCCGCACCAAGCGGTTCGTCTGCGGCGGTAACCAACACCCGCATCCGTCTTGTCCCCTTCTCCAAAGCGGCACGGTCGTCGAGACGAGTAGGCGTTCGACCCACCCGGAGCAATTCCCTTGGCCCCAGAGCCTCAGCGTCGGGCGGAAAGGTCCGCGCAGACCAGTTCCGTGTCGTTCCGAGCGAACACCTTGCGGCCCGCGTACGCCGGGTGCGACCAGACCACGCCTCCCCGCTGCGGGAGTTGACCCATTGTCGGCTTCAAGAGCGGCGCGCGCGAAATCTCCTCGTAGCCCGCTGGGGAGAGACGCGCGATGATCAGCTCCCCGCGCTCATTGAGAATCCAATAGCGATCTCCGTTGCGAACGAGGTGTGCCGCCGACCACCGGGCGCGAGGTGTCACCGTGGTGTTCTCCCAGAGGCGGTCTCCGCTCGCCGCGTCCAGACAGCGAAGTTCTCCATTAATGTCCACACCATAGATGTGCTTGCCGTCCAGTACCGGCGTGGATATCAAGCAGTGCAGCGCATCCGTGGTCCGTTCATTCTGACCGACTCGCTGCCACACTTTTTCCGCGGTGAGGGTGTCCGCGGAAAGCTTTACGAGCATCGAACCGTCGATGGCGCTGCTCAGGAACAGGTTCTGCCCCTGAATCGCCGGTGTGGCAATCCCAATCACCCACTGTTTGCGCTTGAACGGCACCGACCAGTACTCAGCTCCGGTGGCTGGGTTGACCCCCACGACTCGGTCCCCCAACCAACAGACCAGCACGTCCTTCCCCGCCTGCCGAATCATCATCGGAGCCGCATAGGATCCCGGTTCGGTGGGGCCTCGCCAGAGTTCCTTGCCCGATTCGCGATCCAGAGCCGTCATTGCAGCGCCATCGTACCCGCCCAAAACGAGGTAGATCGCCCTGCCTCTCACCAGAGGCGCTGCTGCGAAGCCCCACTCCAGCAGCTTTTGAATCCCGAATCGTTCCGTGAGATCCACGCTCCACGCCATTTCGCCGGTTTCGGCGTGGAGTGCCGTCAACTTCCCGACCGCACCCAGGGTAAACGCCCGATCCCCATCGACGATGACCGAAGCTCTCGGACCGACCCCATAGCTCAACCCTCGGTACGGGGCCTCGTAGGAGTGCGTCCAGAGCTTGCGACCCTTTGAAGCGTCGAAGCAGTGGATCCTCTCCTGCTCGGACGGCTCCACGATGTGATCGGAGACATAAACCTTGCCTCGCGCAACCGTTGGCCCGCTGTAGCCGCCGGCCACCGGAGCCCGCCAGGAGACTTCCAGGCCAGTGGGAGGAAACCGATCCAGCAGCCCGGTCTCACGCCAAACACCATCCCGAGACGGCCCCCTCCAGTCGGCCCAATCGTCGGCTGAAGCCGAGAGAACCCCGATCAGTAACGCTGCGGCCAGAAGTCTCTTGAGCGCCATGACTATCTCCACTGGATGCGGAGCACGCAACCGCACCACCACTAACCGTGCATTAAGAGGCGCCCCGTGGGATCCACGTGACACTTTCCCGGGCCGCCACCGCAGGGCTTATCGGTCGGCGTGGCGTAACGAACTATCGGGTAGCCATTCTACCGAGGAACTTGTAAGCCATGAAACATGGACTCCTACTGGGCGCCACCGGGGCGGCGCTCCTCGTAACGGCCAGCGCCAGCCTGGCTCAGCGAACTGCGGTTCGCCGTCCCTCCGATGACCTGCGGAGTGGGGTGCTGAGAACGACGTCGGGGCTGCTGCCGGACGAAAACCTGCTCTTCAACGGATGGGGGCTGACTCCGGCCGGCGAGCACCTGCCCCTGGCGGGCGACCTTCCACTCAAGATGGTCTACTCCCCCGATGGGAAGACCCTGGCGGTGGTCAACAGCGGCTTCAACAGCACGGGTGTGTCGCTCATAGACGCATCCACTCGACGGCAAAGTCAGTTCGTCCCGCTGCCGCGCAGCTTTAACGGACTCGCTTTCTCGAAAGACGGGACGCGGCTCTACGTCACCGGCGGCAACTCCGGAAACCTTCACTCGTTCCGGGTTTCCGGGACTCAATTGTCCGGCGAGCAGGTGGTGGCGCCCGACTCCGCGGCGCCGAACACGTTTCTCGCGGGCTTGGCGGTCCACCCCACCAGCGGTGACCTCTATGCCTGTAATCAAGGCAATCACGAGGTCTGGGTCATCGATCCGCTCACTCTGAAGCGGATCAACAGCATCCCGGTCGGGCAGCACCCGCACTCCCTGGCATTCGGGGGAGATCGACGTCACGTGTACGTGAGCAACTGGGGCTCCCGCAGCGTGAGCGTCATCGACTCCCGCGGCGGGAAGCGAGTTCGGGACATCAACGTCGGCGTTCGACCAAACGAACTCGCCGTCGGCCCGGATGGACGGCTGTTCGTCGCCTGCTCCGGCGACAACACGGTACACGTCATTCAGACTCGCTCGCTGGAACGGGCCGAGGCTCCCGCCGATCCGAGCCGCCGCCCGCCGGAAGGCGGGCGGGAGATTCTTGCGACCTCTCTTTACCCCTCTTCGCCGGAGGGCAGTACTCCATGCGCGGTGGCTGTATCCCCGGATGGAAAGAGCCTGTACGTCGCGAACGCTGACAACAATGCGGTGCTGGTCGCCGACATCTCCGAAAAGGAGGCCACACGGGTTTCCGGCTTCATCCCAACCGGCTGGTATCCGTCGGCGGTTGCGGTAAGCCCAGACAGCAGCAGCATCATCGTGGGTGACGGAAAAGGGCTCCGTCACCGAGGCAACTTTCCTTCTCGTACGGTCCGGCCCCGTCAGCTTCACAAAGGGGTGAGCTTCGACTACATCGGAACGGTGCTGCAGGGATTCGTCTCGTTTGTCAACAAGCCGGACGTGCCCCAGTTGGTCTCCTACACCGAGCAGGTTCGACGGAACAGCCCCTACACTCCGGAGAGCATCACGCGGACTAACTTGCCGAATACGTCGATCATCCCGAACCGTTCCGGCGATCCCAGTCCGATCAAGTAC
>SXGS01596719.1_pt1 | contig 23112 bp, 17 predicted proteins | sample 3174681 | NCBI WGS metagenome assembly SXGS01 (sample SAMN11356861, study PRJNA531348) | freshwater metagenome | isolation source: freshwater sample F1-80 | place: China: Fuxian Lake, Yuxi | collected 2017-12-25
CCCGCCTTCTCCCTGAATCGGCTCGAGGATGACGGCGGCGGTCTCTGAAGTCACCGCTCGATCCATCGCGGCGACGTCGCCGAACGGCACATGAGAAAAGCCGGGAACGAGGGGCTCCACCGGCTGTCGATACAGGTCGCGACCAGACGCGCTCAAAGCGCCGAAGGTCTTGCCGTGGTAGGCGCCTTCGGCGGCCACGATGCCGATCCGGCCCGTAGAAATGCGTGCCAGCTTGAGCGCGCCCTCCACCGCCTCGGCGCCGCTCCCGCAGAAGAATGAGTACTGGAGGCGGCCGGGAAGCACCTCGGCCAGCAATGTTGCGAGTTCCGCCTGCTGCCGATTGAAGAACACGGGCAGCGAAAGCGGCAGGGCATCCAGTTGGCGCTGCACGGCTTCGATCACTCGAGGATGACGGTGTCCCAGGTTGAACACGCCGAGGCCGCCCAGAAAATCGAGCCACTCCTCGCCGTCCACATCGGTCAACGTCATCCCGGCGCTGCTGGCCACCACCGTGCCGAATCCCATGAATTTCAGCAGACCGGCGAGCCGGGGGTTCAGGTGGTCCTGGTACGCCTCGGCCGTGGACTCGATCAGTTCTTCAGTTGACGCCGGCTCCATGCGGGACCCTCGTGGGATGGGTGCGGTCGAACGCGCCGGTACTCCGGAACTCCCGCCGGGGTCGGCGAAGGGTTCACGGAATTCGGTGCGCACTTCGACAATGAAGAGATAGTTTAACAGACGCTGAAAGCCCGGTTGCCGCCGGGCTGAGGGTATGGAGGTCAGGTTGGCAGGTCAGAGTGCAGTGCTCCCCGTCCTTGAGGAGCGCGAAACGACTCGCAGCGAGTCCACCGAGTGGCTGGTGATCGTGTTCGACAATCCCGTCAACACCTGGGATGAAGTCATCTTGATCCTCCAGAAGGCCACCGCTTGCAGCCTGGAGGAAGCCCAGATGGAGACCTGGGAGGTTCATCACCTCGGAAAGTCCATCGTGCACCACTCCGACCGGGAGGAGTGTGAACGGGTGGCATCCGTCATCCGAACCATCAAGATTCAGGTTGAAGTCCGACAATTGTGATCCACGTCGCACCGGGCGTCCTATCGGGGATCCGTCGCTCCCTCCCTCGGAAGGCCCGCGTGGGTCGTCCATCCGCCATCCACATGCAGCACAGCTCCATTCACGAACGATGAGTCAGGTGACGCCAGAAACAGGGCCGCGGAGCGAATCTCATGAAGTTCGCCCCACCGATGCTGGGGAATCAAGCCGAGGTATGACTCGTAGAGGTCCGCGTCTTCCTCGAGCCGGAGGTTGTACGGAGTTCGGAACGGCCCCGGGCACAGCGCGTTCACGGTGACGCCGGCGCGCGCCCACTCGATCGCCATCACCCGCGTGAGTTGAATCAGTCCCCCCTTTGCGGCGCAATACGCGCCTCTCTCCGGCAGCGCCACGGTTCCGAGGGATGAGCTGATGTTGAGGATCCTGCCGTAACCCCGCGCCACCATTCCACGCGCCGCCGCCACTCCCACCAGAAACGGGGCATCCAGGCAGACCGATACGACTCCGCGCCACTCCTCGAGGGTCAGATCGAAAAGAGGCCGCCGGAGGCCGGTTCCCGCGTTGTTGACAAGAATCTGGAGCGGACCCAGGTCTGCCTCCACGCGTGAGACCAGCTCCTCGACTTCTTCCGGCCGAGTCACGTCGCACTCAAGGCCGAGAGTCCGCCGGCCAGTGTGTTCCCGGATCGCGGCGGCAGATGCCCGTGCCGCATCGCCGTTTCGGGAGCAAACCGCCACGTCGGCGTCCGCTTCCGCGAAGGCTTTCGCCATCTCGTGCCCAAGCCCCCGGCTCCCACCCGTCACCAGTGCCACATGGCCCGTCAGGGAATTCACTCGCCTCCTCCGCCGTCGTGAGTGGATCGCAGTTCCGCGCTCCGCGGTCCCGTGGGGATATCCCACACAGCGGCCCGCCAGCCTCTCCGAACGTAGCTCTCAGCGTAGCCGAGCGCTTCCTCATAGTCATCCGCCATCACCAGGTGGCCGCAAACGCTCTCCGGATCGGCGACCGCCACGATCGCCGCGTGCGGCGCTTCAATCAGCGATCGAGCCAGAGCAACCTGAGAAACCTCGTCCAACTGCAACACATAGGTGGCCAAGCCGTCTCGCTCCTCGCGTCCCCGTACGGGGCTCTGCAGGAATATCTGCAGCACCAGCAGCCAAAGTTCAGAGCCGATGCGCAAGTGCAACACCGGCGGCGCCATGGTCCGTCCCTGTAGAATTAGACTTCACACCTGTGAGATACTGCATCTCGCCCGTGCGAAGCCACTGCCAATTCTTACACCGGCAGGCACGTCGTGGGCGCAACCCGCTCTTCTCCCCCCGCGGCCCCCCAAAGCCGAGGTGAGCGCATGTTCAACGCACGTCCCAAAATCGGTGTCCTGCTCCTGAGACACGGGATCATCAACGACTCCCAGTTGGATCGGGCACTGGCGCACTCCCGTCAGGGGAAGACCCGGCTCGGGGAATCCCTGGTAAAACTCGGCCTCTGTACGGATCTGGACGTCTCGCGCGCCCTGGCCCAGCAGAACGAGGTCCCGTTCGTGGACCTCCAGACAACCCCGCCCACCATCCACGCCATCAGTCTCATTCCGGGTCAAGTTGCCCGGCAGTACCGCTTCATCCCGGTCCGGGTAGAGGGCGACCGGCTCATTGTCGCCGCCGCAGATCCGTTCGACCTGCGAGTGGACGAGGCCGCTAGGCGAAGCACCGGGATGCGGGTGATCGTCGCACAGACATCGGAAACCCAGTTGAACGACTTTCTCGCCCGCTACGAGCAGCTCAAACGGGTGGAGGAGAATCGATTCTCCAATCGAGCCGGAGGGCCGCGACTGCGATTGGCGACAGAGGACGACTCCGGCGAAACTGAACCCCGACCTGCCAACTTGAGCCTGATCGAGCAAACTCGACTCGTGGAGCAAGTCAATCATATGCTCTGTGACGCCGTGCGGCAGGGCGCCGAGGAACTGCACTTTGAGCCGGGCGCCGAGGGACTGTTGATCCGGTGGCGAATAGACGGGGAGATGTGGAGCCGCGGCGTGATCCAGAAGGACCTGGCGCATGCCTACCTCACCCGAATTCGGCTGTTGTGCGGGATGGACGCCCGACGGGAGCGGGGGAACCAGGAAGGCTCGTTCCAGCAGAAGGTCGAGGGGCGCACCATCGAGTTTCGAGGCACCGCGCTCCCGGGGATTGGGGGAGACATCCTCAGTCTCAAAGTGCTGGACAAAGAAGTTGCGCCGTTGTCCCTGGATCGCCTCGGGCTCGCTGATGACGTGCTGCTGCAGTTGCGAGAGATACTCAGTCGCCGGGCGGGTGTCTTGCTCGTGAGCGGTTCCACTCAATCGGGCCGCCGTTCCACGTTGAAGTCGCTTCTGCAGGCAGCCACCGGAGAACGAGTGCTCTCGATCTCCGTCGAAGATCGCGTCGAACAGACGGTCGCGGGGGTTCAGCACTTCCAGGCAAACGCCTCCGCGGGTCAGACGGTGAACGGCCTGCTGCGCATGGCGCTCCGGCAATCGCCACAGGTCGTGATGCTCTCCGAGATTCAGGATGGCGATACCGCGGAACTCGTGTGCCGGGCGGGCCATCTCGGCCAACTGGTGTTGGCCGGGCTTTATTCTCCGGGCGCGCTGCAGGCGATCTCGCGGCTGATCGAGTTGCCGCTCGCCGCGCACACGGTAACAGGCTCGGTTGTGGGGGTCCTGTCTCAGCGGCTCGCGCTGCGAAACTGCCCGCAGTGCGCCGTCGACTGCCGCCCGATCGGTGAACTGGCGCACGCGCTGGAGGACCGCTTCGGCGACGTGGAGCGGGGTCAGTTCCGGCGAGGCACAGGCTGCGACCAATGCCTGGATCGCGGCGTTCGAGGGCGTATCGGCATCTTCGAGTTCCTCCACATCGATCCCGATCTGGCGCATCTGATCGCGCTCCGATCCGCGCCATCCTTGATCCGGGCTCATGCCGAGAAGCAAGGCTTCAGAGCCATGGAACTCGATGCCTGGGACAAGGCATGTCGAGGCATCATCCCGGTGCAAAGCGTTCTGCCACACATCCGGGGAGAAGTCCGAGACATCGCCGGCGCGCGCATGGGACAGGCCGTCTACTCGCTGTAGCACGCGTTGGCGGCGGTCCGCTGAGAAATCCACCGTCACCACGACGGGCGCGTGGGTCTGACTTCCATCGTCGAGTCAGGCAACTTGCGGGGAGGCGCCGTGGTGTCCGCCGCCAGTTCCGAGACCCGCTCGGCTTCTTCCAGTCTACCCATAGCCCGCAGGATAGTCGCCAGATGCCGCTGGTATCCCGCGTTGCCGCCGTTCAGCCGCACCGCTTCACGTGCAAACGCTACCGCTTCGACCAACCGTCGAGACTTGAAGCAAACCCAGGCGTGGGTGTCCTGGGCAGCAGCACTCAAGGGTCGTGCCCGCACCACCATCATGGAGAGTTCTCTCGCCCGAACCAGGTTCTTGCCCTGCTCTGCATAATGAAACGCCAGATTATTCGCAGCGAGCATCAGGTCGGGTTGGAGCGAGATCGCCCGTTCGTATGAGTCGATCGCCAGCCCCACCTGACCTCGACGCTCCGCCACCTCCGCCAGACCCAGCCACGCATCCGGGACGTTTCGATCCATCTCCCGGAGCCGCACGAACTGCCGGGCGGCTTCGTCGAGCATCCCAGCGCGAATTGCCGCGACGCCGGCGTCCACATAGAAATCGGGCACGGCTGGACTGATCTGTTGTGCGCGCTTGAGCAAGGTCAGAGCCCGTGCATTCTCACCGCCTGCCAGCGAAACCCGCGCAAGAAAGTGGATCGCCTCGGTGTTGCGGGGAGTCCGACGGACGGCGGCTTCCAACTCGGCGACCCCATCCATCCGCCGTCCCTGCTTGATGAGCGCCACAGCCAGCAGGATACGATGCGTGGCCTCATCGGGCGCCAGCACGACGGCATCTCGAGCATACTGCTCCGCCAGATCCCACCGATCGGCGAGCCCCGCTGCGGAGCCCGCATTCCACCGCAGCAGCGCGTCCCTCGGATTCACCTTCATCGCCGTCTCAAACACACTGAGAGCACGCATCGGGCGTCCAGACTGCGCAAGTATAACTCCAAGCGTGTTCAGCACATCCGGATCCGATGGCCGCTCTGCCGCTAATGCTCGGGCCAGTTCCAGCGCCGCCTCGCTCTGGCGTGTTTTGAGGGCCAGCTTTGCGAGACCGAGTCGGGTCTGCCACTCCATCCCCGGCCGGCCATCGGCCGACTCGAGTGCTCGTGCCGCCTCCGAGAGTTGGCTGGACTCCAGGAAACGGACCGCAAGCCTGGCGCGATCCAGCGGGGCTCCAACGCCGGGCATGGGATTGGAAGCCGAGAGCGGCAACTTGGAGAGTTCCAACAGTTTTGGATCAATCCGGGTGCTCACGGACCGCACGAGAAGCAGCACAATGCCGAGCAGGCACACCAGTTGTATGATCCCGCTCCACCATGGCAGCGCGGCGAAAGGACTACCCGGTCCGTACGCCCGCGTCTGGAACGCTCGAAAGTCCGGGACCACCGGTCCACCTTGTCGACTTTCGGCGAACCAGAGTCGCACTTGATCGATAAAGGACTCGGCCGGCCCCTCTCCGATCTGCGGCCCGTAGTAGGGGTCTTCCGCGCTGACCGGCAGGTCCGGATCGCGCCAGCCTGGCGGCAGGCGTGGCTTGCCTCGCTCGGGTGTTCGGCTCACAGCCGCCCCTGTCCGGTTCGGACGCGGAGCACGGCATCAGGCAGCGGCGGCACCGTGGGGACCAGTCCTCGATACTCGCCATCGGGTAAGATCAGCCACTCCCACCAATTACTTCGTTCGAGCGTCGGACCCGACATGGCTGCGGGTGAAACATACGAAGCCGCGACCGGTGAGATAGCCCGTTGGAGGGCGATGAAGTTCTCCTCCGCTCTCGGCAGAGGCATCACCTTTCGCCCGGTGTACCAGGCGAGGAGTTCCGGTTGATCGGTCAGGATCACACCGTTCGCGGGGACCCGCACCGTGATGGGATACAGACGGGACTGATAGCGCAGCGGGTCCACCGGCGGTACCATCAGAATTCCCAGGAGCGGAATGCACGCCACTGCCGCCACAGCGCCATGCACCAGACGAAACCGGATATCGGGGTTGGCGGTCTCCCCCTCTTCCACAATCGCGGGCTGCCCGTAGCGGCCGACCAGCCAGACATCCAGTGTTCGCGCGCCGGCGATGGAGAAGAGCGGGATCGCCGGCATCAGGGCCAGCGGCGCCCCGTTGAAGAAGCACACGAAGGCCCCCACGGCGGCAGCGGATGCCAGAATCAGTACGCGAGTGCTTCGCCAGTCGCGATACTGCTCGGTATCCAACAGGGACGCGGCGAAGAGACCTCCAGCACCCCACCCAAGGAGGTGCGGCGCTTCGGTGAGCATGTCCCCCATTCCGTAGATCAGTTTCAATCCCATCTGCATGGGACGCCGGATCGCAAACGCGAGGGGGTTGCCGGGCATGTCGGCGATGTGAAACACCGTGGCGCCGGGATGTTCGTAAGTTCTGAAGAAGATCTGATACCAGAAGAGCTGGGGCGCCGGGCTGCCGGTCCACACCTGGAGCGCCACCATCCAGGGCAACACCGGGAGTGCAAAACCGGCGAGGAACCACCACAGCATTAGAGACGCGTCGCGGCTGTGTCGCCAGAGCCACGCCGCCAGGAGAACACTGAAGCCGATTGCGTGGTAGTCGGACAGAAACGAGAGCGCGCAGAACACTCCCGCGCAGGCCAGCCGCCAGCCTTCCGTTCGCACTTCGAGCGGGGGCGGAACGGGCGGAGGGCCGGGTGGGTGGTAAGGATCCAACGGATCCTCGAACGAGTCCGGCTCCTCCAACACTTCAGGTCGGGGACAACCCACCCAATAGGCCAACAGAAGAAACAAGGCGGCCGTCCCCGCGGGCAGCCCATCGATCGCCGCGTGAAAGGCAGAGGTGGCGCCGAGAAACAGGGCTCCCGCCAGAACTGCGGTGCGAGGTCGAAACCAGGTTCGAGCCACACCGAATACCGCCCACAGGGTAGCCACCCAGACGATCAAGCCTACCAGCGCGACCGTTCGGTCGGACACACCCCAGGCCTTGAAACCGAGCGCAAGGAGGATTGGATGCACCGGCGCGTTCAGCAAATCGGGGTGGTGATCGTAGCGGGCGTGGAACGCAAGCGAGAGCGGGCGGAGGATGCTCGTCACCCATCCGTCTCCGAGCATGAGGTGGCGGCCAAGCTGGGCGAGATCGAGTGCGGTAGGGTGCGTGAGTCCGGCGACCCGGGTGTTCAGCGCGTGAAACAGGACCCCCACCGGCAGCGTGAACAGCGCCACATACCCCAGTGCGATCAACGGGAGCCACTCCCGCGAGGGGGAGTCCCGAGGGGGTGGACTATTCCACGAATCTTGCATCAACCGGCCTTTTCGTGGCCCGGTCGCCGAAGCGGGTTCGGCAACCGGGCCATGGTGTCGGCGGCACACCGACGACGCGACCCCAAAAGTGGGCCCAGCAGGATTCGAACCCGCAACCAAGGGATTATGGGTCCCCTGCTCTGCCGTTGAGCTATAGGCCCATCCGCACCCGGCGGAACTCCTCTATTGTACGCTCTGATCTCCTTGCCGGGAAAGATGCGCCGCGGTGAGGCCGAACCTTACCCGCCGGGAGCGTCGTCAATACCGGATTTCGCCGCCCGGCCGGGGCGCCACCGCGGGTAAGCCCAGAGTCTCGGTCACTCGACGGGCCCACGCCTCGCCGTCCTGAGCGATGACGGGGAAGGTGTTGTAGTGAATGGGGGCGACGAGGCGGGGTTGGAGCAGCCGAACCGCCTCGAGGGCGTCGTCTGGGCCCATCGTATAGTTGTCACCGATCGGGAGCATCGCGAGATCGATGCCGATGCGTCCGATCAGCGACATGTCGCCGAAGAGACCGGTGTCTCCCGCGTGGTAAAGCACCCGATCGCCCAACCTCAGCAGCACCCCCGCCGGCGTCCCCATCGGGAGCAGCCGGCCGTCGGTAGTAATGTACGTGCTGCTATGCCAGGCGGCTGTGAGTTTCACCCATCCCCACTCAAAGGTATGGCCGCCACCGGTGCTCATTCCGTGACTGTTCACCCCTCGCTCGATCAGCCAATCAGAAATCTCGTGCATGGCCACCACCGGAGCCCCGGTTCGACGAGAGATCTCCAGGGTGTCCCCGAAGTGATCGTTGTGCGCGTGAGTCAGAATGATCGCGGTCGGATGGAAGTCTTCAGCGCTCTCGGTCGCGGCGGGATTGCCGGTCAGGAACGGATCGATGAGGATACGGACGTCGCCCTCCACAATCTCACAAGCGGAGTGGCCAAGATAACGTAGGATCGGCATAGCGCTTTTTCGGAACATGAGGGGGGCGACGGGTTGCGCCCATCGGGTTTTAGCACACGGGAGCGCCTCAGGATCATGCCTCGAACAGCCGCACTCTTCACCTATCCGTGGGACCTCGCGGACGAGGGAGTCGATCGAGCAGCAGCTCGGATCAAGGAGCTCACGGGCATTCGAGAGGTCCAACTTGCGACCTCTTACCACATCTCCACGTACTTCCTGCCCCACAATCCGAAGCGCAAGGTGTACTTCGGCGAAGATGGGATGGCGCTGTGGAAGCCCGAGGCGGAGCGCTATGAGAAGCTGAGCTTGAAACCGCGGGTCAGCGAGTTGGTGACGGGAGACGACTATTACGGCGATCTCGTGCGCGGCATCCGCAAGGGCGGGCTCGACTACGGCGCCTGGATGGTCTACTGCTACAACCACCACCTCGCTCGAACCCGCCCCGACTGCGCTCGCGCCGACGTGTTTGGGAATGCCAATCGAGCTCAACTCTGTCCCGGCAATCCGGCGGTGAGGGACTATGCCCGGGTGATGACAGAAGAGGTGCTGGATCGCTTCAAGCCATCCACCGTCTTCCTGGAGTCCCTCGGCTATCTGCCGTTCAGCTATGGGTTCCTCAACCCGAAAGTGTTCGTGGAGATCACACCCCGAGATCAGTTCCTGCTGGGCCTGTGCTTCTGCAGCCACTGCGTTCGCGCGGCCGCTAAGAGTGGAATGGCGGCTGCCGCGTTTGGAGCCGATTTAGCCCGTGATCTGACCGACCGCCTCGCGAGGAACCCGAAGCCCGAAGAAAAGGGTCCGGTCACGGATGTGTGGCTCTCCGAGGCGCTCGATGGGCGTCTGGCGCACTACCTTGCGGCGCGAACAGCGAGCGCGACGTCTTTGTATGAGGAGTTGGCAGCCCTCTGTCACGCCCGCGGCGCGCGGACGATGGACTTTCTTCCCGGGAACGAGCCGGTGTCCGGGCAGAATGCAGACCGGGTCGCCCGAGCCGGAGACCAGTTCTGCATCGATGGGTCGCACAACGGAACCGAGCTGAGCAAGCGTTGGCCGAACAAGGAGTTCCTCTACAGCGCTCAGCCGGCGGACATGACCCCGGACCTCAGGGCGCGCTGTGCGGCCGCGATTGCTTCTGGGGCACACGGATTTACCTTCTACAACTATGGCCTGGTTCGAGATGAGAACCTGCGGCACATCGGCGCGGCTCGCGACCTCTGGGCGTAGCGCCGCTGCAACGGGGTGGAGAGACGGTATGACCCTCCGCAAGCGCGGAACCGCCGGCGGTGTCGCCGGAACAATCGGAATCCTGGCCGGCGCGGCACTCCTGGCCCTGTTCGGCGCTGCGGCGGTGGCCGGGGGAGCCCCGCAATCGGGCACGGCGCCACCAAACCCCGAGGGCCTCGAACTCTTCGAGAAGCAAATCCGGCCGATCCTCCACCAGCGTTGCGTGGGATGTCACAGCGCGCGGTCCAGGAAGCCGGGTGGCGGGCTCGTGTTGGATGTCCCATCAGCCGTCCTTAAAGGCGGAGACCGGGGTGCGCCGGTTCGGCCCGGCAAGCCCGACGAGAGCATTCTGATCCAGGCCCTCAGATATGAAGTCAAGGGCCTGTTGATGCCTCCGACCGGCAAGCTGCCGGAGGAGCAGCTCCAGCACTTTGTTCGCTGGGTAGAGCTTGGCGCGCCGGTTCCCAGCGGAGGAGCGGGGACGCTTCCCGCTGCCCCGGGAGTTGGGACCGTGGCTGCCGGCAAGTCGGATCCGCGGCGGCGGCACTGGTCCTTCCTGCCACTTCGTCCCACGCCGATTCCCGCAGTTCGCGACACTCGCTGGGCGACCGGACCGGTCGATCGCTACGTCCTTTCCGCCCTGGAGAGCAAAGGTCTGCGACCGGCTCCTCGAGCGGACCGACGCACGTGGATCCGCCGGGTAACCTTCGATCTCGTGGGATTGCCGCCCACACCCGCCGAGGTTCAGACCTACCTCGAAGATCGGGCGCCGGGCGCCGAGGCTCGGGTGGTGGATCGCCTCCTGGCCTCACCCCATTTCGGGGAACGCTGGGGCCGGCACTGGTTGGATCTCGTTCGCTATGCCGAGACCGACGGTCACGAGTTCGACTTCGACAAGACCGGCGCTCATCACTATCGAGACTATGTGATTCGAGCGCTCAACGCGGACGTGCCCTACGATCAGTTCGTGACCGAGCACATCGCCGGCGACCTGCTGCCCAAACCCAGGACGCACCCGGAACAGGGCTTCAACGAGTCGGTTCTGGGCACCGGGTTCTGGTGGCTCGGGGAGGGGAAGCACTCTCCCGTCGACCTTCGAGAAGAGCAATCCGATCAGATCGCCAACCAGCTCGACGTGTTCAGCAAGACGTTTCTGGGTCTCGCGCTCGGCTGCGCCCGCTGCCATGACCACAAGTTCGATCCGCTTCCGGCGAAGGACTACTACGCCCTCTTCGGCTATTTGAAGAGCTCACGCTTCGCTCTGGTAGACGTACACTCTCCTGTCGCGAAGACCGAGAAGGCCGCAAGACTATCGGAGATCGCCACGCGGGTCGACGCCGCGGAGCAGTCCCGACTTCGAGAGGCGCTGAAACCGTGGGCTGCGCACCTCGATCAGCTGCTCGGAACCGCGGCGGTGGGCGACTCGGCCGCGCCCCTGCCGCTGGCCCGGGCATGGAGTGAACTTAGAACCGGCAATCCCCGTAAGGACGGCTATGGACCCTTCCCACACCTGGCGCCCCGCATGCGGAGTCTGGGTGATGCGGCCCGACTGGCCACCCTGCGTAAGGAGATGGGAACTGCCGATCCCGTTGGCCTGACCCCGTTTGCTGAGTTCGATGGATCGGATTACGCCGGGTGGCGGACCGACGGCGAGGCGTTCGGCGCCCGGCCCACCAACCGCCTCTCGCTCCACCTCGCGTCGCCCGGGAGTCTCGTGGAACCGGGTTCCGCCTACAGCGCCGGGGCATCCGATCGATTGACCGGCGCCCTCAGATCCCCCAGTTTCACAATCAACAAGCCATTCATTCTCTACCGGGCCGCCGGCAAGGACTGTAAATCGAATCTCATCATCGATGGGTTTCAACGCATCCGAGCGCCGCTCTACGGAGGCCTCACCGTAGGGTTCGATCACGGTCCGCAGTACCGCTGGGTAGTTCAAGACGTCTCGAAGTTCATCGGGCATCGGGCCTACATCGAGTTGATCGATCCCGGCTTCGGGTGGATGTCGGTGGACCGGATTGTATTTGCGGATCGAGCCGCACCCGACGAACTCGGCCAACTGGTCGCCCGTCTTGCGGCCGGAGCCGACTCGCTGGCGAGCCTGAATCGAGCCTGGCGTGAGTACGCTCGCGCCACCGAGGCATCGTGGGAGAACGGCGAACTCGACCGATTGGTGGATCGCCGGAGCCGAGTGGACTTCCTGAACTGGGCGCTGACCAGCCCGGAGTTGACTCTGGTCGAGCCTGAGGCAAGCTGCGCGGCCCCGAGCGCCGCCACGGCTGCCGACATGGCCGAGCGGAATCAACTGGAGGAGACCATCGCCGCACCGGACTGGGCGATGTCTCTGGTCGATGGTGACGGCGAGGATGAGCCGGTTCACGTTCGAGGCAGCCACAAGACGCCCGGCGTCATGGCTCCACGCTCCTTCCTACAGCTCTTCACCCCCGCCCCGGCGCCGGCGCCGGCCGACAGCAGTGGTCGCCTCATCCTCGCGAAGGACCTGCTGACGCGCTCGCGGGGCCTTGCGGCACGTGTCGTGGTCAACCGGGTCTGGCAGCACTACTTCGGAGAAGGCCTCGTGCGCACGCCCGACGACTTCGGTCTGCGCGGGGAGAAGCCGAGCCACCCTGAGCTGCTGGAGGACCTCGCCAATCGCCTTTCCAGCCCCGAGCCGGCCGGCTTCGGCTGGCGACTCAAACCGCTGCACCGGCTGATCGCCCTCTCCGCCGTCTATGGGATGTCGAGCAAGGCCGATGCCGCCGACGCCCGGCTCGATCCCCAGAATCGGCTCCTGCACCGCATGCCGGTGCGCCGACTGGAGGCGGAGGCCATTCGGGATTCGGTTCTCGCGCTTTCCGGCCACCTCGATCGCACGATGTTCGGCCCAGGCGTGATGCCGCACCTCACGGCGTTCATGGACGGCCGAGGACGGCCCGGCTCATCCGGACCGCTGGACGGAGCGGGCCGCCGCAGCGTCTACCTGGCGGTGCGCCGAAACTTCCTGACACCGATGTTCCTGGCGTTCGACTTCCCAATCCCCTTCAGCACCATGGGCAAGCGCACCGTTTCGACAGTGCCGGCTCAGGCGCTCGTGATGATGAACAACCCGTTCATTCTCAATGAAGCGGCGCGGTGGGCGGGAAAGATCCAGGGCGCCGGCGGAGACACCGGTCGGCGCGTGGAAGAGCTCTATCAGTCCGCGTTCGGCCGGCCGCCCACCGCATCCGAAGCCAAGCAGGCCCTGGCGTTCCTTCAGGAGCGCGGTGGCGACACTGTCGAAGCGTGGACCGACGTTTGCCACGCGCTGTTCAACCTCAAGGAATTCTGCTTCCTGTATTAGGCGCCCGAAACCCGGCTCCGCCGGGCTTCGGGCAATGGAGTGCGAGACCACGCAATGCATTGCGGACGAACCATGAGGCCGGCGCTCTCTCGGCGCAGGATGCTGGCCACCGCGACCACTGGATTTGGGCTCACCGCCCTCCAGGCGCTCCTCGCCGACCCCGCCTTCGCGGGGCTGCCGGTTTCGGCGGCGCGAGTTCGAGATCCGCTTGCGGTGTTGCCGCCTCACCGAACCCCGCGGGCCAAAAACGTCATCTTTCTATATATGGATGGCGGCCCATCGCAAGTGGATACGTTTGACCCCAAGCCGTACCTGGAGAAGGAGCATGGTCAGCCGATCAAGCTGAAGGTGCCGCCCACGCAATTCGACAATGTGGGCAAAGTCTTGAAGTCGCCCTGGGAGTTCAAGCGGTACGGGCAGAGCGGCATTCCTGTCTCGGAGCTGTTTCCAAACGTAGCCGGCTGCGTGGATGACCTGTGCCTCATTCGCTCCATGGTGTCCGAGTTTTCCGAACACACCAACGCGAACTACTTCTTCCACTCGGGGCACGGCCAGCAGGGTCGACCGAGCATGGGCGCCTGGTTCACGTACGGATTAGGCTCGGAGAGCCGGGACCTGCCGGGGTTCGTGGTGTTGAATTCCGGGATGATTCCGCCCGGGGGGATGGACTGCTTCAACAGCGGGTTCTTACCCGCGTCCTATCAAGGCTCGCTCTTTAAGGCGGGCAAGTCCGCCGTGGCCGATCTGGACCGGAGCGAACGCACGGCTGAGGCGCAGGTGAGAAAGCTGGACCTGGTTCGAAGTCTGGACCAGGAGGCGGGTCGACTCAACGGTACCGATGACCGCGTGGAGGCGGCCATCGCAGGCTACGAACTGGCCTTCCGGATGCAGACCGCTGTCCCTGAATTGATGAGCCTGAAGGGCGAGTCGGCCGCAACTCAAGCCCTCTACGGCCTGAACCAGAAGCACACCGAACTGTACGGACGGCAGTGCCTGATTGCCCGCAGGCTGGTGGAGCGAGGCGTACGGTTCGTGGAGCTCCTCTGTCACAGCGTCGGCGTGGATCGATGGGATCAGCACTCAAACCTGAAGATGGGTCATGAACGGAACGCCGCTGCCGTGGATGTCCCCATCGCCGGCCTTCTCAAAGACCTGAAGAGCCGGGGCCTGCTCGACGAGACCCTGGTGGTGTGGGGCGGGGAATTCGGCCGGACGCCGATGGCACAGGGCGCCAACGGGCGGGACCACAACCCCTACGGCTTCACCATGTGGATGGCCGGCGGTGGGGTTAAGGGCGGGTCGATTTACGGCGCCACGGATGAGTACGGCTACTATGCCGTCGAAAACAAAGTCTCGATTCACGACCTCCACGCGACAATGCTGCACCTGCTGGGGATGGACCATAAGCGCCTGACCTATCCGTTCAGCGGCCGAGACATGCGGTTGACCGACGTGTTCGGAGAGGTCATTCAGCCCCTGCTGGCCTGACGGCGCGGCGGCATCGGACCTGGGAATCCATGTCCCCGGCGCCAGGAAGAGAGAGTTAAGCTGGGACTTCCCTCCCCGGTGAACTTCTGTTCATTCGTACGATAGCATAAAGTCGAATTGCTCTTCGACCGAACAGGGATCTCCAAAGTGAAGTGTAATCGCCACGGCTTTACGTTGATCGAGCTGCTCGTAGTCATCGCGATCATCGCCATCCTCGCATCCATCCTCTTCCCGGTCTTCGCGCAGGCCCGGGAGAAGGCGCGCTCCACGCAGTGCCTCTCCAACACTCGCCAGATGGGGAATGCCCTGAACATGTACCTGCAGGACTACGACGAGACCTTTCACAAAGGCGCCGGCCTGCGGACGCCCGCACAGCACGGATTTGGCAGCCATACGGCTCTGGACGGGTGGGAGAACTGGCCGTGGTTCTACGGACCCTATGTGAAGAACATCAACATCTTCGATTGCCCCAGCAGCCCCGATCAACTCCAGAACCTCACCGGCAGCAACTGGGGGAATGACGGCAACTACGGCTACAACTACTCGGGTCTGACTCGAGATCAGGGGACCCCGCCGAGAGTGCTTGCGGAGATTGACCGCCCCGCCGACGTGTTCGTCTTCTTCGACAGCGGCGACCCTCAAGTCCGCGCGGGAACCAACAACTTTCCCGGACTTCTGGAAGAGCTGGACCTCAACCTGAACTGCGACGCCAACCAGTGGAACAGCGGTTACACCAAAGAGGGCGCGCTCCGCCACCAGACCCGGTGCAACATCACCTACGCGGACGGTCACGCCAAGAGCGCCGCCTGGTCGACCCTTTTAACCAGGAACGGTGTGAACCAGCCGCCCTGGATGATCGCCTGGTCCGACTGTCCGGGCGGGGTATGCCCTGCGCCCGTTGTCGGAGCCGGTCGCTGCTTTGACCCGAACCGACTTCCCTAGCGTGACCCGGAAGCGCTCTGGGGCGGCCGCCTAAGCTCCGTCCCAGGGCCGACGCCCCCGCACCATCAGTCCGCGCTGCTGGCTCGGCTTGGATGCCGGAGCCGGCTCCCGCTCCAACTCCTCTCGCCGCTTCGCGTTGGAGGCGCTGATCGTAACGTAGTCATCGGGCCGCCGAAAGCGATGGATGAAGACCGGTCTCGACGACTGGGAGTGGTTCTCCTTCGAGCCGTGGATGGTTCGATAGTGGAAGAAGATCGCATCCCCCGCCTGCCCGCAAATGGGCAGCGACGCTTCCCACGGCCACTCGTCCGGATCGAGACCCAGGTGCGAAAAGGTGTCCACGTGTCGCAGTGTGCCCTGACGGTGCGATCCGGGCACAACGTGGAGGGCGCCGTTGATCAGATCTGTGTCCACGGCATAGCACAACACTCCGACAGGTCCCTCGAAGCGATGCTCGAAGTAAGACGAATCCTGATGCAGATGCTTCGGATGACCGCCGACCGGCTCCTTGTAGAGACACTGGCCCAGCCCGAACAACTCCACGTTGGGTCCGACGATCGCTTCCACAAGATCGAGCAAGATTGGGTTCATCGCGGACGCTAGAAAGGCTGCGCTGGTCTGATAGTTGGTCGCCAGCACCATCAACTGTTGCTTCCGCGTGTAGCCTTCGGGCGCCGGGATGAACAACGTTCCGTCAGGAGTGCGCCATCCCTCCGGGATCTTCTCTGCCGCACTCAGAAGGCTCACCGACTGTGCTGCGGTCGCCTCCAGATCCGCGCGAACCGCGTCGACCCACGGGGCCATCAGACCCCGCACCACCAGGCACCCCCAGGTCCGATAGGCGGCCGCGGCAGTCGCCGGATCGAGATCGCTGGCTTGAAATTCAATGGCCGCCAGGCCCGGAAAGTCGCTCATCCCATCGATTGGGGACATTCCCCCATCCCTTCTGCGCTAAAGCACGCCTCACATCCACGTCGGAATGAGAACATGACTCCGTGGGTCGCCCCTGGTATGTATTCCTGCTGATCGCCCTCGCGGGGCTCGTGATGTTTCTCACGGCCTTTCGCACGATGTTTGCCGCCACCAGCGACACCCCCGGCGGCTTTGTGATTGGTCCCTACCAACGTCTGGTCGTTCGGCCGGGTGGACCTCTCTCCACCGCCGGCATCGAGTTGAACGACCGCTTCATCGGAGCTGAGAGCCTGGTGGTCGCGGACCTGAAGCGCGAGGGCTGGCCCTGGCTCGTGTGGAAATCGGGTCGCCCGCAGTCGGGCTGGGTCGAAGTGGAGCGAGGCGGGAAGCGCCTCCATCGCTTCGTGGAGCCGAGGCCGCCCGGGCGAGCGGCTCAGGTCTTCTGGTTTCTCACCGGCATCCTGAACCTGGGCCTCTCCGGCCTCGCGGTGGCGCTCCTCTGGCAGCGCCCAAGAGACCCGCAGGCGCTCCACCTCAGTGCGCTGATGGTCTCTTCGTCGTCATTTCTCTTTCCCCGGGAAGCGCACTTCTTCGCGGAGGCGATTGCAGCGCACTTCTTCTCACTCTATCCCGCGGCGCCCGACTCCCTGCGGGAGGTCTACTCCGCAAGACGCATCCGAACTCACTACGCCGCAGTACTGGTGGCGTTTGTGCTCGCCAGCGTGCTGTGGGAGCAGGGGGAGATTCCTCTCGCGGAACTGGTGGCCTGCGGGGTTGGCATTGGGTATGCGCTCTTCGGGATCTGGCGAGTCGCCGTGCGATTGAGGGCCGGGGAATTCGCCGATCCCCGGGTGGGTCGGCTGCTGCTCGCGGCCGCTGTCACGGTCCTCGGCGCCGGACTGCTCGCGGTCGATGAGCGCTCGTGGTACCTCGCCGGCCAATTCTTCCCGGTCAACACCGCTCCGGGCGCCCTTCTCTCGGCCCTGCTCGTACATCTGGTCTTCCGAGTGCGCGCCTTCGACGTTCGAATCGTGGCCCGGCGGACGCTCCACTCTGCGCTGGCCCGCTGGACTCTCGGCGCGCTGTGCGTCGCTCCGGCCCTCGTGATCCTCTGGTCGGTGGCCCAAACCAACGCGCTGGAGGGTGAACTTCGGATGGGCTACGTGCTGCCACACTTCCTCTGGGCCCTGCTCGCGGGACTGCTTCTCGGCTTCCGAGGAACCGTGATGGCTCGCTTGGAGGAGAAGTTCTTTCCCGAAGAGCTGCAGCGGCGGCGGGGTCTGCTCCGTCTCGCCGACGAAATCTCCCGCTTCATGCCCGAGGCGGAGATCACGGAACGCCTGGTTCGGCGGCTTCGATCGCTCCTGGGTGACATGCATGTCCAGTTCTCACCCACCGCCGCCGTCGAGCAAGGCCGCGAGGAGGTCCGTTTTGGAATTCGGCGCGCCGATGACGAGTTCGGCACCCTCGTGGTAACCCCGGGCCCCAGTGGCAGAAGCCTCAGCAGCGAAGAGGGGGAACTTGTGGGCGCCGTTGCGGTCCAGGCGGCGTTTGCCCTCGAGAATGCCCGCCTCCATCAGCGTCTGCTCGACCAACAAAGTGCTGAACTCACGGCTCGGACCGCGGGAGTGGTGGCGGGAATCGAAGATGAACGGCGGCGCCTCGCGGCGGATCTCCACGACCAGGTGTTGCCCGGGCTCCGACAGATCGCCGTCCGGGTCGATCGGCACGAACATGCCGGGGGAGCGAACACCGAGGAATTGCAGGAACTGGAGCGTGAGGTTCGAGAGTCGATGGACACCGTCCGGGAAGTGATGGAGGCGCTCCGGCCGTCGGCGCTCGACGTGCTCGGGCTGGTTGCGGCCCTCGACAGCGCGTTTCGGACCGCCTGTCGCGACGCGGAACCCCCGCTTCGGGTCACGGTTCGGGCGCCGCCTGACGAGCCGGCGCTGCCCGAAGAGGTGTCGCTCGGCATCTACCGGGTCGCCCAGGAGGCGATCCATAACCTCACGCGTCACGCCCACGCCACCCAGGCTGGGTTGGAGTGCCGCACTCTGGAGTCCGGTTTCGAAGTGCGGATCTGGGACAACGGCCTGGGGATGCCGGACGAAAGTCGATCGCTCGGACGCGGCACCCGCAACATGCGGCACCGGGCCGAGGTCATCGGCGCCCGGGTGACGTGGTCCGCGAGGGAAGGCGGCGGTACAGAGGTGCACATCCTCTGGTCGCCGGAACTCCCAGACCAAAGCGACCGAGATGCGCTGCCCGAATCACTCTCCAATCGACGCGCTGCGGTAAGGTGGAGCGACAGACTATGAAAACCTGGATTGTAGAGGACAACGCTACCCTTCGGCGTCACGCGGAGACCTTGCTGCGCGAGCGCATCCCGTCCCTCACCCCGCTAATCGCCATCTCCACAGGCTCCGAGGCGCTCGTCCGGCTGGAACGCGAGCCGGCCGATCTGCTCCTACTCGACATCCAGCTCCCCGGCGCGAACGGAATTGAGATCGCCCGCCGAGCCTGGAAGTCGCGACCCTCGACTCGGATCGTGTTCTGGTCACAGTTCAAAGACGAGGTTTACGTCCGGCGTATCAGCCAGCTCATCCCACCCGAGACGGTCTACGGCTTCGTGTTGAAGACCAGTCCTGACGAAAAACTGGTCCAGGCCGTACGGGCGGTAGCGTGCGAGGAACAGTGCTGGCTCGACCGGGAGATCCGCGGCGTACAGGCCCGCGCGCTGCAATCACCCAGCGCGCTGACGGAGGCCGAAGCGGAGGCATTGATCGACGTCGCGCTCGGCCTGACGGATCGCGGGATCGCTCGTCGACGGTATCTCTCCCGACGCGGCGCCCAGAACCGGCTCCACAGCCTCTATCTCCGGCTTGGAGTCGAGCGGGATGAAGAGCCCGGCAGCCTCTACAGCCCCCGCAACCGCGCCGTGTTCGAAGGACTCCGTCGCGGTCTCATCAATCCGGACGTCCTGGCCGAAGAGAGCGCCGCCCTGGACCTCTGGCTCGCGGAAAACTCCGAGTAAACAGTTGGGAGACCCCTTGACTCACCGCGACCTGGATCGGTTCTCGCGCCGAAACCCGCCAGGATGACTCAAGGCCGTCTCGGGGTCACCCTAGCCGGGCTTGATCGCGTACCACGCGGAGGCGCCGTCAAACGTAATCCGAGCCTGTGTGCCGTACCCGCGGGCCCGCGGCCCAGCCGCCCAGCCGCACCCCAGCCTGGGAAAACGCCCCAGGACTCGTGCCTTTGATCCCCATCTTGCATCCATCCCAACCAACGCGCCACCCCGTCATCCCCGCAGAAGTCGCACTGAGCGTATTCCTACCCCACAAAGCGGGGATCCATTCGCGACGACAAGGCGCGTCGTCTCAGGTGCTTCCCGGTTAACCCAGGTTCCGCGACTGATTTGAAACAGGGGGTTTAATCCCGAGTTTGCGGGTTTTTCCCCTGTGTCTACACTACATCTGCGTGATCAGGATCCTGTTGGGCAGCCTCACTCGGAGTCGCTAAATCAGGATTGTCGGGCGCCTCTCCGGGCGGATGAAGCGCCGAAGCCGGATCTCCGGTCGGCGCTGTGTCTGCAGCACCACATCCACCATCCGGATCTGCGCCAGTTCGTCCAGCACCTTCCGAGGGCAGTCGCCCAGCCCGGCGGCCCGGCAGAACGGGCCCGGCGTCTTCCAGAGCACAAAGGCCAGGAAGCACAGCAGGATATGCGCCTCCAACCGCTCGACGAGCGACCAATAGGCGCGGGTGTGGCGCCGCGGGTTCGAGAGTTGCGTCGAGGGAACATTCGCGCAGTCTACCTGAGCCCAGCCCGGGGCCGTGTCTACACTACATCCCCGAAGTCAGATTCTGCCCGGTCAGAAACCCCGAAACTCCGCTGGAGACAAGCCACATCGAGGGTCAGAAAAAACTTCAGGCACCCCCATCTGCGGAACTTGGCCTAGCTATAGCGAGCTCCGCTTCCGACAAAAGCCACTTGGGTGTTGCGGTGAGGGTCAATGGTCCGAGGATCTCACGAGAGCTTCATGCTCGCGGCCCACTTCGGGCAAGACGTGATCACCTCGTGCTCAAGTTCACGACCGAAGCGTTCGGCCTGCTCTACATCAGTCCGCAACGCATAGCGCCGAAAGAGATCCACCTCTGGCCCCTCTTGCACGAAAAGCACGGCCGTAATCGAGCGTAGGCTCTTGTTTCCGATAATCGCCACTTGTAACCAGTGGGCACTGATCCATAGCTTTGCAGGCATTCCGCCATTGGTTCGAAAGAGATTTATGGGCAGCCTGGCTTCCAAGAGGGCCGGTGTCTCAACAAAAGCGCGCGCCAGCGCCCAGACATCCAGTTCGCGGAGTCCCAACTGTTGGTTCTTCCGCCGCCGGTGAGGGTGTTGCCGTTCGCGTCGTAGGTGTAGCCCTGGCCGTTTCGGGTCAGCAGCATGTTGGCGGCGTTAAACGTGGATGCGTCGTTCCCGTTCACGCTGTCGGTCTTGCCGGTCCGGTTCCCCATCGGGTCGAAGGTGTAGGTCTGGGTCTGACCGTCCCCGTAGTCGACGCTGGTGAGGCGGGAGAGCTCGTCGTAGCCGTATTGTTCGGTGCGGACCAGGACGTTCTGATCGCTGATCGCATTGGCGGCGCCGGATTGCCGGGTGTGGGCGCGGTCGCCGCAAAAGTGCGGGCACCGCCTCCCAGGCTCACCGATCAGGGCGCATCCCATGAGAACTCCCCGCTCGCCGGGCAGTGAAACCGATTTCCGAGATACCGACGCCTTGTCCTGAAACGGGACAGGAGCCCTGCCCCTGCGGGCTCACCCCGTTGTTGCTCGTCGCGTGCAACTCTTCCTTCATGGGAGAACGGCGCCAGGACAGGCACGGGACCTGCACCTGCCGGCCGGTCCGGACACAACCGCCGCTCCGGCAGGATGATCCGGGTCCCAGTCGGGAAGCCCGACTGCCAGGAGCTGAGCAAGCGGGAAGACTTCCAGGCGGACGCGTCCGTCTCCGAGCAGTGACCCGGACATCAGCCTACGTCGGCGAGCCCGATCCGACCAAAGCAACCAAGGGCGGGTCGAAGTGGATCTGCAAGAGAATAAGTGATTCGCACTCACAGCATGACATACAGAACGACACGGAAACTGAGCGTACCTGGACGAAGTGGTGGTGCAGGGAACAAGGGCAACGAGAGAAGAGGTCACATAGTCGCGTCGGACTCGTCGCGATACGACACCGCCAATCAATTACGACACGGTAAGCAATTGACACACAATCGTAGCTCCAAGACCCGTTAATCATTTACCAAAGCTCCCGGCAGTTGGTCGGCGAACTGCCAGAAGTAGATTCACCGCCCAGAGTCGACTCTCCTCACTTCACGATACTTCCAGGCAGGTTTTCGGTCAGATTTTTAATCACAGCTTTGAGAGGAGAGTTGATTCAGGCGACTCTGTATCAGTCGTCGATAATCATCCCAGGGTCCGCCCGTCGGGCAGTTTTCCAATTCCCTCTGCAAGAGCTGTGTCATCGCCGCGCCTGACCATCCTCTGAACATCACGATACCCAGTCGCTTAACGGAAATGGAAGAGTGATTAACCCAAACAGAGAAACGACGGAACACTCTCTCGTCAGGTAGTCCGCATATAATCAGACCTAATTCAGTCAATTGCCTTCTATATTGCAATATCATATCTATATCATCGCACTCACCATCCATGCTGTCCAGTACTGTTTGTGTTATATTGTCCCACGCATTCAACAAAGTGTCCAAGAAGAACATTGAAAATATCCTAAAAAAGCTCCTATGAGCTAGATGCACTGGATCAGATCCCGACCGCGCGTCGGCAGCTCTCTGCACAAATCGTGAGAGTTCTTCCAGAATCTTTGATGCGTCTGGATGATCGGACGCTAAAATCCGCAAACTCAGGCGACGGCCTGTTTCCAAGAACGTCTCTAGCTCGATACAGCTCAGCATATTTATGTGATCCAGTTCAATTCGCAAGCACGGAACGTCTTCAATTCGAGCTCGAATAAATACGTCTGACAAAAGCTGGTGAATACCATGACTCGAATCGCAGGATTGGAAGAGCTTCCAGTCCTCGATTATGAATAGATTTCGTTTCTGTTCGATCATAATACCGTCCCTCCGGATTCTGTTCTAATCAAATCTGCCTTTATTGATCCGTTAATCAGATGGCGAATGTGGTCGCTTTCCACGCTGAGATAACGTATGCCACCGATCTCGACTTCGGTCTCTGCCCAATGGCTCAGCACCAAGGAACGAACTAGGATGCGGAGCATTACCATCCCCTCAACCTGAGCACTCTTACCGGAAGCAAAAGCAACTGTTGCTGTATGCCAGTTTCGTTCAATCAGGTTCACTAGCGACTCAATCCCACCAGACAGATACGCTCTTATGCAACGATCCACAAATTGTTTATCTCCGTGAAACACGTGATTGATCCATTCATATTCCTTCCCGTCTCTGTCAGTCGTATTGATGGGGCTGTTCCCACCGTATTTGTACCATCCCCTGCCATCCCTTGCCGGATCTTCGCTGGCGAACGTCCCAGTCGTCGGGTCCATCCACCGGGCTCGCATGTAGATCAGCCCTGCGTCGTCTTCGCTCGGGTGGCCCAGGCGTAACCGTTCAGGTAGGGGGCCTATCCGAGGTCAGGGATAGGCTTTCGGGCTTTCTCTGCGCTAACCACCGCGGTCAGGTAGTCCAGCACGTTCTGTCCTCGCAATCGCGCCGTCCCAACCACGCTCAGCA
>SXGS01243320.1_pt1 | contig 23107 bp, 26 predicted proteins | sample 3174681 | NCBI WGS metagenome assembly SXGS01 (sample SAMN11356861, study PRJNA531348) | freshwater metagenome | isolation source: freshwater sample F1-80 | place: China: Fuxian Lake, Yuxi | collected 2017-12-25
ACTTCGCTGTTGATGCCGTCGCTGACTTCTTTTGCGGTTGAGGCAATTTTGTTATTGATCATATCCTGGAGGCCGCTGCAGCCCGTGAGGCCGAGTGAGGCGATCGTGAGACCGGAGATAAGAATTTTTTTGCTGACCATAAATAGGGAGGGGTTTAAAAATAAATATGTAAGAAATTTCTGTGTCGTGCAGCTGCACGACAGTGCGATGTTACGTTGCCTTTCTCATTCTCAAAACCAGCAACCAGATCACTCCAATCATAATCAATGCGAGAAAGATGTACCAGAATTTGATGACGAGACTGCCGAGCGCGACGATGATGGCGGCCAGAATGGCATTCACGAAGAATACGAGGCTATTGAGAGCTGACCCAATACCCATAATGTTCAGGAGGGCGAAGATTGGTCCAAATAACGCGGTGAGACCGCTGGCGATGAAAAACCAGGCGCCGCCTTTCATGAGCCAGAACTTGATATTTTCGGCACTTTTGAGATCGGCGACCACTTCGGCATCAGTTTTGTTGCTGACAATAAATGGATCACCAGATCGCACTGATCCGTTATTTATTTCACCAATTACCAGGATGGTCTGGTCAGCTGGAACCCCAACGACGACTTCACGAGTCTTGGTTGCTGGATAGGAGTTGACGTTTTTTCCACCGTAGGTGACGGGGACGATCTGGGTTGGATTTGCAGCAGCAGGAAGGGCTGTTTCCTGGTTATATATACTTTTTAAGTTGAAGTTCTTGCTCGCGTTTTGTGGCTGGACGGTAATCTGTCCGAGCTTGAAGTCGGCTGACTTTTCATCCGTAGATGTTGGGACCCAGACGTCTGTCCAGTACGGAGTCTCTATCGTTTGCTGAACGTCCTGACCGTCTTTTTGAACCGTCCTGTACTCGGTTTTCATCTGTTCAATTTTCCGGAACTCTTCGGTGGTGTACTTATAATAGATAACGCTTTCAGATGTTTTTGGAGAAATGAGAGATGTAACTGTCTGTGGTTTTCCTGACATTTTCACGATCCCTGTCTGTGTCATGCTCACATTCTCGGCTGGTGTGAGTGGAAGTTTGGCAACCATACCTGAATTTTCTTTCATGCCTACTGAGTGGTAGAGCAGGAAAAAACCGATCAGAATTGAGAGGAATCCACCGCCGATACCTTTAATACTGTCCGTGATGCCGCGACCGTAGCGGGCAATTGGATTGGAGCTTCCAATGACGGTTTCCGAAACAATACGTTCGTCTGCCATAAAATATAATTAGGGGTAGGAGTAAGCACCCCAATTATTCCTTATTTCCTGTTTATTGTAAATCTGGCTCGAGAAGTTTTTCGAATTTGCTGATGGAAGTTGCCCCTGCGATTCGGACTCGTCGCATCATGAAGCGATTTTTTGGCGTGTGATTATATCCGAAGAGCGTGGTTGTTGCCGTTGAATAGCCTGCTTTTTCTGTTTCTTGTGCGATACCGTTCGTAAATCGTCCATATGGGTAGGCGAAGTGCCGGATTGGTTGGCCGATGAGTTTTTCGAGTCGTGATTTTGAGTTTATGAGTTCTTCGTGGAGTTTGCTCATTTTGAGAGTGCGAAGGTCAGCGTGATGTTCAGTATGTGATGCGATCGTGATGAGCGGGGACGCCGCGAGTTCCAGGAGCTGCTTGGTTGAGAGGTAGTGTGGTTTGTCCAGGAAGCTGCTTACGACATACGTGGTTGCTTTCGCTCCATGTTTCTGAAGAATGGGAAACGCGTTCGTCGCGAAGTCATCATATCCGTCATCGAAGGTGAGAATGATTGGTTTTTCTGGCAGTGGCGTGCCTTTTTCCCAGGCACTTACTATGTCATCGAGAGTGATCGTCGTGTATCCTTTTTCCTCCAGCCAGGTGAGTTGTTCGTCGAAATTTTTTGGAGAAACTGAGAGGTCGGCACCGAGAAAGTCTTTTTTTGGATCAACTTCGCGAATGTAGTGATAGATAAGAACCGGGACATGAACTGAAGTAAGAGGAGTCAGTATTTCAGATGGTGCTGATACTTTTGGAACTGATACTTCCCCGAGCATGACGAAGAATATCGTAAAAGTAGCCACGATGAGGATCATTGAGAAGATTTTCAATTTTTTCATAGAGTGTAGAGGTAGATGCCTTTCTCTTTTTTGAGCGGTGTTTCATTCTTGAACTCGAAGGCATTTGAGATGATTCTTGATCCCGGTCGCATCTCGTGTTTCATTTTTCGGTAGAGACGACCCATAATATATGGCATTGCGTAGACGCTCATGGCATCAAATTGAGAAAAATCCGCGTGCCAGAAATTTTTCCAGTGAATAAATGCCTTTCCGCTCAGACCTGCTTTTCGGATATTTCTTCGGGCAACCAGAACTAGTACCGGGTTGTTTTCAAATCCATGAGCTTCCGCTCCACGCTGCGCCATGGCAATCACCACCCGTCCGTCTCCTGAGCCGAGATCGGCTGTTTTTTCGCCCGGCTTGATTTCTGCTATCGCCATCATTTTCTCTACCGACGCGCTTTGTGAAGGTACGTAGGGAGCTCCCCAAACCATTGCCCCAAAGGTTACGAGAACCAGGATGTTCAGGGTCAGAACAATAATGAGAATCGTAGTGATCATGACTGGATTTCTTCCGGAAGTGGTCGAGCGTATACGGCCTTGATCAGTCTATCAGTTTTTTCTTTTACGGTGAACTCAATGTTCTGAATAATCGTTGCATCTCCGGTCTCGGGAAACTTTTCCAGTTTGTCCAGAATCATGCCTGAAATCGTTGTATATGACTCGTCTTCTGGAAGCGAACTCGTGAAGTACCGGTTGAAGTCAATAATGCTTGTGTCACCCTCGACGATAAATACTCCAGGTTTTTCTTTCCGAATACTCTTTCTATCTTCATCATTCTCGTCGGAAATTTCACCAACAAGCTCCTCAAGCACGTCTTCCATCGTTATCAGCCCATCGACTCCGCCATGTTCGTCCGTTACGATGGTGAGGTGATACTTTGCTTTCTGAAATTTTCGCAGAAGAGAGCTAATTCTTTGCGTGTTTGGAACGAAATGGGCATTCATCAAAAGACTTGAAAAATCTGCCTCGGTGTTTTTGAGAAGATCTTTGATATTGAGAATGCCAATAATGTTATCGATCTGGTCTTTGTAAAATGGAATGCGGGAGTATCCAGAATCAATAATGCGTTTGATGCTTTCTTCACGTGGTGCATCGATATCGATCGCGAAGATTTTTGATCGTGGTGTCATGACCTGGCCGGTGGCGATATCGGTAAATTCAAAAACATTGTCGAGAATTTCATGTTCATATTTTTCGATAATTCCTGATTTCTGGCTTTCGTGAAGCATAATTCTTATTTCGTCTTCGCTCAGTCTTCCCTCGGAAAAGCTTGTCCGGTCACCGAATATTTTCAGGATAATGTTGCTTGATAGGGTGAGAAATTTGGTGATGAAGTATGATGCTTTTGAAAGAATATATATCGGTTTTGCTGAAAGAAGTGCGAATGTTTCTGAGAATTTAATGCCGAGTGATTTTGGTACGAGTTCTCCAAAAACCAGGGTGAGATAGGTGATCGCAAGAACGATGATAATGAAACTTACGGTTTCTGCATTTTCCGCAATGAATGGCCACGGAATCGTCTCAAGGTGTGGCGTCATGGCTCGAGCTATTTTTGCACCGGCGTAGGCAGAGGCCACAGTGCTTACCAGTGTAATTCCTACCTGGATCGTCGCCAGAAATCTCTCCGGTTCTTTATGAAATTTTTCCAGAATTTTTGCATCAATATCTCCGTCTTTGACGAGTTGTTTGATGCGTGTTTTTCGGATGGAAATGATTGCCATTTCTGTTCCTGAAAAAAATCCGTTCAGCAAGATGAGTCCGATAACGATGGCAATTTCTATGACTACTTCATTCATACCTTTGATTATAAGCTTTCTTGGGACTCAAAGATAGTGTTATAATTCACGCATATGAATATGTTCAAGCCAACAGTCGCGAAAACTCCGACCGAGTATATTGCTATGATTGATGAGCCTCGACGTTCACAGATCAAAAAACTTCACGATTTTATCAAGAAAACCGTACCCGCGCTCAAGCCGCTTATTATGTCGGGGATGATCGGGTATGGAAAATATCATTATAAATATCCGAGCGGTCGCGAAGGGGAGTGGTCGGCTATTCTTTTGGCAAGTCAGAAAAATTATATTTCTGTCTATGCGTGTGGCGTTATTGATGGCAAGTATATTGCTGAGCAGTACAAAAAACATCTCCCTAAGGCTAGCATTGGAAAGAGCTGTATTCGCTTCAAGAAACTTGAAGACATTGATTTGGATGTGCTCAAGGAGATTCTCAAAAAATGCGAGAAAAATCCTTTGGGTCATATTTTTTTGTCTGTGGGCTGAAAAGGGGCTGAGTGATCGGACGACTTATTTAGCCTTGATTGAAGCTGACCATATTTAACTTTATACTTCTTGATATTTTTCTGTCAATGTTGTATTATGCCTTTCTGCTTTATTTACACTTTTTATGGATTTAGTTGAAAGTACAAATTTTTTCGCTGAGCTTGGTCTCAATGCTAAAGTTGTTGATGGTCTTGATAATGGCATGAAAGGGTTGGAATTATTACCTAAAAGGTGGCCTGATGTGAAAAGGGATTATTTTGGTCAAGTTGCTGGTAACGTTGAAAGTCGGACTGCGTTACTAGGTGTTTTTGAGGAGGCTAGCTTTTTGGTTTTGAATCAGCATATTTTTAATTTCTGGCAGCGCGCAATGGCGCAATTAGGAGCACCTTCGTCGGTTATTCGTCGCTTAAATAACCGAATGATAAATAGATATGGAAATCATCAGGTGCCTATACATCGTTTTGAGTGTGAACATAGTTTTTATCATAGGGATGGAGGGGTTTTTGAGAGTGTTGAAAGTGTGCCTAAGTATGTTAGGGTATTGAACCATATGGGGGAGGGTCAGGTTGATTCGCCTACATTGTTGGGGAAGGCTGACCAAAGGACGACGGATTTTATTAGGGAAAAAGTGTCAAGAGTTATGATTGATTTTGAGAGGGAGATCGCGGTGGCTGGTCAATGGCATGGTGGAGGTAAGGATTTTTTTATTCCTTTGCAAAAAATTGTTGATGCAGATAATCCACATGATTTGTGTAATGCAATTGCTCGTGAGGTAAGTAGTTTAATTATTTGGATCAATTCCAGTGGAAATAGTACTAAGCAGTTGATACATGAGATGATGGGATTTGATGATCCAAGGTTTAGTAGCATTTTTCATTCGCATCACTATGCTCCGACAAGTAGCTTGGTTTTCCCAAACTGGCTACTAATTCATGGTAAGCGACCGGTGCATGAGGGTGGGGTGGAATTTGCAAATCACAATTTTTTTATGCCCTTTTTTGATTTAGGGAAATAATCATTTAAGCTTTGTGATCTGAGTTGATAAAATTATGCGCACATTTTATTCTATTACTCCTCAGGGATACTTTGAGGCAGCTGATGATAGAATTCTTGTGCCTTTACCTGAGGAAATTAGAGAGCTGATTGACTGTCGTCGCTCCGCCTTTTCTACTATTCTCGAACTGTTCGTTGGTATTGGGCAGGCAACACAGTATTTTGCAAGTGCCGGATTTATATTGCAAGGAGCGAGATACATCCATTTACTTATCAGTGCGCGGTAGACAATTTGCAACGCAACGGGCGTTTGGAAAATGTTCAGATTCTGAATCAGAATGGACTCGATTTGCTGGCTCCCCGAGTTGGATTCGAACCAACGACCTACCGGTTACACGTATCTCTAGATTCCTCTAAAGGGTGGACTATATCATCACCATGGCTTTTGGCTTTAGGTGCGAGGCGCTTCCGCTCGATTGCTCGAGAGTACTCCATAAAGGATAGTCTCTGAACCTTTCGCGCATTTTGCGTGACTTGGCTGCGGATTACCCGATCTGGGCTTCCCGCAATTCACCTCGTTTACAACCTATCTTTCGATAGGAAGCTGCACTATATGTGTGGTACAGCCGGTTGCTCTACCGCTGAGCTATCAGGGAACGTAAATGAAAAGGAACAGTGGGAACTTTAGCGGGACAACTATAGCGAACCCAAGGCTGGAATTCAACTGGATTTCCAGCTTTAGGCCTTCTCTGGCACCACCACAAAGATCTCTCTTGCCACCATCTGGTCGTCGCGGTCGTAGACAAAGGTGCGGCGGTCAACGGCGTATCCTTTGGCCAGGGCCTCCTCGGGGGTGAAGCGTTTGAGAATCCAGTTTGGTAGCAGGGAAGCATGTTTGAGATGACCTTCGCTGATGCCTTCTTCGATGGCTGTGTTCCAGATGTACTCGGCTCCATGCTTGTGGGCAGCGATACCGAAAATGACTGGAACTTTCAACGCTGCAAACTTCTGCATGGCTTTTTTGTAGAGATCGCCGAGATTTTTTTGAACTTTTTCCATCTCCTCACGGGATGGTTTTTTCTTGAAGTAGGGGCCGAGGTAGCTCTCGGAGACAATTATGGTCGGATGATATTTTTGCATGACGGCTTGTGGATTCATCGAGGTGACGTCCTGTTCAAATGTTTCAAACGTATAGTGTTTGGTGAATGGAAATTCTTTTTGGATCCACTCACAGTTCGTCTGGGCGCCGTCGACGGACTCGAAACGAATGTCAGAACCAACGCAGTGGATGCCGCAAAGAAGCGACTCCATGAGAATCGTACCACTGCCACAGAATGGGTCGTAGAGGAGGCGAATGGAGTGAGCCATGGTTCCCGTTCCCGCATTTTTCTCCTGTTCCTTCATGAGTCCCTCGCCCATATTAATCATGATCTGCGCGAGTTTTGGCGGAAGCATGCCGGCCTGATTGTCGCGGTAGGGCTTGTGATAGTCGCGCTTCGCGTAGATGCGGAAGTCCTGGGCGGCGACCGTGTACGCGCCATAAAACACGCCTTCGACGAATGCAAAGTTAAACTCGACTCCTTTATTAATAATATCCTCATCGAGTGCGGCGGCGCTGCTCAAATTCTCGTCGGATTTATTTAAATACCTGCTCGTGTACCCGAGTTCTGACAGATATTTTTTAAAAATTTTTAAGAAATTTGTAGGAAGTTTGTTATGTCGCTCGTCTAGACTATAGGTACTCACCCCACATAAGACTTTTTTTAATCCCATAATTCGTGAGTGTACCCCATCATATGACTTCTCAATTAGCTCCTCGATTATCGGCTCTTCCTCCCATTTCTTATAGATTTTGCAGATTTTCATGGTTCCACCCATTCGCATGAGGGTAGCCTGAAAATCCCGCACTAGCGGATCTTCATCTGACAGCTCGATAACCGCCATCTCATTCTCAAAACTCTTTATACATTTTTCACCCCAGATACTTATGATCTCTCCAAGTGATAGTAATGGCTTTCTCCCCAGTATAAAAAGATATGTGCTCATCATGGTTGTGTGTGTTGTGGGCAGTATACTCGTCAGTTTCCTGGCAGGCTACACGGTTTTCCGCTTTGAGCAGGTGGAAAAGGAGCGATCTTCGATCCAGATACCCAGGTAGCCGTTTCAGACGTTGCGGTTCGTGGGGCATTTTGCTACAGTGCCTTTACTAATTTACCTCTTAAAACTACCTTTCTATGAGTATGTCATTGAATCGAGTGCAGTTGATCGGCAATGTGACGAAAGACCCTGAAGTCCGACAGATTCCTGGTGGCACCACGGTTGCTACCTTCAGTATTGCGACGAATTTTTCCTGGAAAGACGCGAGTGGTCAACGACAGGACAAGGCCGAGTTTCATAATCTCGTTGCCTGGAGAAAGCTTGGTGAGATCTGTGCTCAGTATGTTCGAAAGGGGAGCAAGGTTTTTGCTGAGGGACGAATCCAATCTCGAGAATGGGACGGACAGGATGGTGTTAAGCGTTACCGAACAGAGATTGTTCTCGATAATATGATTATGCTCGACAAAAAAACCGGTGCACCTACGGGTGAGTCGAGTTATAACGAGGCTCCACGAGAGCATAGCGCGGTGAAGAATGCTGACAATGCTCCAGCCGGCGCTGGTCAGCAGGCTCCAGATCTCGAAGAAGAGATCAGTATCGAAGATTTGCCGTTTTAATTTTTATGTCGAATCGAGAGTTACGCATAAAAAGACGTCTGCCACCAATATAATAGTAACAGACGTCTTAGACCTTCGACTATCATCGTTCCCGATGATATCGTTAGTACCTATGAGAATAGCGACGATATTCTTCATACGCTCCGCGAACCGGAGATGGCCCTTACCTTTCTTTGGTGCTTTATTTTAAGATGAGTTCCACCTTCATCTCTTTTGTTTTTGTTTTTGTGTCTCTGACTTTTTGAGTGAGGGTCAGGCGTCGTCGCGCCTATGATCGAAAAGTAAAGGGACAGTGATTTGACTTCAGTGAAATCAAATCTAGGTATTATATCACTTTTTACCGCTTTCTTCAAGGATATTGTCTCATATTGCGAGGGTTCCATGAGCTGCTATACTGCTGCCATGCACCACGGCAAGTTATTTCTCATTGTTGGACCCTCAGGCTCCGGTAAAGGCACGGCCATTGTTCAGCTTAAAAAGCAGCATCCAGACTATGTTTTTCCGGTTTCTTGTACGACTCGGACCCCCCGTCCAGGAGAGAAAGAGGGCGAGGTGTATAGCTATGTTTCCAAGGCGCAGTTCCGGGAGTGGATCGCTCAGGGAAAGTTCCTTGAATACGCCCAGGTTCACAGTGATAACTACTACGGTATTTTGAAGGCCCCGATCGAAGAGGCGTTGGCTGCCGGAAAAGTGGTGGTGCGCGAGGTGGATATTCAGGGTTTCAAATCAGTGACCTCTTTGTTGCCGCGAAAAAAAGTGGTTGGAATTTTTCTTCTGGTGAAAGATCCTGGCGAGTTGCGAGAACGAATTTTGAAACGCGGTGTGTTGCCAGAAGAAGAGCTTGCCCGTCGTCTCGAAAGTGCGCGCCGTGAAGTTGCGCAGATGGAGTTGTGCGATTATCAGATCGAGAGTCGATTCGGAGAGGCGATGAAGGTGGTCGAGGAGATTGAGAAAATTATTGAGAAGGAGGTTATGATGTGATAGGGTTTGGGTAAGCTTTACCCCTCACCCCATTTTATGGATTTTTCTAAAAAGTCGATCGCGGCGCTTGTTGTCGTCGTTATTGTTGCTGGAAGCGCTGCCAGTCTCTCTGGTTTTGATATCAGCGGAAGCCTGATTGGCAAGGAGGTTCCGTGGTGGTGTATCAAGGCTCCGGTCTGGCATCCGCCGACAGAGACAGAGACTAACTATCCGCCGAGTCCAGTTACGGGAAGGGGAATTGGCTTAGATCCTTCCGGATCTCGTGTTACGAGTATGACCCCTGATTTTACGAGTGGCGGCACAATTCGTCAGCTAGAGAAGAAGTTTCGATTTAATCATCCTTTACAGGATGCCTTGAAGGATAAGTTGAAAAAACTTGATTCATCGCCTACTGCTGATAGTTCGAGTGGTTCTAGAGGCGGTACTGCTGGGTCTGCAGGAAATGGTATTCTCAAGCCAGGTGGTCGTTCGGGTGGTTCCCCAGGAGTTACTATTCCGGGTGTCCCGGGAGTTCCAGGTGGTGGTGGCAGTAAGGGTCTATCTGAACCGCCAACTCCAAAAACTGGATACTGGTCTTATAAAACGGTCTGTCCAGATGGGTATTGGGTTGATTATCAGAATCTTGATGATACCTGTACTCGTATTAAGAAACTTTTGGATTCCGGTGTCTATACCGAGGATACACTTCCTCCTGAGATGAAAAAAATGCTTCCAGGTTGTAAGCGACATGGTAGCTGGTTTACGGTTCCTGCTATGTCGGATAATGATTGTGAGGCTATCCAAGCCAAGGCTATTGTGTATGGATGGGATAAGCTTACTGGAGCAGAGGCGTCCAAGCTTGATTATTGTTTCAAGATGAAGCCTGCATCCTATAACAAGCCTTGGAAGAAGTTTGAAGATGATTGTATTGAAGCCAAGAAGACCGGCAAGAAGTTGTCTCCAGAAATGGAAAAGGCATGTGGTGATAACTTCGGTTGGTGGGGTACGCTCTTGCCAACGGATGACTGTAAAGAAATCTTCAAGACTGTGGCGGCATACACGGCTGCTGGAGGAAATGTTTGCGATCTCCCTTTTGGCGAGAAATCATACGGATGCTTCCAGGTCTACTCGGAGCTGAATACTACTGGCGCCAAGATGTGCGAAAAGGGCGGTGGTGGCTAATGTGATGCGTGTGTGGTTGTGATATACTTTGAGCATGAAGAAAGGTGTTGTGATTATTGTCTTGGTCTTGATTGGAACGTTGATTCTCTGGGGTCGTTATGAAGATCGTCGTCTTCACCCCAGAGATTTTTTTGTGGAACATCAGGTGCCTTTTTTCTCGCAGGCTCCCATGGGAAACTGGAGTGGTCTTTTTCAGAATACCTGTGAGGAGGCCGTGATTTTGATGGTTGCAGGTGTTCGTCAGTTTCCGTATATCACCCCTGCTGAGGTTGAGAAAAAGCTTATCAATATGGTGTGGTATGAAGAAGAACAGGGGATTGGGCCAAGCATGACGCTCGTCAATACCCAGAAACTGTTGCAGGTTTTGTATGGTGTTGAGTCTGAGATGATCGAACGTCCAACGCTTGATCTTATGAAACATTACCTGCAGTACCGTGGACTCATCGTTCCGGCGTCTGGAGTGGTGCTTGCGAATCCAAACTTTCGTCGGCCACTCCCTTCGTATCATATGCTTCTCATTATTGGGTATGATGATGCGACGGGTGAGTTCATTGTGAATGACCCTGGAACACGAATGGGTAAGTCGTATCGCTATGCATACGATGTCGTGATGGACGCGATGCATGACTGGACCGGTTCTCGTGAGACGATTTTGAAGGGGAGGAAGCGCATGCTTGTGGTGGAGTTGTAATTTTCTTGTTTTCTTTTTTGAGAAAGCGTATCATTCTCTCTTAACTTTTTAACGCACCATATTCTATGCGAAACGCACCAACAGGTGGCGACTTTCATGAATTTCGCGTTCATGGGATAGCTGTTGCAATCCGGGATTTCCCTGCTCCCGAGGTAGACGATAGAGGTCCTGATGAAAATCCGGATATCGGAATGGTTATTGATAGTATTCTTGATCGTCAGCGAGAGAGAGCACGCGAGGTTGGCATTCCTCTTCATAGAGAGCGTCCTGGTTTTGAGATTCCTTCAGGTTACGATCGTTCTCCCTATGAAGAACTAGAGGATACTTTTTGAGACTCGTCGAAACTCCCCCGTTTCCAGCTTTATCGTAGGCATTGCCTTTGATCCTGAATTCCAGTACACTTCAGGGCGTTTTTCCGTGTTCGTTTGCTTGTTTGTTTGTTCGTGGTCTTTTTTATCACTGGGGATTCGCCAAGCGGTAAGGCACTGCCCTCTGGAGGCAGCATCGGGGGTTCGAATCCCTCATCCCCAGCCAAATTAAGACGAATATTATTCGACTCGTGTATCGAAAAAATATCGATCATATTTTGGGAATTGGCGTTGAAGGTTGTGCACACGGGGTGATCGAAGGTGCGTCTGATCATGCGCTGGTGTGGGCGGATGTTCGGTAAATGGTCTCTATATGTTAAGCTGCCATATGGCAGCGTTGAGAAGGGTAGCAAAGCTTACCCACAGAAAATATGGTGCCAGAAGCCATGCGGCCGTTTTGGAAATTCTTGAAAAGCTGATCATAGTGAGGAGGATTCCGATCCACAAAAGAATAATGACGATGAGTGCTATTAAGAGTGAGTGGAGGCCAAAAAAGATTGGTGACCAGATGGCATTGAGGAGAAGTTGCACGAAGAAGAGGTGGATTGCCTCACGCTTTTTTCCGTTTTTATTTGTCCATATAAGAAAGAGAGCGATGCCCATCATCGTATAGAGAATCGTCCATACTGGTCCGAATACCCATGAGGGTGGATTAAAAGATGGCTTATTAATCGTACTATACCAAGTAGGAATGGCTGATATGGTGAATATTGCACCGATGATTCCGGCCATCTGACAGATAGCGATTGAAGCGATGAACTGGAGAATTTTTTTCGGCATGTTGGATATATTTTATCAGATTTTTTTTATTTCTCTATGGTCGTGATACGATCTTAAAAAAATGACGAGGCTGCTCAGTGGCATGGAGTAGCCTATACGGCTGAGGATTCATTCCGAGCGCAGCTCGCTTGCCTATGTTTTGCATGCATCTGCAAAAGTGCTCGTATTTCTGGCTTCAGTCCTGCTTCATGTCTTACCTATTGACATCTGCTTATTTTTATTATAAAGTCTGAGTCCAGTATTTTGTTCATTTAATGTTATTTATTCATGTTTAAAAAGATTTTCGGATTTGGGAAGAAGAAGCCGGCTCCTTCAAGTGGTTCTGCGAGCTCACACAGTAGCCGTCCAGCTTCATCTGGTCGTCATGCGCCGAGTTCTCATTCAGGTGAACGCTCGAGCGAGCGTCCATCATCGTATTCACGAGGCCCTTCTTCGCATGGCTCTTCTCACGGAGGTTCTTCCTATGGCAAAAGCCGTTTTGGAGGTGGAGGACGAAGTGGGGGAGGACGTAGCGGTGGAAGCCGATATGGCAGCAGTGGCGGTAGCCGAGGAGGCCGCTTTGGCGGCGGAGGAAACCGAGGCTCATATGCTCGAACACGAAATACCATGATGGTTGGCAAGATTGACGTTTCACGATTTATCAACAAAGCAACGGTTACCGAGACGATTGAAGAGTATGTTCCACAGCACCAGTTTTCTGACTTTGCGATCCATCACAAACTGAAAGAAAATATTGCGAAAAAAGGATATATCCAGACTACGCCGATTCAGGACAAGGCGATTCCGCATGTTCTTGATGGAAAAGATGTCGTGGGTATTGCAAATACCGGAACGGGCAAGACGGCAGCATTCTTGATTCCACTTATCAATAAAGTGTTTCATGATAAAAAGCAAAAAGTGCTTATCATGGTACCAACTCGTGAGCTCGCCGTTCAGATTCAGGAAGAGTATGCAGGTTTTTCCAAGGGCTCTGGTCTCCGTTCGGTGACGTGTATTGGTGGTGCAAGCATCATGATGCAGATCCGGGATCTTCGATCTCCTCATAATTTTATTATCGGTACTCCTGGTCGCTTGAAGGATCTTATTGAGCGAAAGCGTCTCAATCTTTCCGACTTCCACAATCTCGTTCTCGACGAGGCGGATCGAATGGTTGACATGGGCTTCATTCAGGATATCAAGTATCTCTTGAGCTTGATGCCAGCTGATCGACAGTCACTCTTTTTCTCGGCAACGATTTCAAAAGAGATTTCCGGGTTGATTCATGGATTCTTGCGACAGCCGGTTACGGTATCGGTCAAATCCGGCGATACGTCTGCGAATGTTGAGCAGGATATTATCCGGGTTACCAAGACGAATAAACTTGAAGTCCTCTGTGAACTTTTGAAGAAGCCAGAGTTTACTCGAGTTCTCATCTTCGGAAAGACGAAGCGTGGTGTTGAAAAACTTACGGTGGCACTTCAGAAACTTGAATACAAAGCCGAATCAATTCACGGCGATAAGCCTCAGTCAAAACGACAGCGTGCGCTTGAACAGTTCAAAAAAGGTATGGTTCGTATTTTGATTGCCACTGATGTTGCTGCTCGAGGTATCGATGTTTCTGATGTTTCTCACGTGATTAACTTCGATATGCCACAGACCTACGAAGACTACGTTCACCGAATTGGACGAACGGGTCGTGCCAACAAGAAGGGTTTTGCACTTACGTTTGTTGAGGCGTAGGCAGGGGCCTTTGGCGGCTCCCTGGCTGGTCGATTCCAACCGCTTCGGAAATATGACTGAAGCCATCTTTTTTCAGGAGTTTGGCGAGCCCAATGTTTATTTCACTGATGAGTTGTGGACCTTGGTAGATCATACCCGTGATGAGTTCGACGAGCGACGCTCCGAGACGAATTTTTTTGTAGGCATCTTCTGCTGAAAAGATACCGCCGACTCCAATGATGGTTTTTTCTCCTCGTGTTTTTGTGTAGACATATGATATGAGTTCGTTTGCGAGTGGTTCGACGACTTTTCCGCTCAAGCCACCTACAGTTGGGAGATTTTTTTCTACTATAGATGTGAGGTTGCGTCGTTTCGTCAGGTTGCTACAGATGAATCCGTCGATGTGATGCTTTTCTGTTACTTCGATGATTGCGTCAATCTCTTCATGCGTGAGATCGGGTGAAATTTTCAGAAACATTGGCTTGGTGGTTGGTGTCGTTTCGAGTTCGGTCAGGAGGAGGTCGAGGTTTTTTGAGTTATGAAATGGCTGACCACCGGTCACATTTGGGCAGCTCACATTGATGACAAAAAAATCTCCAATATCTGCAAATATTTTGTATGTTTTTGCGTAATCTTTGATCCCGACGTCGACGACGTTTGTTTCTGGACAGTTTGTTTTTGCGATATTGATTCCGATAGGAATGGTGAATATTTTTTCGCGCAAGCGTGATGCAATTTCTTCTGCGCCCTTATTTGATAGTCCATAATGGACAATGATGCTTTTTGACCGCGGAAGCCGCCAGAGGTGTTGTCCTGGATTTCCGAGGCTTTCCTTTGCCGTAATTGATCCAACTTCCATGAATCCAAATCCGACTGCAGGAATGATGTCTGTTAGTATTGCATTTTTATCAAATCCACCACTGAGACCAACCGGATTTCTGAACTGAACGCCGTGGAGTGTCTGACTGAGTTCCGGAATATTTTGTGTTCCAAATGTTGAGTGCACGAGTGCTTTCGCAATAGCACTCTTTCCAAGATGATGTCCTGTGTTTACCATTTCTTCATGAACGCGATCTGGCTCAAAGGCAAAGAAGATCCTCTTCACTATCTGTCGATAGAGAAGTCCATTTAGTATGTTGCGGAGACGTGTGATAAGCATCATCTTGAATTATACTCGTTTTTTCCGTATCTTAAGAGTAATAACTTTTTATGAATTTTTCATGACATCTCACACTCCATCCCGAAGCCGAATGTTCTGGGTTGGTATTTTTTTGCTGATTGTTTTTACCGTCTTTGGAATGGTAATGCTCGTGACGTATGACTCGACTCCAGATGGTCCTGTTTCTGAGGTTTCTGATGCAGACTGGACGAAGGGCGTGAAGGGAGGCGTGGTACTCATGGAGTATAGCGACTTGCAGTGTCCGGCGTGTGCTTCGTACTATCCGCTCGTGAAACAGTTGATGGTTGAGTATGGTATGCGAATTCAGTTTGTCTATCGGCACTTCCCGCTCGAGAGAATTCATCCGAATGCCCTGCCTGCTGCCTACGCTGCCGATGCAGCTGGCAAACAGGGAAAGTTCTGGTCGATGCATGATTTGCTTTTTGATCGACAGAAGGAGTGGTCTCCTCGAACGGATGCTCAGGTTCTTTTTGAGCAGTATGCTACGCAGCTTGGTCTGGATCTCGCGAAATTCAAACAGGATATGCAGTCTGAAGAGGTGAAGAGGCATGTTCGCGAGAATGCTGCGAGTGGAGAGAAGGCAGGCGTTGACTCGACCCCATCGTTTTTCCTTAATGGAAAAAAAATTCCAAATCCGCGCAGCTATGCTGAGTTTAAGGCACAGGTCAGTAGTGTTCTCGGCAAGTAAACGCGTGGGCGAGTATTGGTTTTCTTAGTTCTTTATTTTTTCTCACATGTCATCTTCGTCTCTCCCATATAAGCGCACATCCTGGTTTATGCTCGTGGTTAGTTTTCTTGGTTTTCTTGATGCGACCTACTTGACCGTCAAGCACTACCTTGGCGAGGGTTTGACTTGTGGATTTTTTCAGGGTTGCGAGGAGGTGACGACGAGCGTGTATTCGCAGATTCTCGGTGTGCCCGTTTCTCTCCTTGGAAGCGTGTATTATATTTCCGTGTTTTTTGCGGTTGCCTATTATCTTGATAGCGAGAAGCGATCTTCGCTTGCTCTTGCCTCATATGCCACCATTTCAGGATTTGTCATGACGTTGTATTTTCTTTATATTCAGGCATTTGTTCTTCAGGCTTTTTGCGTGTACTGTCTCGCTTCTGCGCTGACGTCTACGTTGTTATTTATTGCGGGTGTCGGCGTTCTTTGGAAATCAAAGAAGATGCAGGATGGGTAGGGAAGTAAAGTGGGAGTTTATTCTAATTGTCGTCCCTCGTTTTTTTTGGTATATTGCGTGTGCTCAATTCACTCAATACTCACTCAAAAAATTATGCGGGAAATTCGAATCGATGAACGTGATCTCACGCGCGGAAAAAAGGATGCACAGAATAAGCAACTTCGTGATGTTGGATTTCAGGTGAACCATATTGACGATTATGATACATCTAATACTCGAGAAGCTCGTGGTACTCACAATGAAGAAGTAGAAGAAATTATCGTCGAAGAGCGGGAGCCGGGGGAACAGGTGAGGGTGAAGTTTGATAAGTTTGTACAGCTTGTGGCGACGCACAATTTTGAAGAGGTGCTGAAGGAGCATGCGAACGAAGATATTATTATGAACTCGAACTTGCTGATGGATCTTGCTTCGGCACACGAAGATGATCAGCCGGAAGATCCGAAACGCCAGCCGATGCTTATTGGTGTTGGGGTGGTGATTGGTATTGTTTTGGCGTATATCGCCATTCAAGTTTTATAGTTTAAAGCTAGGGTTGTGTATAAGGCGTTTTATGCTAGAATGGCTCCTGCATATGACTGATGATTCCAACATAAACAGGCGTGTGATGCTTAAGCTTTCGGGCGAGGTCCTGCAAGGATCGAGCCAGGGAGGTATTGATAGAGCGACGCTGCATGCGATGTGTCGGGATGTGAAAAAGCTCGTTGATGCGGGAATAAAAGTCGCGATGGTTATTGGCGGTGGAAATTTTTGGAGATTTCGCGATCAGCAAGAGCTTGGTTTTGATCGGGTTCTTTCTGATAATATGGGAATGATCGCAACGGTGATGAATGCGATGGCGTTCCAGGAATCGCTCACCAATATGGGCGTACGCGCAAAAGCGTTTTCGGCGCTCCCCATGCCAAGCGTTCTCGAGACGTATACGCCACGTGGTGCGCGTGGTGCTTTTACTGATTATGACGTTGTCTTGTGCGCCGGAGGAACGGGAAATCCCTACTTTACGACGGACTCTGCCGCCGCCCTTCGGGCGCTTGAACTCAAGTGTGACGTTATGCTGAAGGCGACGAAGGTTGATTATGTCTGCGATAAGGATCCGAAAAAATTTCCAGATGCGAAAATCTACAAAACTCTTACCTATACCCAGGTTCTGGAGATGGGGCTTGAGGTGATGGATCTTGCGGCGGTTGCGATTGCCCGAGAAGGGAAGCTTCCTATTATGGTTTTTAATATGCAAACTCCTGGTAACCTTGAAAAGGCTGCCCGCGGAGAAGATGTCGGTACCACTATTTCTTAACTTTTTGATGTTTATGTTTCCACAACACTTGATTGATGATGCAGATAGCCAGATGAAGAAAGCGATTGAGCACCTTAAAGATGAATTTGCAAAACTTCAGGTTGGTCGTGCGAGTCCAGCTCTTGTTGAAGACGTGAAGGTTGATGCCTATGGCTCACTTCAGCCGCTGAAGTCGATTGCGAGCGTCTCGGTTCCTGATGCGAAGACGATCCAGATTCAGCCATGGGATCGTGGTTTGTTGATGGCGATTGAGAAGGGGATTCAGATTGCGAATATTGGCCTCGTTCCAAATAATGACGGAATCTATATCCGTATTAATATTCCACCACTTACCGAAGAGCGACGAAAGGAGCTCGTGAAGGTCGTGGGTCGATATGCTGAAGAGGCGAAGATTGCGGTTCGAAATCTTCGACAGGATACTAATAATACGTTCAATACGATGAAGAAAAATAGCGAAATGACTGAGGATGAACTGCATGGTGGTACCAAAAAACTTCAGGACTCGGTTGATAGATATAATAAAGACATTGAAGAGATGTCGAAAAAGAAAGAACAGGATATAATGACGGTGTAATCGATTGGCGCGCCCCACTCACTTTCTCACCCTCACCCATGCACCTTCTCATCACGATTCTTGTTTTTATTCTTATATTGTCCGTACTCGTGCTTATTCATGAGCTTGGCCATTATTATTTTGCGCGGCGTTCGGGCGTTCGTGTAGATGAGTTTGGTTTTGGTCTTCCTCCGCGTATCTGGGGAAAGAAAGTAGGCGAGACGATTTACTCGATCAATCTTTTTCCGTTTGGTGGCTTTGTCCGACTCTTCGGTGAAAATCCTCAGGAGACTGGTGCCGTTAGCGATCCTCGAAGTTTCAACGCGAAGACCTTGAGAGAGCGTTTCTCTATTGTGATTGCGGGTGTGGCGATGAACCTTATCCTTGCGATTCTCCTTCTTACCTTTGGTTTCTGGTTTGGAATCAAGCCGCTCCTTATCGAGCCGAAGGATATTTTCCAGGCGATCGAAAGCGGGGATCTTCAGGTTCGATCTGGCTTTACCGTCAAGCACGTTGATGAGAACAGTCCGGCTGCCAAGATTGGCATTGCTCCAGACGATATCCTTATTGGGGTGAATGGTGGAAGTATTCTTGAGCCAAAGTTTCTTGTTTCTGCCCTGAAAGATGCAGGCGTGAGCGGTAAAAAATTCCGTCTTCGACGAGGGGACTCGATTCTTGAACTCACCGTTCCAAAAGATGCTTTTACGGAAAAGGATACGACGGTCGGTATTGAGCTATATGAGCATTTCATTCTTCCGCGAGTTGGTATCCAGAGTGTGAAGGCTGATAGCGAAGTGGCTCGCAGCGGTCTCAAGGCAGGTGATTTGCTCCTGAGGGTGAATGGTCAGCCGATTTATAGTCTCCAGGATTTCCAGGCAACGTTCCTTACTCAAAAAATACTTGATGTTACCTATGAGCGTGATTATAAAGAGCATACGACTCAGGTCAGTTTCCCTCAACGAAAATCGATTGTGATCAGCGAGGTGCTTGCTGGAAGCGCTGCCGAAAAAGCTGACTTCAAAAAAGGTGACGTGGTTGTTCAGGTTCAGCGAACGCCTGTCAATATGCCAGATGAGGTTATCACCCTTCTTCAGCAGGCAAAGGCATCTGGTCAGCCAGCTCAGTTTCTCATTGATCGACAGGGCACGTTTGTGACGCTCTATGTCTCGGCTGCAGCAGATGGAACTTTTGGAGTCCAGGTCTCTCCTATGGTGAACCAGAACATTGACATCGTCACCGCCGGACTTTCTATTCCAACCTCGATTGTCGATCTCAAGCCAGTTTCGTACGGCTTATTTCAAAGTATTGGCATGTCTCTCAAGGAGACGTACCGCATGGGAAAGGCTACCTTCGCGATGGTTGGTGTGCTTTTTACCGATATTTTCTCGAGGTTCAATGTTCCTGAGGGTGTTGCTGGGCCGGTTGGTATTGCTCAGATGACGGGAATCTTTGTCGATGAGGGCTTCTTCTCGGTGATTCGATTTATGGCGATGCTTTCGCTCAGTCTTGCGATTCTCAATCTTCTTCCTTTTCCAGGTCTCGATGGGGGACGACTGCTCTTCATTGTTATTGAGGCGGTCATGGGACGGCGTGTAGATCAGAAAATTGAACAGGCGATTCATGCCATCGGTGCAATTCTTCTCATTGTTATTATTCTTGCTGTTACCTACAAGGATATTGTTCGTATCGCAACGTAATTTCCTTGCGTGAAGGTACCCAGGTGAGTTATGGTGCAGCTACTCATTTCTCATTCATGGAAGATCTCAAAGACATATGGAGGGGCGTCTTGAAGATTATGGAGCAGTCCATTGCTCGCAATCTTTTTGTGACGTTTTTCCAGAGCACCGCTCCGCTGAAGTATGAGCAGGGAAATTTTCTCATTGGTATGCCAAATCCATTCGTGAAGGGGCATGTTGAAAAGGTCTATGCTCAGAAAATCGAGGAGGCGCTTCGAGCGGTCCTTCCTGACTTCCAGCAGCTCTCTTTTGAAGTGGATAATGGTTTGGCAAATCCTGATGATCCACGACGTATTGAAATCAATATGGAAGCTGCCAAAAAAACTCGAAAAGTTGCCGGGGGACAGGAGGTGAGTTTTGGCGATGGTTTGCGAAGTAAAGTCTTGCAGCAGCGCTATAAGCTTGATTCCTATATCACTGGTCCGAACAATCGTCTTCCGTATGCGGCTTGCCAGGCGGTCTCTACGAATCCTGGAAGTATTTATAACCCGCTTTTTGTGTATGGGAAGGTAGGGCTTGGAAAGACACACCTTCTTCAGGGGACGGGTAGTCAGATTATCAAAAATCATCGTGATGCCGTTGTGGTCTATATTACCTCTGAAAACTTCATGAACGAGGTCGTGGACGCGATCCGTACTCGACGAATGAAGGAGATTAAAGAGAAATACCGACGAGTTGACTGTCTGATCGTGGATGATATCCAGTTCTTTGGACGCGGAACCTCGACCCAGGAAGAGTTTTTTCATACCTTTAATGATCTCTACTCAGCAGGAAAGCAGATTATTATCAGTAGTGATCGCGCCCCGAAGGAACTCGACAACCTCGATGATCGTCTCCGGAGTCGCTTCGGAATGGGTATGGTTGTGGAGGTTCAGCCACCTGACTACGAGACCCGTCTCGCAATTCTCCAGAGTAAGTGTATGCAGGATGGTGTGATGATTCATCCGGATGTCCTGAGTTGTATCGCCTACCACGTTGAGGAGAGTGTTCGTGATCTCGAGGGTGTCCTCAAGTCTATTATTGCCGAGATGCAGCTGAATAAAGCTGAACTTACGGTCGATATGGCGCTTGCGAAGATCCAGCAGCTCCACAAGGCGGTTGAGGTTCGAGATGCCTACGTTCCAGCTGGCGGCGCCCCCCGCTCCCCAGTTCCAGCATCAGCTCGCGGTTTTGTCCGGAATGTTGATATTGTCATGACAACCGTTGCCCGGTACTTCAATATCTCCAAACAGGATCTCACCGGCGATGACCGTCGAAAGGAAATTCTCTTTCCGCGTCAGATCTGTATGTATCTCATCCGCCAGGAACTCGATGAGGCGTATGAAAAGATAGGCGCTGACTTCGGAGGAAAAAATCACACCACGGTCTTGCATGCCTGCAATAAAATTCATAGAATGTTACAGACGGATCAGCGCGTTGTGCGTGATCTGGAGGCAATTAAAAAAGACCTAGGCTTATAGTCTACGTTCCTATGGTATATCACTCACCGTCGCATTCGCGTTCAAATTATCGCGTTCGTCGAAAGCGCCTCATTGATTATTTTCTTCCATTGTTTCTTTTCATTGCTTTTGCCGTGATTGTTATTCTTGGCTGGCAGCTCTACCGTTCTATCGCTTCCAAGAGTGAGCTCATGGATCTGTATCTGTTTATTCCTGAGGGTCAGGCGAAGATTCTTCCGTGGGGAAGTTATAACTGGGATAATGCCGTCAATGAGACTCGAGTTTTGCAAGGTGATGAGATCCAGACCCAGCTAGAGAGTCGAGGTGTAATTCGTTTTTTCCAGAAGTTATTTTTGCGAATGGATAAGGAGACGACCGTCGTTCTTACGGAAGTTTCTCCAGGGAGATTCAAGGATACCTATGATATTGCTATGAAGGGCGGCGCGCTCTGGTTGAATACCCAGAAATATGAGGATAAGGATATGGAGCTCACCGTTCGTACGACGAACCTCGTGGTCCAAAGTAGTGATGGAGTTTTTGAGATTGAAGATCGTGAGGCGGCTGAGATAGTGCGCGTGGTGCGCGGCTCGGTTGAGGTTGCGGTGATGGTGAAAGAGGGGACGTCGCAGCGTGAAGTGGAGTCGGTGAAGGTTCCGGCTGGTCAGGAGTTTGTTATGGATGCGAGTGCGTATGAGGCGTACAAAAAATATCAGAGCCCTGAGGTTTTTGGGCCGATCTCGCAGATGTTTATTGAGACCGGATGGTATCTGTGGAACAGCTCAGAGGATGGAAATTATCTGAGATAGTTTTTATTGGAGATACTTTGCGCGGTTTCGATTTTGCTGATCGTTGGTGTCGGCGAAGATGGCCTTCCCGTTTTTTGGATCGGTGATGTAAAACCAGTGAGACGTTTTGACCGGATTGAGCGAGGCCATGATGGTTTTGATACCGGGATTTCCAATGGGGCCGGGCGGCATACCTTTACGAGTGTAGGTGTTGTAGGGCGAGTCCTGCTCCAGATCCTTCTTCGTAAGATTTTGTCGATTGAGATCGTAGAGAAGGGTTGCGTCGATGTTCAGAAACCAGCCTTCATTGGAACGCTTCCAGATGATGCCTGCGATGATTGGCATATCGGTTTCGTGCCGAACCTCTTTTTCCAGCATCGAGGCGGTGGTAATGAGCTCGAAGAGTGAGATGTTTTTTTGGGCGAGCTGTGTGTCGATGTCGGCAGGAAGCTTTTTCTTGAAGTTGTTGAGCATGAGTCCGATCAGATGATCGGATGAGAAATTTCCGGGATCGATTTTATAGGTATCTGGAAAGAGGAATCCTTCAAGCGGTAGGAGATTTCCTTGCATACTGCTCTTCGGAAGGAATGGGTAACTGCTCCAGTCGTTGAACTTTTTTGTAGCGTCGATGAATTTTCCGGTTTGTGTGAGCTGCATCTCCGTGAGGCGTGCATCGATCTGCTTGATTGAATACCCTTCGGGAATTGTGACGAAGTTCTTGGCCTGCTTGGCGTCTGTAATAATTTCTGAGATCTGCTTAATCGGCATGGATGCGCTCAGTTCGAAGCGCCCAGCGAGAATTTTTGTCTCCAGGTTGTGGTCGTCGAGGTAACTACGTAGATGGCCTGCATTTCCAATAATACCTTTCTCTTCCAGGATATTCGCGACGCTTTTTGCGGAGTCGCCACTCTTTACCAGGACGATTTGTTTTTTGGTATCCTGCGGATTGAGTCCATTATTAACCGCATGAGTGTATCGGTTGTGGCGAACAAAAAGAATCATCATGATCGCCGCGATGGCAATTATCCAAATTGCGCGGCGCTTGGGACGACCGTTACCGGGGTTACGTCGTTGGTGGAGTGATGTATAGGACATAGATACTTAGGACTTTGGTGGTTCAATGGCTGGCTCCTGACCCCTCCCGGGACTACCTGCT
>SXGS01145940.1_pt1 | contig 23089 bp, 15 predicted proteins | sample 3174681 | NCBI WGS metagenome assembly SXGS01 (sample SAMN11356861, study PRJNA531348) | freshwater metagenome | isolation source: freshwater sample F1-80 | place: China: Fuxian Lake, Yuxi | collected 2017-12-25
CAGATGCCTCCGGCATCGGATCAACCAAAGGCGACAAGTAAGGATCCCTCCGGCATCGACGAAACCAAACGCTGCGGGTTCGGGTGCCTCCGGCATCGGTTCAACAGAGGTTATCAGATCGGGTTCTTCGGCATCGCTCCAACCACCGTGACACCCTCGGGAGCCTTCCGGCATCGGTTCCGCAACAGGCTGTGAAATTGGGTTGATTCCGGCGTTGTGGCGCATTTGGCTCTTGGGGTATTCGGGCATCTTTACGTTGGACGCTTGCCTGCTTCACCCCGGAGGGGTGATTGCCTGTAGCCGGTGGTTGAGCGGAGCGACACCACCGGTTCAATGACGCGCGAATTTACCACCCCAGCGGGGTGGCGGATTAATCGAAATATTGTTCGTCGTGAGCCGATCCCGATGTGAATTGCGGATTTGGATTTCGAAATGGAGTTTCGGATTGGGAGACATGATTCGGTTGGCGGAGGGTGTTGGTTATCAATTTGATGTTGTTGGATTGGGCTGGCACCCCGCAGGGGTGCGGGGATTTGGTGGTGGGCGGTCTCCGGTGGTTGTCCGGTGGTTGTCCGGTGGTGTCCGGTGGTGTCCGGTGGTGTCCGGTGGTGTCCGGTGGTGTCGCTCCGCTCAACCACCGGCTACAAGCTGGGATGCCTCCGGCATCGGTTCAACAGAGGTTATGAAATCGGGTTGATTCCAGCTTTGTGGCGCATTTGGCTCTCGGGGTATTCGGGCATCTTTACGCTGGACGCTTCCCTGCTTCACCCCGGAGGGGTGGCGGATTAATCTAGATATCGTTCGTCGTAGGTAACCCCAGATTTTTTGAGTATTTCAATCAGCTCTTCTCGAAAAGTTTTTCGGCGATGGTGTTCCTCTTGGCGGTCGATGTAATTCCGCACTTCATCGCGTGCCGAGGCACTGACGGTGAATGCACCGTAACCCTCTTGCCATGCAAATGCCGCAACGCCGATTTCCTCGCTCACCCAGACTGAGGTTGTTTTTTTAAGGTCCCGCATGAAATCCGAGAGGCGATGTGTGGGTTTTAATCCGACCAATAGGTGGACGTGGTCCGCGACACCTCCCACGCCCTGCGGGGTGCCTTCCAAACCAGCAATGGTTCCGCCGATGTATTGGTGGAGCCTCGAACGCCATGGGTCCGCGATCAGGGGTTGTCGGTTTTTTGTGGCAAAAATGATGTGATATAGAAGGTGGGTGTGGGTGGATGGCATGTTGGTATGGATCTGGAACCCCTTCCGGGGTGCGGGTTATTGGGAATTGGTTTCCGGTGGTGTCGCGTTGCTCAACCACCGGCTACAGGCTGGGATGCCTCCGGCATCGTAACAATCGCCAGCGAAGAGACCGGGTGCCTCCGGCATCGCAAAAGCACCGGCGTAAGATTTGAGCACCTCCGGCATCACGATAAACAATGGTGGCAATTTTGGATGCCGGAGGCATCCGTGGAGTTTGGGATTCATAGAAAAACTTGTTTTTAAAAATAAATCGGTTGACATAATGAACAAGGGTCGTAACGTGTAGTGAACTTCTTCGGGGGGGGAAGTCTTAACTGATAATTTGCCTCTGGAACCTCTGCCATAGCACGTTTCCAGAGGCGATTTTTTTGTGCTTCTAAGGTTTCATTCCCAGAATTCGACCTGTTTCGGGATTTTAGGATCCACTGCGCGTTTTCCCTGTTTATAGTTGGGGCCGATGACCGTATAGCTTTTTTCCCATTGTTGTTCGGTCATGAACATTAACCGGACATTTCCGGCGCAGGGCACAAATGCTTTGATGCGGTTGATCTGGTTGGCGAGTTGATCGTAGCTGACACAGGGGCGGGCATAGACCGAGAATTGGATCATGAGATAGCCGTTGTCGAGAAGGTCTTTTCTGAATTTCGAGGCGGCTTTTTTCTCCTCATCGGAGCCTACGGGAAGATCGAACATGGCCATAACCCACCCCATACGGAACGGACTCTGTTTCACAACTCGGGCACCCAAAAGGGAGCGGAGGATTTTTCGCTGTAGCTTCGAGCGAGAGAACAGGCGGAGGCATCGATGGCATCCATGAGTTTCAGGGAATGATCTTTGTAACGGACACGGGTTTCGCGCAATTGGGTTCCTACTTTTTTGCACCATGCTTTCATGGAGACGTCGGGTTCAACCAAGAATTCCGCGATCATGAAATCTACCGCAGGACGGAACGGTTCCATCAGGTCGTAGACCAACGGATGTGCGTGGTAGCGGGTGGTGTGTTTGACCCCGAGCAGGGGGGAAAGGCCATAGACAATGAGTGCTCGATGACATAACGCGGCGAGCACGGCATAACCATAATTCAGCATTTGGTTGGGTGGAGTTTCTTGGGCCCGTTCGCGCTTGGTGCCGGTGTAGCCGATGGCTGGAAAATAAAGCTGCCAGTATCGACGGGCGCAGTTGGCCTCGTCGATGTCGCCGGTTTCGAGGGCACGATCCAAGTGAGGGGAGTTGATTTGGCGACGAAGAAGCACCGAACGTTGGTTCAGCGTTTTACCGTGGAGCATCCGTTGCCACAGCCGTGCATTGAGGCGATCTGGGCGAGCGGCTTGGTGCAAAAATGCTCGTTGATCGACGACGCGGTTCACTGGCATGGTGACCCCACAGGGTTGGTAAGCAGTGTCACAGTGGAGGATGATCGCGTGTTGCTCCAGCACACCCGAAATGAAGTTGGAGGACATTTGCACACCACGGGCGGCGATGATCACCGCCCGCACATCTTCAATGGGAATGCGGTTCTCCGAGTGGTCGTCCCCGCGACAAACTACGAACCCACGGTCTCGATGAAGGGAACACCCATGCTTCAGAATATGAATAATGTGATGGCTCATAAAAATTCATAATCAAAAAAATCGATGTTGCTTGTTCCATCCCCGGCACCGACCCACCCCTTCCATGGTGGCCTCCTCCTGCTCAACTGCCGGTGTATTTGCAGAACCCCGCCTCGAGAAGCTTCCCGACCGAGAGTGCAGGCAACTTGCGATGAGTAAGACTTCTGAGTTGAGTTTGTCCGGTGTAAATAATTGTCTTTAGGGTATAAACCCCTTTTGGTATCGGTTTTTGGGGCATCCCGGCGTCCTTAGTGATTTGGATTCGGTCGCCTGAGCGGAAAATGTCGATGATTTCTACTGAGGCTGAGGAGGCTTTCAGCTCGTTGATGACTTTCTGGTTACTTTCGAAAACGTATATGGGTCGCACCTTGGGGTTTCCTTGGGAATCGCGGTAGAGGATTTGCCCTTTGTGATCTTTGGCACCTTTTTTGAATTGGCCGCCTTTGGTGCCGGATTTGGCAAGATCTCTGAACTCGTCTGCGCTACCTTGGTTTAGGGAAACCCTTTGGACTCGGTGTTGTTTCTTGCCCGGTTTTGTGAGTGAAAACTCCCTACAAAAATCGTTCCACGCGGGTTCGAGAGGGTTTGTTTCGAGGAATTCGCGGACCAACGACTGGATGCGGGAATCTCTGAGATTTTCTATGCCTTTGCGTGCGAATTCTGGGTTGAAGACCTTTTTCATCATGACTGTTTTGTAGGCAAGGTCTTTGAGTGGAAACCGTTTCACCATGATCCCTCTGGATTCGAGATCTGCGGGGTCATCCGGAGTTTTGGCCTTTTTACCTTTGGCTTTGGTCGGTGCGATCGGTTCGGCGCGGCGCAGGCCGTAGATGGACTCGCCGAGAGAAGGTTTTTCGACGCACACTTTCTCTGGCGTGACTTTGTCGATATAATCTTTGAAGTATTTGAGGGGGCCTCCCGTGCCATAGATTTCATCGGGAAACCGGAAGAAACCGTAGTCGCGTTGGCCCGGATTTTTAGTCCAATCGGGCACGAAATTGATGCACATCGCATCGAGGGCATGATGGCGATCGTCGTCGCGGTTTTTTTTCTCCGCTTCCTCCTCGTTTGCGGCATCGGGGTGAAGGATTGAGTTGAGTTTGTTAATTCGCCGAATCCGCGCGGTGAGGCTACCGTTGACAACGGTGACTTTTCGCTCGCCATCGGCGATGCCGTTCTTCCAGTCGAAATGGATCGAGAGAAGGGTTTGAGAAAGTTTTGTGATCCACGCGGTTTCGGCAAGGCTAGTATATTTCTCGGCCAACTCATGCGCGTCCGGGGCGGTGAGGAGTTTTGCCTTTTTTTTGCTTCGGATCCCGAAGCACTTTTCGACGCGAGTGCAATAACTATCCCACCCTGTTGTGCCCGAGAGCCATTGGTAGGGGGTTTGTTTGCCCTTGGCCTGATTGGTCTTGTGGGTTGTGAGGACGTAGTTGAGTGCGGAATCCGGGCCACCCATTTCACGAGGGACGATGTGCTCGATTTCATATTCATCCAGCTTTGTGACGACCAAAGCTTCCCCTGTATAAACACAGATTCCTCCCTGTTGTTGGAGGAGTTCGAGCCTGAGACCTGCTCCGCGGCTTTCGTGCCCCGCGTTTTTGGCATCCTCGCGGGCTTTGATGCGTTCTTTCGCCCGTTCGCGTTGGAATTTCCTGAGTTCAAACTTGGCTTTATCACCCATGAAATCTTCACGAATGAATTCGATGACGACGTGGTCGGGTTCTCCAAATTTTTCCTCGAGATGGAGAATGCGGGAATAGAATAGGTTGAGGCGATGGCGAACGATGGGATCATTCTGGCTTCCGATCAACGACCGGATAGCCGTCACGCGATCGGTCGAAAGGTTGGCGATTGCCTCTAGTTTTTGATTGGGTAGGTAGAGTTTTTCCCATGAATCTCCCATGCAAGTGAGGAAATGGAGATCTTGAGGGATCAATCCTTGGTGGGGTTTGGTATTCCCGTTGAGACGTGCGAGTTCTGCGGCGTGAGCTTGGCTGGGGGTGAGGCCGGAGAGGAGGAGTCGTTTGATCATTTCCAAAGCCGGACGGCAATAACTGGATCGCCCCGAGGAACGGGGAGGTGCGACTTCCTCAGCCCCGGTGGTAGGAAAGCCGCCTAAGATTTTGGTGCAGTATTTTTTCCATTGAGTCGCCGTGATTTTGTAGCCGGTAAAGGTGGTGTCCTCAAAGAGAGCCTTTAACTCGGCAGGAGTGAGCTTATCCTCGATGGGTCGCCCTCTCGATGACTGGAACATGCCCGGCAACGTCGCTTGCGAAGTGGCCTTCTCCTCCTTTTCTCCCCGCCAAAACCGGAGGTTTTTTAATTTCATCAAGTAAGTGACTTCGGCGACGATGATTGCTGAGCGATGGAACCCAGTTCGTTTCTCGTCTTCGTTTTGGTTTTCCCCGGGAGGGCGAATTTTGCAGACGTTGAGCCGTGGGATCAGTGCGCACTTGGCAATGATCCGGTTATCGAAGCGAGGGATTTTTTGAGTCAGGACACCCTGCCAATCAGAGACGCTCCCTTCGTGGAGGTTGTGTTTTTTTCGAAGTTCCGGGTAGTAAGAGGCGTAGGCTTGGCCTGATGGGCCGTAGAGGAGGTAGTCGGCTTTGCCTTTCAAGACGGGGTATTGGAGGGCAGCTTTTTCGACCATTAGCCGGATTTCTTTTTCGATCAAACTGCGTGGGACGATTTGGTTGCGTGTGGTTTTCGCGCTGTGATCAATGCGAAGGATTAAATGATGCGGATTCTCTGGAGACCACAGGCCCATTTCCCGAGCATCAAAATAACAAGGAAGCTGGAATTCAGGATTACCCGGGGCCATGGCTTCAAGTTCCCTAGTGAAATCATTCATCCGGTTCAGCGTGACACCCTCGTCGTCGTCGGGCTTGGCATTGGCAAGGGATCGTTTTTGCTCCTTCGTTTTCCAAGCGATGTCGGGATCATAGCCACGCCGTTGGATGGCAGAATGGAAGGCTTTGTAAAGTTGCCATGGCTCAAGCTTGTCGCCTCGCAAGAGCTTGATGCGAAGAAGACAAGAGGTGTAACAGATTTCGCCTTCCTCCTTGCCCGGGAATTCTTGCTCAAGCCGTGAGTCGGCGGGTTGCTCGATCCATTGTTTTTTTTGGGAGGGATGGGGTTTCGCAACACGTCCGGAAAGGACTTCTAACCCGAGTTCTTTGAAAACTTTTCGGAGCCATGCTTCGCGGGCCCGGTGAGCCTGCCGGGTGCGGAAGAAGCGGCGACGTCCGGCAGCGGTTTTGGTTTCTGCAAACTCCTCAGGGAGGATCAAGGATTCAACGTGGGAAAATTTCATTCCCTGCCGCACCGCTTCGCCGATGGAAGCTTTACCGATATCGAACGACCAGATGGTTTTGTTGTCAGCGTTCATAGCCTTATTGTTTTCTGCCTGTCAGTGATTTGCCCCTTTTCCTAAACCGTTTTGTAGAAAAAGCAAGCAGATTATGGTGACTTCACGGGGTCGCGATTATTTGCTAAAAAGGTGGAGGTGGGATGGTAGTGAGATTTCTAGCGATGAAAAACTTGATTTCAGCGGTGGTCATTTTGGGTGGTGTGTTGTGCGGATCGCCAGCGTTGGCTGCGGGCCGGCAGTTGACGGGTCAACATGCTCCTGCCAGCACGCCCGCGTTGGCACCGGCTGAGGCGCAGAAACGGTTTGTGGTTCCCGAGGGGTTCGAGGTGCGGTTGTTTGCGTCGGAACCGGATGTGGTGAATCCGGTGGCGATGACGTGGGATGACCGTGGTCGGTTGTGGGTGGTGGAGCTTTACGAATATCCATTAGGAGCGGCGGAGGGAACGAAGCCGCGGGATCGGGTGAAGATTCTGGAGGATGTGGATGGGGACGGCAGAGCGGATAAGGTGACAGTCTTTGCGGATGGGTTGAATTTGGCGACGGGGTTGTTGTTGGGGAACGGCGGGGCGTATGTGGGGCAGGCACCGGATCTGCTTTTTTTGAAGGATACGAACGGGGACGATGTCGCGGATGAACGGAAGGTGTTCATGACGGGGTTTGGGCTGGAGGATCGGCATGAGTTGTTGAATGGGTTTACGTGGGGGCCAGATGGGTGGCTCTATATGACGCATGGGGTTTTTACGAGGTCGAAGGTGAGGAATCCGGATCGACCGGGGGATCCGGGTGTGGAGATGACGGCGGCGGTGGCGAGGTTGCATCCTGTGACGAAGAAGTTCGAGATCTTCGCCGAAGGGACGAGTAATCCTTGGGGGGTGGATTATGATGCGGCAGGGAATATGTTCGTTTCGGCGTGCGTGATCGAGCACTTGTTCCATATGGCGGCGGGTGGGATTTATGACCGGCAAGCGGGGAGTCCTCCGCATAAGTATGCGTATGAACAACTTCACGCGGTGAATGATCACAAGCATTTTCGAGCTGCGTATGCCGGAGTGCAGATTTACCAAGGGAACCAGTTTCCAGACGATTATAAGGGCACAATTCTGCAAGGGAATATCCACGATAACGCGGTGCACCAAGATAAGCTGACTCCGAAGGGTTCAAGTTTTGTGAGTTCGATTGTGCGGGATTTTGTGCGGGCGAATGACGGCTGGTTTAGGCCGGTGAGTACGCAGGTGGGGCCGGATGGTGCGGTGTGGATCATGGATTGGTATGATAAGTATCCGTGTTACCAGAACGCGGGGGCGGATCCAGAGGGTGTGGATCGTGCGCATGGGCGGGTCTGGCGTGTGGTGCATACGGGGAAGAATCCCGGGGCGGCGGTGCGCTCACATCCGGCGGGAATGGCATTGGGTCAATCGACGACGGCCCAGTTGGTTGAGACGTTGAATCATGCGAATAGTTGGCAACGAAGGATGGCGCAGAGGTTGTTAATCGAACGGCGGGATCCGAAAACGAAGTCACTCGTGACAACACTTCTGCGGGACAGCAAAACCTCGGCGGACGGGCGGATCGCCGCGATGTGGACGCTTGGCAGCAGTGGTTTGCTGGAGGACGATTTGCTTGATGTTACTGCTAGGGATTCCAATTCAGTGATCCGGACTTGGACCGCACGGTTCATGGGGGAGAAAGGGAATCCGACGATCAACGTCATGACACGGCTGGATCTGTTGGCGAAGGATAATGACGCGCAGGTGCGGCTCGCCGTAGCGACAGCTCTCCGCCAGCTGGTCTCGAGCGATCTTACGATCAACACCCCTCACCCCAATAACAACCAAGCGGATCTGAAGCCTGTGCTGGCGACTCTCGCGTTGCATCCGATGTCAGGAAGCGACCCGGTGATCCCGTTCATGGTTTGGATGGCAATGGAGCCGAGTATCGCGATCGATCCCTCGGATGCGCTGAGGTGGCTTGCCGATAACGGGATGATGTGCCAGACGATCGCGACCAAGGTGATTACCAAAATCATGCGCCGGATCAGCGATAGCCAGCGTGAGGCTCACTATTTGGCAGCGTCTCAGTTTATTTTGAGTTTAACTCCGGAAGCCACGCCGCTGGTGGTCGCCGCACTGGATGGTTTGATCGAAGGCTACCGAGGGCGCACCCAATCGCCCGGTGCGTGGACCACGGCGTTTCTCGAAAAAATGACGCAGCACGGCGACGGCGCGGTGGTCGGGCGGGCGAGGCAACTCGGCACGATGTGGGGTGATTTGGTCGCGGTGGAGAAGTCGATACAGGTCGCGATGGATACCCAATCCTCAGAGGAAGCCCGAGTCAGTGCCCTTGGGTCGTTGAGGGGGCAGAAATCTGACATCGTCAGGGATGGTCTGATTCGGGTGTTGAAAAGTCGGACGCCGGAAAAAGTGCGACTGGAGGTTTTGCGTAGTTTGAGCGAAGTGGGCGGGGATCCAGTGGCACCGGCGATCTTGAGTCAGTGGGAAAACTTTACACCTACAGTGCGACGAACGGCTGCGGAGGTGATGTCCTCGCGGACAGGTTGGGCGTTGCCATTCCTCGCAGCGGTCCAAGCGAAGCGGGTCGCCATTGCGGATATTCCACCGACCGTGATTCGGGCTCTCAGCACAGGCAAGGACGAGGCAGTCCGCGCCAAGGCGCTGCAAGTCATCGGGCGATTCCATGAGACGAATGCGGATAAAATGAAAGTGATCGCGGAGAAAAAAGCGTTGATCCTCACTCCGCATGAAGTGGATTTCAAGGCAGGCCATGAGATTGCCCAGAAGCTTTGCCTGAGTTGCCACAAGCTCTATGGCGAGGGGGGCGAGGTCGGGCCGGATCTGACAGGGGTGGGGCGATCGAGCTTGGATGCATTGCTGAGCAACGTGATCGATCCGAATCAAATTATAGGTCACGGATACGAGAATGTGGAAGTCGAGACGAAGGACGGCCGGGTGGTTAGTGGGCGCATGGTCGAGAATAGCGATTCTCGAGTTCGCCTGCTCGCGGCGGGACCGAAAGAGGAAATTGTAGGGAAGGCGGAGATTGCTTCGTTACGGGTCAGCGAGATTTCCGTCATGCCCGAGGGTCTGGAACAGATGCCGGACGCGGATTTTAGGAATCTGATTTGGTTCATCTTGAATCCACCCAAAGAGGGCAAGCCGATCTCGATCGAATTAAAAGATAAGGCACTTGTCGTGCGTGCAAAGATGCCTAATGGGGCTGGATGGGCCGATCTAGTGACTTATGTGATGGATCCTAAGTCGCGACCTTACCTGCACCCGGTGAAAGACTCCACAGGTCAGGTGACATTGACGGAGGACAAACCTGCCGACCATCCGTGGCAGCACGGAATTTTCACAGGATTGCATCAGGTGAACGGGCAAGATTTCTGGACGGAAAAAGAGGGTCAGCAACGGTTTGTGCGGTTGACCGACATTGTGCAGGAGCAGGACCACGCTGGGTGGCGAAGTGTTTCTGAATGGGTCACGCCGAAGGGGGAAGTTGTGCTGGAAGAATCGCAAACAATTACGGTTTCTCTGCCCACGACCGCGAATACTTATAGCCTCGATATTGACTGGACACTGGAAGCTCGCGAGGCTGCAGTCAAGATTGGTCGATATGATTTCGGTGGTCTTGCCGTGAGGATGGCGTTCGACCCTGCGCACCAGGTTTTGAACTCGAACGGGGCAACCAACAAAACCGCGAGTGGACAGAGGGCAACATGGAGCGACGTAAGCCGACGCTTCGGGACAAACACCTATGGGATCGCACTCCTAGATCATCCAGCGAATCTAGGCTACCCATCGACTTGGCGTGTGGATAGCTATGGGTTCATCAATCCCAGTCCCTCAATCCAAGGCGATTGGAGTCTCGATGCTCACCAATCCCGAACGTTCCACTATCGTGCAGTGGTTCACCAAGGCGCAGGGGATTTGGCGAAACTCACGGCGGATACCAAAACTTTTGCAGCAAGCCGAACCGTTGCAGCGACAACTCCGAAACCTCCACGAACAGACGGAGAGTCGATTGCGCTCTGGGCACCGGCATGGAATCTAGTGGCTCCTCAATTCGAGAATACTCCCCGAAAATTACCTACCCACTTGGAGCGAGCGAATGTTCTGATGACACACCCGTTCTCCAGAGAAAAGGGATCTGCATTTGAGCGGAACCTCGATGTGCCACTTGGGAAAAAAACCGGACTGATCATCGATGTCGCCAGCCATGACGAAGGCGATTGGGAGCTCCGAATTATCGCGAATGGGCAACTCCTAAAAAAAGAGATCATTAACTCGACTGCTGATCGTTGGAAAAAAATAACTGTGGATCTCTCCTCGTTTGCGGGAAAGAAAATCACGTTGCGAGCCGAGAACTTCGCGAACGGTTGGATCAACGAATTTGGTTACTGGGGCCGTTTGGAAGTCAAATCCACCGCTCCATAGGGGGTGTTGGATGCGACACCATTTTTGGTGACATCGCAGGGGGCTTTACCTGTTTTTAAAGGGTTTTTGGGGCATTTAATGTCCAGATCCTAGGAATCGAACCTAAGGGTCTAGAAGTTTCCTTGTTTATAGAACCTGCGAAGCTACAGAATCCCTTCTGTTACCAACGATCTGTTTAGCAACTTTTTCCTCAAAGATGCGTATCTGCGTCTCGTGGTCTGGGTGCCGCTTTTTTGCGATGGTATCAGCTAACAACAAACCTAGGAAACTCGAATGAAAACAAAAAGTCTGCACGTTCTCGCTGCGGTGATGGCGAGTGCGTGCGTGTCGATGGCTCAGGCCGTCCCAGGCACTCCGGAAGAAAACGGATTGAACCCAAAAGGTCCTACCGTCTTCTTGAACCTGCCCTCAGTGCACAATAACGAGAACTCAGAGAGCCTCGGGATTGCGGTGAGTGGGACGGGGAACGTGATCGTGGGATGGGAAGACGATGGTGATGGGATTACCGATATGGAATCGGTATGGACCATTCTCGATCCTATCGGAGGTTATGTTACACCCGAAACTGATCAGACCTCCTTGCTCCCGGATTACACAGGTCAGGTTGTGAGGAACCGATTTTTATCGTATTTCCGTGCAGACGGCACCGCGACCTCAGGTCGGACTTCATGGGGGCCAAAAATTAAGGCCGATCCTTGGGGGAACAACGTAGGAATGGGAGCGACATCATTCGAGCTAGGTGTTGACGTCGAGGCATTTGCTGAGATCCAGAACGACGCAGGCGGCGGCGGCGACTTCCCTTCAGTTCAGTTGCTCACCGGAACCGGTTCGCCTTTGGGAATCGTGAGTGGTGTGAGCGATGCTAATGCGGAAACCGCTGGGGATATCCGGATTGGCGATTGGGACTTCCTCAAGACTGGGAATATCGTAATCGTGGGTGAGAGTCGTCAGAACGATGACCTGACCGAAAAATTCGGAGGCGCAGCACCGCTAAGGCATGCTGCGTATCGCGTAGTAACCCCTGCAGGAGTGGAGGTCAAAGCCTACAGCTTGGTGAGTGAGTTCACTGAAAAAGTGGAAATGTGGCACGGAGTCGGTGTCACGGCGAATGGATTCGCGGTGCGATTCGCGCAAAATGGAGCAGGCACGGTCCGGTTGTTTGATAACGCCGGCAATCCTACCAGCACCAACATTAACCTCGCTGAAGCGACCGGGTATGCCCTCGCGGGTGCCGGTGGTCGCGGTGATAGCGTTGGTTTCCACGGTAACGGTAAGGATGCCTACGTGGTTGCAACCTCGGGAACAGATGCGAACGGTCCTCAAGTGTGGGTGACGGTTATCAACGCGAATGGAACGATTCGTTATTCGAAACCAGCGATTACAGACGTAGTTTTGACGAATCCGGGACGATTGGACGCGGCGATCGACGCTAGCGGCCGCGTGGTCGTGGCATTTACCGATGCGGGCTTCACAGGTCAACACATCGTCCTCGGGCGTGTTTTGAAAGCGGATGGATCCCCTGAATCGGGAACGTTCTGGGTGAGCGAACTCGAATCCCCCGAAACATTTGCGAGTTACTCGGCAGAAAATCCGAGGGTTGCATGGCGCGATGGGTTGGTGGCGTTTACTTGGTTGAGCAAAAACAGCCCGGAAGTGTCGCTCGTGAGTGGTGAAGTGGTCCAAGTAGTTGCAGTTCGGCTGTTCGGAACCTTTAGACCGGGAAGTGCCGAAGGGGTCGGATTGACACGTATTGTCAAGGACACTCCATTAATCATCCCTGCTGGAAATGCCTTGGGTAACTGGGAACCAAACGCAAGTGTGATCGGCACCAGCACGTTCCTTATCGAGGGGAACACGTTCACCGTCGAAGATGGTGTGACTTCGGATTCGATGCAACGGTATGTCGTTGCCATTCAACCTGCCGCAGGTGGAACAATGCGTCTAGGTGATGCATTCCATGGGGATGACGGCAAACCTTTCCAAGGCCAAATCAACTACTCCCGCCAAAACGGGAACCCTGGGCGCGTGGCTGGTGACAAACGCCCCGGAGCCAAAAACTTCGTTGTGGGTGGAGAAGCCTCCCCGCACTTGGTCGAGCAATTCCAATCAGACGGTCGCTGGACGCTTGGTTTTGATCGTCTTGGAGACGGACGTTATGGAACAGTTCAGGCCTACTCCTTGGACACAACCACACTGGCGCAGACACCCCTCCATAAAGCTTTGGATTCCGCCAACGGCCGCCTGACAGAAGGTGCCGCACCCGGAAATCAAATCGGCCGTTTTGGTGGAGACCTCGCGTTCCTCGACAATGGTAATTACGTGGCCATGGTGCAGGATAACTCGAGGGTGCGTAATCCTGATGGAAATGCATCGGTTGCCACTATTTTCGCACCGGACGGAACTGTGGTGACAGAGTCCTTCAAAATCGCGAATGGTGATATTTGGTGCAACCTCGCTGCCTACAAAGGTGGGTTTGCGGTGCGTGCTGGTGGCGTGATTTATTTCTTCGACAATGCTGGTGTCGCCACCGGGACTGCCGATCAATCCACCTCCGGTGCCGCGTTCGATCGCGGTCGTGGCGATGGGACACGCCTCTTCGGGCACATCAACAGCCCCTACGTTTACTTGGCTGGGAAACTGACAACTGGTGCGATCGTTCAGGTTGCGGCTTGGGATTCCCGCGACAAATCATTCGTAGCCGTCTCTGACGTCAGCGAAGCGAGTTTCGCGGGCAATGCGGATCGCGTCAACGGAGCCGTGGATGCGTTGAACCGTTTGACCGTATCGTGGGTCAGCTTACCCGCTGGCTACATCAAGCAGCAAGTTGCAGCACGAGTATTCCAATTGGATGGCGTGGCGAAAACGTTCAAACCATTGACACCAAGCTTCTTGGCCTTCATCAACGCCTCGAACGGCGATACCATCCGCTCGGTGGGTATGACTGTGGCGATGACCACAAAACAAATCATGATCGCCGCGAAAGGTGAGATCAACCGTGATAACAAACCGGACGAAGGTGCAAACACACCTAACGAGGTGAACTTTTATACCGTGTTGAGCCATCCAGTTCCCGCAGAAGATCCCACACCGATCGCAACCTCCAAGCAAACGAAACCAGCCCTCGCTCAGGATAGCGGGGTTGCTCCGTTGGGTGGCACGGTCTATGTGAATCCTCCCAACAGCACCCTGAACAATGACAACAGCGAAGCACTAGGTGTGGCGGTTCTATCGAATGGTAACGTCGTCGTGAGTTGGGAAGATGACGGCGATGACCTGGGTGACCAAGAAGCGGTTTGGACGATCTTCTCTCCGAGCGGAGTGTCCCTCACCCCTCTTACCACGATCACAACCATCGATCCAAACTTCGCTGGTCAATCAATCCAATCACGTTTCCTATCCTACTTCCGGACGGATGGATCCGCTATCTCGGGTCGCACCTCATGGGGACCAAAGATCAAGGGGAACCTCTTCGGGGCTGGATTCGGGATGGGTGCAACCTCGTTCGATCTCGGTTTGGAGATTCCCGAATTTGCCGCAATCAATAACAACGCTGCAGGAGAAAACGCTGGTGACTTCCCAGCGGTTCAATTGCTGAGCAACGACGGTGCAGCCAAGGGTATCGTTTCCGGGCTGTCGGACGACTATGCCGAGCGTGATGGCGACGTTCGCATCGGTGACTGGGATTACCTGTCGAACGGCAATCTCGTCATCGTGGGTGAAAGCCGTCAAAGGGATGACTTAGTCAACCTTTACGGCGGAGCCGGTCCTGCGAACCACGGACTTGTCGCCATCGTCAAACCCGATGGAACCGAAGTGAAGCCCATCCAGTTGCTCAGCTCCGCTCCAGTTAAAGTCGAGATCTGGCACGGAACAGCGGTCACTGCAAACGGTTTTGCTGTGCGCTACGCTGCGGAGGGCCGGGCGAAGCTTCGCCTGTTCACCAACGCTGGTGATCCTGTCGGAGCCGAACTCGATGCCGCTACCGTGACTGGGAGTGAAATCTCCGCAGGTGGTGGTCGCGGTGAAGGTGTCGGATTCCACGGGAACGGCAAGGACGCCTATGTGCTCGCGACTGCAGGTGCGGGTGAGATCTGGGTGGCCGTTTTGAACGCCGATGGGACGAAACGTTGGGCTCATACGCTCTCCGGCGATACAGGTCTCCCTCATGGAGCCGTCGGACGAGTGGATGCTGCTATTGATGCTTCAGGCCGAGTAGCCGTCGTTTACACTGATACAGCTGCGACTGCAGCCGTAGGTGGCACGGCTTCCTTGACCTTGGGTCGCCTCTTCGATGCGACGGGAGCTCCAATTGGCGGTGTATTCCAAGTCAGTGAAACAGAGCTACCGACTGCCGAAGTTCTCGCAACGTCGAACGCTCGAGTTGATTGGCGCGGTAATACCCTCTCGGTGATCTGGTTGAGCAAAAATCAACTTGCTGACAATCCCGATGCTAAACAAGTCATCGCCATGCGGACCTTCAACGTCCCCGGCGGCGTGGTTGTGGTGACTCCAACGGTTTCTGTCGCCTCCAATGGAGACGGAAGTCTGAACATCACCTTCACCGGAACTCTCCAAGAATCGAGCACTGTCAATGGATCTTACTCAGCAGTCGCTGGCGCAGTAAGTCCTCTCAAGGTGACTCCGGGTGCTGGATCGGGAGCTAAGTTCTACCGAGCAACCGCAGGACAATAAGAGTTCAAGAAGTTTAAGCAAAGCAGCCCGTTTGCGAGAGCAAGCGGGCTGCTCTTTTTTTGCACCGAGTCAACTTTCGAAAGGTGTCGAAACGAGCGACTAGTTTTTATAGAATCATTCGCATGGTGTTTTTGCAAAAACTTCGGGGTCTTGCGTTGCTTGTCGTTGCATTGGGTTTGGTATGGCAGGGACATGCGGATGAAGCTTTTGTAGAAACCTTAGAGGCTACGTGCCGTGTGACGCACGACGGGCATTCCGGCACTGGTTTTTTTGTCCGCAACGCCAAAGCTGTTTATTTGGTGACCGCGGCTCATCTCCTCGAAAAATCGAATAAACCCGAATGTCGGATGATCCTCCGGGGCCGAGAAACAAACGGAGTTCTCAGTCGCCAAGAAATCGTGATCCTTATTAGAAAGGATGGTCAGCCACTCTGGAAGAAGCACGCGAGCGAGGATATCGCGGCTTTGCAGGTAGAAATTCCGTCACAGATCGAAATGAAGCCGATCCGACTTGATCGAATTCTCAAGGCTTCCGCAGGGGGGATCAGCGAAGTCAAACTGGGGCAGACGGTTTGGCTCCCGGGTTACCCTGCTCAACTCGAAGCAAATTCGACGGGGTGGCCAGTGCTTCGTCAGGGAACGATTGCCTCCCACCCTCTCTCTCCCGTCGCCAAGATTCCAACGATGTTGATTGATATCCGGAGTTGGGGAGGAGATAGCGGTGCGCCCCTTTTCACGATGATCAAAGGGACGCCTCATATTGCGGGGATGATCGTTGGAATGCACCGTCAAACCGAGCACACGACTTCTGCGTTCGAGGAACGGACCATTCATACCCCCTTAGGTTTAGCAATTGCAGTCCAAGGCAATGTGGTGGCCCAGACTGTGGCCCTGTTCGAGCGTTGAACCCAACGATTTGGGGTGGGGAACGCGTTTAGCTTGGAATTCGTTCCCCTTCCCTCTCCCAGAGTTTCCCCGAGTTTTTCCAATTGATCATCAATTCGCGGAATCGTTGTAAAGGCGGGGGATCCTCGTCCTCGTGCCAGACCAATACCAGGGGAACAAAAGCGGCTGGAGTGAGTGGCAGGAAACACAATGGGGAGGAAGGGCGGATCACGGAGTCGGTGACAACACCCCACCCTGAACCAGCCTCAACGTAGTTGAGCACCGTGCCGATCAAACTTGGGGTGTGCGAGAATCGAGGAATAAAACCCGCCCGCCGACAACCTGACATCACCGCATCATGGAGCCCAATCCCCTCCCTCCGCGCAAGGACCACGAGGGGTTGGTTTTTTAATTCCAACCAAGGGATGGATGAGAGAGTGGCTAGCGGATGAGTGCTTGGAATCGCTACCCCGAGAGGTTCCTCTCGTAACACAAGGGTTCGTAATCCCAGTGCACGATCCGTCAATACGGGTCGAGTCAATCCGGCAGATAATCGCCGTTTGGCAACCATCTCCCACACACGCTCTGGTGTGCGTTCCTCCAAGTGAATCGTAACTTTGGGTGATCTAGCTCGAAACTCTTGAAGGACTCGACCCATGAAAGGTTCCGTGGGGGGACCGATGTAGCCGAGTCGTAATTCTCCTTCTTCACCTTGGGCTGTTCGCCGGACTCTTTGTATGGCCTCCTCCCAACGTTCAAAGATCGTCGCAGCTTCGCTAAGCAAAACCGCCCCAGCAGCGGTGAGGCGGACATGGTGGCGGGAACGATCGAGAGTCATCACACCCAAGAAGGCTTCCACCTCTTTTACAGCACGGCTCAGAGCGGGTTGAGCCACCCGAAGCCGACGAGCCGCACGAGAGAAGCTTTTCTCCTCAGCAACGGCTTGAAAATAGCGGAGATGTCTGAGCTCCATGGCAAGATTGGTTATCTCTATTCGTTATCACAATCATAGCGAGATATTATTTTTGTTACCACGTTATTTTATGGTATGCATTAAAAGGTGAACAACATGCAGCTTGCAGTTCAGTTTTTCCTGCAGATCGGCGTCATCCTAACCGTTTGCCAAGTTGTCGGGGTCGTGGCCCGGCGATTCGGCCAACCTCAGGTGGTCGCGGAAATGATCGCAGGAGTCTTGATGGGGCCCTCCTTGCTGGGTTTGCTCTCGCCAGAATTATCGCAATTCTTGTTTCCAGCAGATTCCATGCGAGTTCTCTTTCCAGTTTCGCAGTTGGGGTTGGCTGCCTACATGTTCGTTGTAGGGCTAGAGTTTCGGGTGGATATTATTCAACGACATTTGCGGAGTGCTGTTGCTGTTTCCTTGGCGGGGATGATTGCACCGTTCGTGTTGGGGTCGGCACTCGGAATGTATTTTTACCTACACACGTCGTTCTTCCCTAAGAACACTTCCCTTTTTGAAGCGGTGCTTTTCTTGGGAGCGTCCATGTGCATTACAGCGTTTCCAATGTTGGCACGGATCATCCACTTTAAGAAGCTCGCCGGAACCACGATGGGAACGGTCGCATTGGGAGCTGGAGCGATCGATGATGCAGCCGCGTGGTGCCTGCTTGCGGTGGTGCTGGCTAGTTTCGATAGTAATTTGACCCATGCTATTATCACGATGGTCGGTGGTGCTGGCTACGTGGTAGGAACATTAGTGGTTGTTAAACCGTTACTCGCCCGTTGGGCGCACGGAATCGAAAAGCGGGGAGAAGTTTCAGACCGCGAGTTCGTGGTTTGCTTGATTGTGTTGGCTATTGGGGCGTGGATTACCGACGGCATTGGGTTGCACGCTGTATTTGGAGCATTTGTGATGGGAACCGCGATGCCTCGAGGAATCCTGACGAAGGCTTTGATCGACCGTATTCAACCTCTCACGGTGGCTCTATTATTACCGTTGTTCTTCTGTTATTCGGGACTGAACACTCGCATCACCCTTTTAGATTCAGGTTACCTCTGGTTGATGACTGGGCTGGTTATGGTTGCGGCGGTTGGAGGAAAAGGTGTTGCTTGTTGGCTAGCGGCCCGATCGACGGGAATTTCCAATCGGGAAGCGTTGGGGATCGGGACATTGATGAACGCTCGAGGGTTAATGGAACTCATTATCATCAATATCGGCCTGCAACGCGGAATCATTTCTCAGGCTCTTTTCGCCACGTTGGTGATCATGGCGGTTGTGACTACACTGATGGCGTCGCCGATTTTTGAGTGGTTGGTGGGTCGCCGTGGTAAAGTCGGGGAACCTCAATTTGCCAACGCACCTCGAGTTTGATCCCAGTGTTAGAACAACGACGGATCCATTGAAATCGCGAGATTTTGTGCTTCTGTTTTTATTAGCAACGGTGGACGATGGGACGTCTTTGATTTATGCCTGAGATGACTTATAAATTTGTCAGCAACCTTTGGAATGATGCGGAAGTTTCGGCTCTGGATGCCGTTGGTCGGCTGATTTATCGATCGAACAAGCTTGGTGCCGACCAGCGTATCACCAACACCGGCGGGGGTAATACCTCTTCCAAAATCTTGGAAAAAGACCCGCTGACGGGTGAGCCGGTTGAGGTGTTGTGGGTCAAGGGATCCGGTGGCGATCTTCGGACTTCGTTACGGGAAAATTTTTCATCCCTTTACCAAGGCAAATTGTTGAACCTTCAAAATCTGTATGCTCAACGTGCGGACAAGGGGGTTAAATCAGCGGCGGAAGATGAGATGGTGGGGATGTATAACCACACGACGTTTAATCTGAACACGAGAGCTTCGTCGATCGACACTCCATTACACTCGTTCATCCCCTCAAAACATGTTGACCATACTCATCCGAATGCGGCGATCTCCGTCGCAGCGAGTGCTCGATGCGTTGAGTTGACTCAGGAAATTTTCGCTGGAGAGGTAGCATACGTGCCGTGGATCCGTCCGGGGTTCGAGCTGGGTTTGGCGATGCAAACCATCTGCCGAGATAACCCACAGGCGCGTGGGATCATGATGGGCCAGCACGGTTTGATTAATTGGGATGATGACGAAAAGGTCTGCTACCACCGGAGTCTGGATCTAATCGAGAAGGCCGCTCGGTTCATCGATTCCAAGTATGAAGCAAAAGGAGGGGATGCGACCGCTTTCGGGGGTAGCCTTCATTCGTCTCTGCCTGAGCACATCCGCAGCCGGGTTTTTTCGAAGTTATTACCTTGGCTGCGAGGTCAGGTCAGCCAAAAGAACCGATTGGTAGGAACTGTGCAGGATGACGAACGAATTCTAAGGTTCGTGAACAGCCATGACGCGCCCCGGCTGGCCGAACTGGGAACTTCCTGCCCAGATCATTTCTTACGCACAAAGATTAAACCGCTTTACGTAAAGTTAACTCCCAACGCCAACACAAATCTCGATGAGGCTGGGATTGGTGAGTTGGTTGCGATTGTAAAAAAAGAGCTCACTCAAGGACTGGAACAGTATCGTAAAGATTACGCCGATTATTACAACCGGTGCAAACGCTCCGACTCGCCGGCGATGCGCGATCCGAACCCTACCGTGATTCTCATCCCGGGTGTGGGGATGATCGCTTGGGGCAAGGACAAGAGTGAGTCGCGTGTAACAGCAGAGTTTTACAATTGCGCGGTCGAAGTCATGCGCGGAGCGGAGGCGATTGACCGTTACATCGCGTTACCTCAACAGGAGGCGTTCGATATTGAATACTGGTTGTTGGAGGAAGCGAAGCTAAAGCGGATGCCAGCAGAAAAGGAACTGGCACGTCAGGTGGTGTTGGTGATCGGCGCTGGATCGGGGATCGGCAAGGAGGTCGCTCATCGCCTTGTTAAGGAAGGGGCACATATTGTCTGCGTCGATATGAAAGCGGAGAGTGCGCAAGCCACCGCGAAGGAAATCACAGACAAATACGGAATCGGAATCGGAGTGGCTGGAACAGGGCTGTCGAACTGTGGACCTGCGATCGGACTTGGGTGCGACATCACGAATCGCGCCAGTGTGCGATCGATGCTTGATCAAGTCGCGCTCGCCTACGGCGGGTTCGATTCGATTTGCATTACTGCCGGTGTTTTTTGGGCGAGTGATACAACCGGGCATATTCCAGATGAGAAGTGGAGCTTCACGTTTAATGTCAATGTAACGGGGTCTTATATCGTTGGCGATGAAGCCGCAAAAACATGGAGAGAACAAGGCCTGACGGGGAGTCTGGTGTTGACTACTTCTGCTAATGCGGTTGTCGCCAAGAAGGGGAGCGTGGCCTATGACTGCTCAAAAGCTGCTGCGAACCATTTAGTGCGTGAATTGGCCATCGAGTTATCCCCCATTGTTCGAGTGAACGGGGTAGCACCCGCCACCGTGGTTCAGGGGAGTGCGATGTTTCCTCGAGATCGAGTGATCGGTTCGCTGGCTAAATATAACATCCCGTTCACGGAGGATGAGGCCACAGACTCACTCGTGAGTAAGTTGGCAAAATTCTACGCAGACCGAACCCTCACGAAAGCACCCATCACACCTGCTGACCAAGCGGAAGCGTTCTTTCTGTTGATCACTCAACGATTGAGCAAGACGACTGGGCAAATCATTACGGTGGATGGTGGGTTGCACGAGGCGTTTCTGCGTTGATTCGATCTCGTCCTTTTTCTGGTATGAGATAGAAACGAAGCGAAGGAAGTTTTTGTCACGCAACATTCTGACGAGAGCCTTCACGCTGTCCGTCGATGAATGGAAACCCAGATTCACCTTTGCCTGAGTCTTGCGCCCGAGCCATTTTACATTTAGACACAGGAGTGTGTACACCATTTTGGGTAACGATCAGCGGCAATATGGTCCAACTTCAGAGGCGAATGTGCGCCAGTGGGTGGCTGAAGGGCGCGCCAATGCGCAGACTCAGGCACGATTTGGCGATGGGGCATGGAAAACATTGGCAACTTTTCCTGAGTTCAGCGAATTGTTCTCCGGTGCTGGGTCGGTTCCTCCACTAATCTCACCCTTACCGCCGTTAGTTTCGGGTCCGCCTCAGGAACGCATCACCAATAGTTGTACGGTTGGAGGATTTGTTTGCGCTTGTTTGGGATTGATTCCCTGCTGTTGTGCTCCTTTGGCAATCGCTGGTTTAGGTCTCTGTATTGCTGGTTATTACCAAATCCTTCATGAACCAAACAGATTTTCAACCAGCCGAGGATTAGCAATCGCCGGGATTACTGTTGCTATTGTGGGTTTGCTTCTCAATGCAGGAATGGGGTGTTCTGGTTCCAGAATTCATATTGATTAATGACGATCGAGCCTTCTCAACAAAATTCACCGACCTATGAGATGATCGGTGGGAACGGGAGCCCATTCGGGCCGGTTTCAGGGCACCAGATCCGCCGCTGGATTTCGGAGAACCGCGCCAATGCTGCGACGGTCATCCGATTGAGCGGTGAGACGCATTGGAAACCCATCAGCAGTTTTTCAGAATTTGCTTCGAGTTTTCCTGAGCTGAATCCTGCGGAGGAAGCGGAATCTTTCGATGCCCCGGAAGCAGAGGTTTCCACTGCGACGACATCTGACCCCTTGCCGTTTAGCGTGGGCGGATGTTTGGGAGGTGGGCGCGATTTATTGAATCGAAATTTTTTTCCGATCGCCGGCGGGTGCTTAACTCTCTGGATGATCAACATGGCACTCAATTTCATTCCGCTGCTGGGTGGGATCGCGGTGTTATTCCTAGCGGGACCTCTTTACGGCGCATTATTTCGGATGGTTTTGGATCGGAAACGAGGAGGTGAAACCACGTTCATTCAAGCGTTGTCCGGATTACAAACCCAGATGCCAACTTTGATCGCCGCAGGGGTTCTAGGGACGATTCTCACCGCGTTAGGGTATCTGTTGGTGTTACCCGGGCTTTACTTAACCGTCGCATGGTCGTTTGGTTTTCTCTTTATTATCGATCAAAAAACAGAGGCATGGACAGGGCTCGAGAGCAGCCGTCGCACAGTCACATCTTCGTTCCAAGGTGTTACAATATTGCTCGCCATCTGTTTTATGCCGCTTCTGATCGTGAGCCTCTATGGCGGATTACAACTCGCTGGAGAAGCAATGAAAATCATCGGGACTGGCCCGATCACGAACGAAACTTTGAAGGCACTAGCGACAAAAGCAGGACCTATCGCCCTGATGATCGAAGTCGTACGACTTTTAGTGATGCCCTTGGCCATTTGTGTGATTGTAGAAGCGTATGAACGCCTCGTCAGATCTCCCGTCCGCAAAGTCGAGTGAGGAGACCAAAGCCCAGTTGTGCCTGTTACTGAACGTGGCCGCAACGCCAGGACTAGGTTCCTTGGTTGCCCGGCGTTGGGTGGTCGGCAGCATCCAAATCCTCTTAGCCATCGTGGGTTTCGTGCTCATCATGATGTGGTTTTACAATTTCTTCATAGCGATTTTCAACGATGTCTCGATGGATGATTCGACTCATCGGCTTTGGCAAACAGGATTGGTTTTATTTGGCACCGCGTGGGCTTGGGGGTTGATGACTGCTTTAACAAAGCTTCGCGCGGTTCGCTCGGCAGGGGAACCCGAAAAGTGAACCTCGACGAACCTCCAATCATTCCAACACGCCCTGCCAATAAGCCTAATTATTGGCTCTGGTTTTTTTGTGCGACCGCAGTGGGAGGTGTGATTCTAGTTCGAAACGGTATTTCAATTTGGTTCCCGCCGTGCACGTTCCGAACGATCACTGGATGGCCTTGCGGATTTTGTGGAGGCACTCGAGCATTGCGAGCATTAGCAGTTTTCGACGTCGGGACAGCCCTAA
>SXGS01183521.1_pt1 | contig 23085 bp, 19 predicted proteins | sample 3174681 | NCBI WGS metagenome assembly SXGS01 (sample SAMN11356861, study PRJNA531348) | freshwater metagenome | isolation source: freshwater sample F1-80 | place: China: Fuxian Lake, Yuxi | collected 2017-12-25
CCTTGTCCCGATAGAGCTTTGCTGTTTCGGCGAAGAGGCTGGACTCGGTGAATAGCTTCCGGGCCGCTAGGTGTTTGCGAACCGCAGCGAACACCTGCCACAGCCGTTCCCGCTGCTTCGGCCCCAGCCTGTTCTTGCGCCCGACCCGCGGCACTCCGGCATAGTCCTCGAAGCTGTTAAGCTGCCAAGGGTCAATGACGTTGTCCCACTCCGAGTGGAGGAACTGGGAGCTCACTTCACTCACATCGGCCTCGTCCGCCGCCTTGCGCAACTGCGATCGAACAACCTGCGCCGGAGCCATGATCGGCTTCCGGCCCGTGCCCAGGGTATAGAGCTGCTCGGCGATGCGATCAAAGGACGCAATGGTCACCCGATCGACAAGCGCCGTGCGTTCGCCCAGCAACAGCCGGAGCTTTGCAGCCAGCGCCCGCGACAGCGGGTCGGAGAAGGTGGTGAGCAGCACGCGAGCATCGGGCTCCGCTTGAAGGATCCGCAACACCCGGTGCAGGGCCACCACTGTCTTGCCGGTTCCCGCCGAGCCGGCCACGCGTGCCGGCCCGGACCAGGCCCGCTCCACTGTAGCCTGCTGGCTCGGGTGGAGGAACACGGCCCACCTCTCGAACGGTGCGTCCAGGGCCGCCTGCATCTCCTCCACGCCCTCCATGACGCGGAAGCGGCGCTGCGTGTCTGGATGCTGCAGCGGGTCGTCCGACGGCGGCGGTGCCGCCCGGGTCAGCAGTCCCGTCGTGGCGTATTCGAGCAGCGCCTCGCGCGCTTCTTCGGGCAGGTGAGCGGCAAGATCGAAGAACCCGTCTTCGGTCACCACCAGGACATCCGCGATCCAGTCGATCGGCACTCCTACTGACAACAGATCATCGGCGCTAAGCGAGGCGAACAGCGCCGGCTCCGCATGTGCGTACTGCTCTGACACCGGACCAGCCGCCGCCACCTCCTCGACGAGCTCGCGAACTTCTACGATCTGCAGCGCCCCCGGGGTCGGGTGCGCCTCGATCCGCCGCCGCTCGGCCCAGCCATAGGCGTCGTCATGGTGATCAACATAGGCGAGGATCAGGTCAGCGCCGGATTTTTGCAGGATGATCCGGATGTCGCGCCCGACCCGCACCGACCATATGTCCGGGCTGCGCGTCTTGTTCACCCGGTGCATGCTGAGCCCGGGATGGGTGGAATCGTCCTGCAGGTCGTAGACCGTTTGCTTGACCTGCTTCTGCTCGTCGTTGGCGAGCCGGGTCAGCGCAGCGCGGAAAGTGTTGGCGAGGATGGTGGTCACCGGTTCGCACCCCGCGGGCTGAGGCCAGTCTTCGAATCGATCCATAGTTGCGGTCCGATGGCGTTGCGGTCCTTGATGACTCCCGCAGCTGCACTTGGGCTGGAGAACTCATAGTCGCGGGCAAAGGCGTAGACTTCATCGTTAGTGCCAGCGGCCAGCACGCCCTCATGCACCAGCCGGTCGCGTAGCGGCCGGTCCCGCTTGGGCGCGGGCGAGCCGCTGCGCATCGCCGCTGGCCCGGCGAGCACAACGCCCCCCCCAACTGTCGGCCAACCTACCGCAACCGCGTGTTCCGGACGGAACTCATAGAACCGAGACTCGCTCGTTTCCGCTTTCTGCCCGCCTCTGCCAAAGAGTCTTAACAACCTTTGCACAGCCCCATCCCTTACACCCCAAACACCTTCAGAACTTCATCCCCGAAGTGGTTGATGACCTTGAACCGCGATCCGTCCCATGCTCGGCCCGTGGAACAGGCGGGAGACGTCGGGGTAGAGAGTCTACCAGGCGTCCTCGTCGATCTCGGCACGCAACGCGGACTTGAGCAACCTGTAGTGCGGAAGATGTGCGCGTACTGCTTCCTGCCGCGGGCAACCTCATGCAGCCAGATGGCAGTCTCCGTCGCCTCCACCTGACAGAAGAATGGCCGCTGGTTCTGGACTTTGTAGTGCCGCCAATGCTGCAAGAGCCGCTGGGTGGTCGGCGTGACACCCCAATCTGCCGGCTGGGACAGGCGCCGCCAGACATCCACATAGGTGCGGATCTCGTTGACGATGACGATGGAGTTATAGCGGGTGTCGCCGGCAGCCTGGTCGAGCAGAAGTTCCGCCTGCTCGGCGCGCGGTTTCTGCCGGGTTGCTGAACCGGCACCATGTAGCGCAACCGCCGAAGAGCCGCGATCGGCGGATGATCGAGCGGGTGGCCATCATCGCCCAAGGCATGATGACGCGTCAGTGCGTGATTAGGCGAATTGAGAATCGGCTGCGTGTACAACGGCTTCATGGCTCCTCCGGTGGGAACTTATGTTGGATTCTGCGGAGTTGGAAGAGAGTTGCTGCAGGTCGACTGGAGCGACACTGGTTAACTGCGGGCATAGCCGAACGAACCAAATCAGAGGACGAGCGGTCATGTGGTCCGGCGCGGATGCCGCCTCGCTGCATGCAGAGTGCGGTACTTGCCTGTCGCGCCCTGGGGTCGGTGCGGTTAGCGGCTATGGGCGGGGCGGCAGCCAAGAGCTGACGGTCCGGTGCTGGCCCCATTCCTGCTGCAGGATATCACCTCCAAATGCAACTGGTTGATCGGACGAGGTGCTTGTACTTGATCGACCCCTGCCCCTCCCGATGGCCTGTTGAATTGCGCGATTGCGTTCTTCTTTCTTAAAGGTGGCCTTTGAGCTTGGCAGAAAGCATGGCGAAGTACACCGCCACGATCGCGTCGTCCTCTTCATCCTGCAAATCACCATCCGTCATGCGAAAAGGCTGACGGCAAACCTTGCTCAAGTCCGCAGCTCTCAGTTACCGCAGTCACTCACCGCGTGGGTTAGGAAATGATTTCCCAATCCGGCATTGGGGCTGCGGGCGGGCTTTGGACGGTCATTTCCACCTCAGGATCTATCGCTTGACGCCGGACACGGATCTGGCCACACAGGTGATGCACAAATCGTGGCATCGCCACTTCGGTAGACCGAAACTTCAAGCGATCTCAAAGAGATAGGCGGAAGGCATACTTACACTGGCTGAGAATCCAGGTTCCCCAGCCATAACCTCTTGAAAACAATCAATTTTTTGCTTTTCGGCAGTTTCCAACGGGTTTCAGTTCGCTGCAGCCCGAAAATCAGGCTCCAAACTGATGCCCAAAGTTGTGCCCGCCAAGCGGTTTCGGGCAGCTGTCAGCATCCGGTCCTGGGGCCTTACGCCGGAAAATGCTGCCATGCCCGTCCGTCATCGTGTCGAGAACCTGATCCGTCGGGGCAACATCCATTATTGGCGCGCGCGCATCCCAGGCGCGTTCAGGCTGATTAGCTTCGATCAGCGGTTGTCGATCAGTTTACGATTGTCCGACTACGATCAGGCATCGCTGATCGCGCGCCATCTGAACACCACTTTCGCAACCCTCGCCAAGACGCCCTCCATCACCATGACCAAAACCAAGGACCAGCTCACCTCCCTTTGCCAGGTCGAGCGCGATGAAAAGCTGACCGCTCTGTGCAACTCAGAGCGCCGTGAAATGACCCGCATCCTTGATGATGCCGTCATGAATGATCGGCGCGCGGGCTTGGCCTGCGAGGATGATGAGATCGCTCACGCACTGCTCCGTGCCTGGTCTTGTCGTCTGATGGAGCTTTTCGGACCACACCGAAAAGTTCGCTTCGATGAGGCGTGTCCAGCGCGGAGCTATCTGATTTCAGAGGGTTTTACGCACCCACGGGCAATCAGGGCGATCAAATACGCCTTCGAAGATGCCCCCCTTGCCACCAGTCGCATTCAGGCCCCGGGAACCGCTGCTGTCGGAGCGCAGGCTAACGCCATTCCGATAGGACTTGGCGATATCAAAGGTTGAATCGCCGATATCCATCCTTGGATCGCCGTTGGGTAAATCATCCTGCATTGAGCCGCATCATCTGAACGCGGATCGATGTGCCCGCACATTGTCTGGATTTGCCCGGCAAGTGTGTCGGATACGGCCAGCTCAGATAGTCGCATTGGCCTGAACACCGGCCTTAAAGCGCGTGACCGCGTTCCATGTGCGGTGCAGCGCCCCAGTGTCAACTCTGACGCCAGCCATGAGCGCCTGACGCCTGCCGTCGAACGGCGTTTGCGGCTGAATCGGAAATGTCAGCCGACAAACGCCGTTCGTTATGTTTGCTTCTTCGGCCTTCAGCCCGAGACGACGAAGGGCTTTTTGAGTTCAGGCTTCGGTGGCCGCACCGCATCCCGGACAGCATTGCCATCCATGTGACTGTCATCGATCAGCGTCCGGGCGATCGTCTCTAGGGCTGTTCGATGATGCGCAATCAGGCTGGTCGCTCTTTCGAGACATGCCTCCAGCACTTCATGGACCCGCTTGCGCAGCTCGCGGTCACCGCGCCGCAGACGGTCTAAGGCTGATGGCGTGGACGCATCATGAAAGACGAGGGATCGGCCGAGGCCCATGGAGCCTTCCATCAGCGTCGCAAGGTCTGTGGCAACCTGAAGGTCGCTGCCGAGCACGCCGCCCCCGCCGTCTGCATGATTGCCGAGGAGAAGCGACTCCGCCGCAACGCCGCCCAGCGTCATTGTGATCTCATCGAGATAATAATCCCGTGTCCGTCTGATCAAATTGTCGGTTCGCAGTCGCAGATGAGAGCCAGTCGCGATTCCATCGGTTCGATATGACCTGGCGATTTTGACCTCGATGATCGATCGATCGAATAGCGCCGCGAGCACCGCATGCCCCGCCTCGTGGATCGCCGCCATCCGAACCATCTCATCAGACAAGATGACAGCCTCTGGAAGCTCCGCCTGAAAGTCGGCCAGGACGACCGGCCGTCGGTCCTTGCGGGCCCGTCGTCTCGCTCGGCGACAGAGTGCTTCAAGGTCTGCTCCCGATAAGCCTTCCGTAGCGGCTGCGATCTCTGCCCGGTCGCTGTCGCTCAGCCCATCTGGCTGGTGAACCGCGACAATCGCTTGCCTTGCTTCATCGTCCGGGAGGGGGATGGCAATCTGCCGATCGAGACGACCGGATCGCAGGAGGGCAGCATCGAGCCGGGTCGCGTCGTTGCAGGCCCCGACAATGACCACGCCTTCGCGGGCATCAAGAGCATCGATGGCTTCGAGCAATCCATTGCAGGCTTCGCGGCAATAGTGCTCGTTGCTGCCGGTGAAGCGCTCCCGGTCCCCGATCGAGTCCATCTCATCGATAAAGAGGATCGACGGAGCCTGCTTTCTTGCCTCCGCGAAGCTCGCCCGCATGGCCTTCAGCAAATCGCCGAGATGGCCTTCAGCCTGCCATTTTGCGACGGACGTTGCCACAAGATGGGCCTTGCAGGTCGTTGCGAGCGCAGCTGCGAACGTGGTCTTTCCGGTTCCCGGCGGACCATGAAGAAGCACACCCCGGTCGACGTCCGCCCATGGCAGAGAGCCTGCCTTCCAGTCTGCCAGGTCCCGCGCGAGATCGAGACCCCAGGCCTTGGCAACGCCATAACCAGGTAGCTGATCGAGCGTCATCGATCGGGGACCTACGTCGCGGTTCTGCGTCGATGGCGCAGACGAGAGGCTCCGTTCTTCCGCGAGGCCTGCCTCGATCTCCGTGATGATCTCGGCGATCGAATTCCGCTTTCCGACAGCGAGCGTCAACAGATCGAGTGGGAATTGCGAGAGCTGCCTGAGCTCGTTATCCGTCGCTGGCAGCTTGAAGCAGCGCTTCACTGCCGCACGCCAGTGATGAAGCGTCGGTGGCTGAAGCGCGAGAATGCGATCCATCATCAACTTCGCCTTGAGTGGCACGGCTCCCACATCGTCAATGAGGACAATGTAGCGCTCATATTGCGTCAGCTGTCCTTGCAAGGAGGGAACCCATCGTGCCGCTTTCGCAGCGAAAACGGCATCGACATCATAGTCGAAAGCGCCTTCGAGCTCCGGCAGGACATCGCCCAGGACATGGTGAGCAGCGACGACGTAGGACGTCGGCGCTTCGCCATCCGGGACAACGAGCATGTAACGGCCCGGATGGCCCTGCCGGAATTCTTTTTCTGCTCTTAAAGCCCGGACGATCGTCGCCCGGCGGAGGAACGTCGCTAGGTCGAGAGCACGTTTTGGCGGCTGTCCAGAGTTATGCGGTTTGGTCACGACTCTCATGACAGATCTCCCGCGGCTTCCTGGATGATGGCCTTGAACAGGCCCAGTCGATGAGAGCGACTCATCGTTGAGAAAGCCCGGCGGTTGATATGATCGACTACCAGACGGGCTGTTTCGCTTCCCAAGAAGACCATGAAGGCTGAGGGGATGCATCACGCTGTCCGGCACGGAGCCAGGGCGGAAATTCCCGGCCTGGGCGTGCTGAAAAGCCAGCCCGATCAGCTCGGCAAGATCGGGTAGACTGGCCCGAGCCTTGGCCCGTGCGGCTCTGGCGGCCTCCGAGTGATAAACCAATGGCGATGCGGATATGGCATTCAACAAACCCGCTTGTGACGTTCGAAGATGGCGATCGTCGCCGTGTTGAAGGCAGGTATGGAAATTCCGGATGTTCGAATTGGCTTTGTTCATGACATAGCTCTGCTGGTGCCGAGGCGCTGTGGCCGTCGGCTTTAAGAATGGATGATGATTTCGAGAGTGAGAGCGGCCGTTCAGCCGATCGTTGGACTCAAGGTCGCAAGACCGACGGGCGCGGTGCGTATTCGCTCAACCGGCGCAGAGCGGCGCTTGCCCCTGGAGCCTCGTCCAAGGTTCGGCTCGATGGGCTCGCTGTCGTCTTCGATCGTGTCGTCGTCTTCAACAGCCATAGGGCGAGACCCTATGGGCAGGGGCCTGGAAAGCTCTCCCGCGCCAGCGACTGGACCAGATCATCGACCGCCGCTCGACAATGAACGCGGCACTGTTCGAGGTCGGTGGCCAGGCCCTCGATCCCAAGCAAGTCATCGAGGTGGGACAGGGCATAGACCCCTTCACCATACGACTTCCGGCTGTTGGCCAGGTCGATGATGGCAGCCTCGGTGCGCGTTACCATCGTCCGCTTGTGTTCCCGATAAAGGATTTCCGGGGCGACCAGCGCGGCGGCCAACATTCTGCCCCTCAACGCATGCAGCTGCCGGTTGCCCGAATATGAGTGGAGCGATCGTTTGACGTCGATCAGAAGCGCATGCCCGCTGTTCTTTTTGATCACGATCAGATCGGGACGATAATGCCGCCTCGCCCGCTGATCTGCGTCGACGGACAGAGACGTCAAGGCCGTCCATTCGTTCATGCGGAGTATTCGTTCAGCATCATCGAGGATGGGCAGAGCGATGCCGGACTCCATGAGCCGCAGTGACGGCTCCGAAGCGACACGGGTCCGCAGCACCTGCTCCAGGAGCCGACCTTCTGCGGCTGGAACTTGGGCGCAGAGCCCGATCAGCGCAGAAGAACGCCACGTCGGGTCGGAGGCGTCAGCATAGGTGGCCCGAAGCTGGCGAACAGCCTCAGCGATAGCCGACTTGTGTGTGCTGGGTACGTCTTAAGCGTCAAACGCAGCAGGAGAGTTCGAGCAAGAGGGTGTGCGTGAAGAAACAGACGATTGGCTGCCGAGAGATTGAAGTGAAGGCATGTGGGTTCCTTGGAAATGCTCCTCCGGCCAAGGGACACAGGATGGCGCATTACGCGGACGCTGGTCGCAAAAGTGCGAAATTGCGCGCAGGTATGCGTGACAACAGATGCCAGGCGCAGGTTCGGAGCGAATCAAAGTGACTGCGGGATCAAGCGATCAGAATCGCTCAAGAGTCAGGTCAGCGAGCGACCTATGCCGCAGGCGGTGCATGACCGTTTCTGAAGCGCATGACGTTGCAACGAGCAGTTCGCTGCTGCCGCCAGTTCTTTCCAAGGGGGGGGAGAAGTGGATACCTTCAGCCTTCTAGCATTACGCTCGCACGTTCAGCAGCATGTCGGCCAGTTCCCGTAGCGCCCCGAATCCGCCATTTCTGTTCAAGACCACGGCAGCTTCTTTGAGTACCGCCGGATGGGCATCAGCTGGGGCGACGGACACACCAGCTGCCCGTAGGCACTCGAGGTCGTTGATGTCATTCCCGACATAAGCAACCTCTGCCAGGTCCAGCCGCTTCGCGCGGCACCAAGCTTCAAGATTTGCGAGCTTGGTTTCGAGGCCGTGCTGGACGTCGATTTTCAGTTTGGCGGCGCGGGCTCGTACCACCGGATTTTGTTCTTTCGACAAGATCAAAAGATCGAAGCCAGCTTTGCGGAGCAGCTCCAGCCCCATGCCGTCGCTGCGACTGCACGTGACAAACTCCGACCCATCAAGCCCAACCAACACACGATCATCGGTATGTACACCGTCGAAATCCATCACGACGGCTCGGATGCCGCTTAGCTCGGGAGCGGCATGCGTCTCAGTCGCGAATGCGAATGCTTCCGCGACCGCCCAGTCTTCTGGCGTGTCGATCTCGATGGGAGGCGCATCGACAGGGACAAGCTTTGTATGTCCGAAGAAGCGGTTTCCGCTCGCGATGAAGCCATCCGTGCGCATCGCATAAACGGCACCGTTTTCTCGATAGCGCGGGGCCATGTCCTGGCGGCGCTGGCGGGGCTTGGTCTCATCGTGGGTGATGCCACGCGCCGCGCCGTCGCTGCCGACTTCCCAAATGAAGCCGTGATCGTCCACAGCCGAAAATGCGCTATCGGCACAGCCGTCCACGATCGCGGAGACGACGCGATCGATGTCTTCGGAGGTTGTGAAGGGTGAGGTGCATTGCAGGAAAACGACTACATCGCCGCGCGAAGACGCGTCGAGCGTACCGAGGACGTGCAAAAGGGCAGATTCGGAGGAAGCGCTGCTGCCCGACAGCTCTTCCGGTCGCGTTACCGGCGTGGCCCCGGCCCGTTGAGCCTCCGAGAGAATTCGAACATCGTCGCTGGACACGAAAACGCCGCTGATGGACCTGGCCCCAAGGGCGGCCCTGATCGTTCGGACGACGAGGGGCGTTCCATTCAGCGGCTTGATGTTCTTGCCCGGGAGACCGACGGATCCGCCCCGGGCAGGAATGATGGCGATGGCCTTCATAGGGCGCGTTGTGTCACTCGGCCGCGTCGCGCTGCCCGCCGTGCCTGTCGGCATTCCATTTCAGCTTGTCGCGTTGCACCTTTTCGACGTCCAGAACCTCGACGGACTTGTAGGCGACCGACTTGCGAACGTTTTTCAGATCGCGGCAAAGGCGACGCATGCCGTCGGGCTCCAGGCTGGCGGCGTGATCGGTGCCTTTCCAGGTCCGATCAAGCGTGAAATGCCGCTCTACATATTCTAAAGCGCCGTGGCCGTAGGTCATCTCGCCGATGACGCCTGCTGTCATGGCCGCAATATCGGCCGCGATGCCCAAATGGTGGCCGGAGAAGCCGACAGACCGAATTTTCGCGCCGTATTTTTCCTGGATGCGGTTAATCTCGAGAACGCAAACGTCCTCAAACGCCACCGGATACCCTGAGGTGCAGGCATAAACGACGAGGTCCTTCGCGCGGCCGCGCTCCTCATAGAAGGAGACAACGCGGTCGAGCTCGTCATGGGTCGTCATGCCGGTCGAGACGTGAATCTCGCCGTCGTAGTGACGGCACAGGTAGTCCTGAAGCTCGAAATGCTGATTGGTCGCCGATGGCAGCTTGATGAGGTTCGGCTTGAGGGACGTGACTTCCTTGGCCGACGTCAAATCCCAGACGGAGGTCGAGTAGTCGATCCCCATCATCCGGCACTCTTCCTGAAGTTCCTTGTGCTGTCCGATAGAAAGTTCCAGGAACTCGCGGTGCGCGCCGTAAGTCGGGCCATAGGCATTCGCGGGCACCGGATGCGGGCGCTCGTATTCCTCGGCAGTCAGCAGTTCTCGATTGTTGCGTTTCTGAAACTTCGCAACATCGGCTCCGCAGACCTTCGCCGCGACGCGAATCAGTTCCTTGGCGATATCCATGTCGCCCATGTGATTGCAGCCGATCTCGGCGATGACTTTGATATCGGTCACGATTGGTCCTTTCGACGGGGCATAAAGACAAGGGTTCCCTACATCACCCAGTGCCGGTCAAGTCAAACGATTTCCCGGCTGCCATATGGTGCGTCAGTTATGATTCTCGGATAGCTGTTCCGTCAGCCGGCCTCTATGAGCGTACAATTCTGTATCGGTAACGAGATTGCTAGGCGTTCTGGATTACAGGATGCCTCGCCGCTTCAACGCCACGTAAATCGGCTTGCTGAGTCGTTCGGGGAAAATGGCATCTCCGGCGCGGACCACCAAACGCTTTGCTGGCCCATAGCTCTTAAGTCGCTGTTCGTAGGTAACAGGAGCGGTGGAAATCGGTGGCGTCTTTTTCTTTTGATCCCCTGATGACGCAGTCGCACGTTCCCAACGTTTCGAGACGAATGTCTTGCTCATCCAGAATAGGAGTTGCCAGTCCTTTACTTCAAGATGCTCCGCCCACATTTGTTCGAGCGTTGTATATTCGTCGCGGCGGACGTGAATGTCCCAAGGCTTGTCGCCGACGAAGTGAATAATCTTGGCGTCGTTTACCGCGATTAAATTAGGGTGTTTTACTGGAAGGCGCTTCAACATATTGTATTCTGGTGGCAACAGCGTGATTTCGTCTCGGAATAACTTGTTCAGCAGCCCTTGATCGCCGCCGTCGTTACTGTGAATCTGGTGCATGCCAGAGAAGACACGCCCGCGCAGTTCATCGCTCGGGGAGAAAACGAAGACGCCGCTGTTAAAGTCCATGGTAAGGTCTCCTCCCCAGTCGGGCGCTGCCAAAATTCCCTCGGTCTCGAATAAATGGTCAATTGGCTGCTGTACTATGCAGTCAGCGTCGATGAATATGATGCGATCCAACTCCAGCATGTCGAATATGCGCAGCTTCGTGAAGGTGCCCTGAAAGCGTTGCTGCCCATGCCCATGGGGGTTATTGATCGGCTCCACGCGGCGCATTTCGACGTTCTTCAGATGATGAAGGGCGCCTGGCGTATGCGGGTCTGAGTGCAATACGATCAAAGGAACGTCGGAAACTTTGGCCAGCGATCGAGCCAAGGCAACGGCGCCAATCGAATACCGGCCGTCTGCCAAGGTGACGAACGCCCATTTGGGTATCTGGCGCTTAGCGGGCGGCGCGGCTTTCGTCTCGCTGCGGTCGAGATAGGGAGCAAGCCGGTTCATTTGGCTTATGCCAATCAGGTCAAACTGGTGATTTGAACGGATCGCTCTGAGAAAGTGAATATCGAGATCAAGGCTGTGCTTTTGCTCGTAGCCTGCTTCCCAGTCCTTGGCTTTTAGATGCAGCTTTACGTGGTCAGGCACGTCCCAAGCGTAGCGGGTAGCTGTCTGCTCATACAGATCGATTCCGCTAACGTGAATGTTCTTGAACCCAAGAATGGCTGCAAAGGCGATCATCTGCATACCTTGGGTCGGGAGTGGCCGACTCATCATGTAGCGAGCGAGCGTTGGGTCTGATGCGATAACAGCCCAATGGTCGAAATTGGGTGTCATGTCCGGTGCCTCTTTTGTCACGACCTCGCTTCGGATGTCGGACGCGGTAAAGGGCTGGAAGAAGGACCCGATCTGATATTGACCTAGGCGCTGGACCTCGGAAATACTTTCGCGGAGACCCTTGTTGTCAACCGACCAAAAAAACCCGTCAACGCGGTTGCCGTAAGTCTTTTCAGTTTCGAGGAAAAACCAATTGGCTCTGAAGATTGTCGCAGTCTTTAACTCCTCCTTTGAAATTTTGGGCTCACACGAGGACGGGCCGTTGCCGACAATGAAGCACGGCCCGTCAAGTTTGCTTCCAAAATGACTACGTATCCTACGAATCTCATCCTGCACGGATACGTAATTTTTTGGGAATGCCATCGCTTAGTCACCTCGATCGAAAATAAAAGGTCGCGTAGTTATTAGTTGTTCGGATGGCGTTGACCGCCAAGGGCGCGAAGCCGGCGCGCTGGAGTTCATCCCAAAATGTATCGATCGGATATGATGTGGCCGTGATATGCCGTGCAGCGTACTCCTCGACCGAATTGATGCCGCTGTATTTTGTGTTGCCATTGTCAAACCGTATCTGCACGAAGCCGCAGGCAGTTGAACTGCACACCGCGCGGACCGCCTCCAAGACGTCGACGCCGTAAGCGCGTGATGGGAAGTGCTGGAATACAGCGGTGCTCAGAAAGAGTTCGATAGGCTCTTTGACTCTGGGGACGACGGACGAAGGTTCGCCTTCAAGTAGGATAGGAACGACGTAATTTTCCCGCCCCTCGATCGTCATCATCCTGCAGCATTCGTCGAGGTTTTTTTGAGAGATATCGACACCGTAATACTGGCGGGCGACCTGTTGCAGGCCAAAGGCATTAGCGCCCCCCCCGGGACCCCATTCCATTACTGAGAGGTCCTTTAAAGTATCCTTAGATCGATTAGCCAAGCGCCAGAGGAACTGTACTTTCTGGAGTGACGACTGGCCAATTTCTTTCCAGGCGGCATCATCGGCCCAACGACCGAAGCCGCGGTAATGAGATTGATCTTTACGGTACTCTTCATCGTCTTTGTTGTTCCAGACAGCCGTTATCGCAGCATGGATATCGCGGGTCTCGCCGGTCATTTCTTCCTCCACTGGCAGGCCTTTAACCACGGGCCTTGGTAGCCGCGCACGCCCGCAGCCGCAAGCATGATTGGCGTGAGCGAATATGCATCCGTACCAGATTTGGTCACCATGCATGGAAGGGGCGCATACTGGCGAGATTCTCGGATGCCACCTAGCCATTGACACAACAGCTGGGTGGTGGCCTCCTATCGCCCTCATCAATTCAGGGAGTGATTGTCGTGATTTTTGGCACTAGCGACCTGTCTGAGGAAAAGTTGAAATCTTACGCCCGGCAGGGCGTTATCGTGATTCCAGACAAGATGACTGCCGAGTATCTTGGGAAGTTCAGCTTCTCCCCTGAGGTGGTCATCGATGTTGGCGTGTCGCGTGGCAGCGATTTCCTCTATCAGCTTTTCCCCAGAGCCAAGACGCTACTCGTAGACCCGTTGCCGGACTTTCGGGAGCAAATAGTCCGCAGGCTTGGTGATCAGTATGACTTCGAATTTTTCCACTGTGGTGCTGGGTCAAGAGCCGGGTCCGCTACGCTACAAATTCAGTCGGACAACATTAGCAAGTCAACCTTTGGTACGCCGACCCGAATCCAGGGCCAGAACACTATCAAAAAGGTCGATGTGGCGATCCGGACAATCGATGAGATCGCTGCGCCTTTCAAGGGTAAGGTTGCACTAAAGATCGATACGGAGGGTCACGAACTCGAAGTGCTGAAAGGCTCCGCTGAAACCCTGAAGCGCGCCGAGTTTGTCATAGCCGAAGTTTCGATAAAGGCTCGCTACGAGGGAGGCTACCGCTTTAGCGACGTGGTGCTGTTCATGCGCGACAACGGCTTCGAGATTATCGACACGCTCAACCCGATCTGGCGGGTTCACATGTTCTGGGATTGCTTGTTCGTCAAGGCAGATAGTCCGCTGTTTTCGTCTAGAGCAATTTAGGCCAGATTAGAGACCGGCCCCTCACGTATTTTCCAAGATCAAAACCGATCCGATCGGCAGCCGTTAAACCCAGATTAGATAGCTGTTTTCCTCTGCTTCGTACTGTCTCTCGTAATGGATAGCGAAGTCTTGCGCGGCCCTGCGCACCGGATACTGGATACCTCTATACTTGGGCGCCGTTGGGTTGAACATCCAGTCGTCGCCAAGAATCAAGGCATAAGGAAACAAGGTCTGTATAAGGATGAGGTCAGCTGCTACCCCAAAGTATCGGTGGTCGGCGTCGACGAAAACGACTTCCGGCTTGATGCTTTGATCGTAAAGAAGACGCATTCCCGCGTCGGAATATTTGCGGATAGGTTTGATCCTGTTCTTTTGGTCCCAAAATATACTTTGGAATATCGGTAGAAGAGAGCCTCTGCTCCTTTCGTATTCGGTTCCGATCTTATCCTTCCAAGTTTGGTGGATAGGATAGTTCTCTATCCAGGGATCGATCGAGAATATCTTTGCGCTTGGGAAGGCGTCCAGGAAGACGCGAGTGCTGCCTCCTAACTCAACACCAAGTTCTACTATAGTTTGCACCGGCTTTTGCACTTTGGCGCAGAGGGAGCGCAGACCGGCAACGGGCCGTCCGTGATCCTTCGAACCGACGAGGTGGGGGAATGGCGCCTCCCTAGGCCAGCCGTCGGTCGTGGTTTTGTTCAAGGAGAACAAACGCATAGCGTTCCTCTTCGGAAAGCGATGAATTTCCCGCTGAGCAAGCTAGCTCGGGCTTTGGTCCTTAGCAATGGCCACTTTCTGGGATCGGAGAATGACATTAACTAAGCCGGCTTCTAAGCCGCGCCGCTTCGACGCATGTCTGGCATCTGCGGCAAAACCCCCATTCAGCAAGTGAGCAACATAGATATTCGATGCCTTAGCGGCCTACGGTATTGACTGGTCGAACAGAGCGGCCGAAGATTTGTTGTGTTGCCCGCCTGACGCTCCTTTAAACTGCCCATAATCTCTTAGTCCGAAAACCATCATCGGCTTATCGCTTTTCCGTCCTTGTGGAACAGGATGGCTCAAAAGCGAGAATACTAAGTGAACAACTTAGGCCGTTCGCGTTCAACACATCAAAATTGCGCTATTAGGTCAAAACTCACTGGCGCTACAGAAATCATCCATAAACGATCGGCAATTACGAAAGTTTTGCATCGCCCATGTATTCGAAGGATTTGCGATATTTAATTCGATCAACGACAGCAATGAAATAGATAAAGAACTCCCACTAATAAAGCATCTCATTTTATGATTGAGTGGATCCTGCCAGAAATCCGGATAGTCCAAATATACTGCTGTCGCTACGCCCGCGCTTATTGCATCCATGGCAGCCGTTGAGGTGCAGGTGATGCAATAAGCGGCTTTGGCGAGGGCTGCGTCAGTCGTGCCGGTGTCGATGGTCAGGTTGTCCGGTCTACCGCTCTGGAGCTCGTCTACAAGCTTTTCATAGCTCCACTCTTCCTTGTGCACATGATGCTGATTTTCATTTGTCAGGTGTCGCAGCTTAATGACGACATTCCGATCCGGATGCGCCCTGGCGATCGCAGCGAGCACCTCCACCACATGCATCCGCGACCGCTTCGTGGACGGAGTGATAGCCTGAGCGAAAAAGTAAACATCCTTGCGGCCGTCGCTTTCGTCGATGAAGCGTTCGGGTCGCGTAAAGTAAGGGTGACCCCAGGAGACGAACTGACCGGGCCGCATGAAATGCTTGCGATAGAGCGCCTCGTGCTCGGCGTGATTGAGGAAGATGGCGTCGAAGTCTCTCCGGCCGCGCATGCCGATATGCGGCGTGAACTCCATACCTGGGAAGAAGGCAATGAAGCGGGGCCGGTCCTTCCTCGACATATAGCGGCGTCGGCGCAGGAGCCGGCGCAGGGGCGCGACGGGAACGCAGACAGCGACGGCGTTATAACCATCGTAGAAGTCAGGTTGTCCTGCGCGCTCGATATCGACGGAGAGAACTCTCCGGTCAGGCAGGTAGGTCGCGCGTTGGCGGTCTGAAATCCTTTCCTTGCCGTCCGGCTCCACGAGTTCGACCAACGAGACCTCATGTCCCCCTTCGCGCAACTGTCGCTCAAAGCGCGTCGCGAAAATGAGGGACGTGTCGTGATGGAATGGAAGAAGGAATTTCACGGTCGATCGTCGAGCTCCTTGACGAAGCGGCGCACCGCTTCTTCCTGTCTCTCGTTATAGGCCTGTTTCATGATGCCGGAGAGGGCGCGCGTGTTTTCCTGGATTTCGGCAAGCTGCGCTTCGAGATCGGCAATTCGGGTTTCGAGGCGGCGGAAACTGTTGCCCGTCAAAAGGTTGGCCAGCGCCCTGAGCGCGATTCCCGCCTGCCGGTCGAGCCTATTCAGCATACTCACTTTCGGTCACCGTTGATCCGTTCTTCCCTAGCGAAATGTCAGGGTGATAGCGCAGCGAAAGGAACAGGGCGAGAGCAAATCCCAGTGTCCGGGACGCCATTCTCAGCTAGGCGTCCTCAGAACGAACACTAGGGCGCTCGGGCAGCGCTTGTGTTGGCGCTGGCCCATGCGACTGATCTCCCGGCTCTGTTCCTGGAATGGATTGCGTACCTCCGACCGTGGACCCGGCCGCGACTCAATTCAGCGCTGCTTCCGAGAGGACCGACGATGCTTCCAGCAATGGCATCGGCAGATCGATCGGCTGCCCGTCGGTGTTATAGACCTGGACACTCCCGGCGTCGCCTGTGCCGAGTGCCTCGATCAGGTCATCGGAAGCGGCTGACTCGACCAGGCAGCCCTGGGCCGTGCAACGCGACAGCATCAGCGTTTCCGAGAAGTCACCGACCGTCAGCGTCGCTCCGCGCTGGACATCGATACCCAGTGGCAGCGCCATCTGAAGGCGCACACTGCCATCGGCGGGATCCCTGGCGAGCGCGAGAACAAGGGCAACCTGTTCGCCCACCCGTGCCCGAAGAACGGCTTGGCAGACGCGTCCGTCGGGATCGCGCTCCAAGCATTCCAGTTGCCAAGCGGAGGATGAAGCCGCCGCCTCCGGTGTTTCCTGGCGGGCGGCCGGTCGCGGATCGGCGGCAGGGGCAGAGACTGACGGCTCGGGCTCGGGCAGATCCGGTGGCGTGCTTTCGACAGGAGCCTGTTCCGGCAGACCGACTGTCGGTTCCGGCTGGATGGGAGGGACGAGGGGCCCGTCGTTCTGATTGATCTGCGCAAGCGCCGAAGTGGTCCATAAGAGGCAAGCAGCCAAGCCCAACATTGCAGATCGCAAACGCACCGTCGTTTCCCCCTCGTCGATTATCGCGGGACATTTACTTGAAATAGGCCAATCCGCAATGGCCTTTATTGTTGCACAGGCACATTGGGGCATTGCTTCAAGAAATGAGCGGTCTTAATAGCCATCTGTACATTTTGGAGGACCACCTATGTTGCGCATGGCCGGGACAATCGCAATCGTGCTTCTATCGATGGGCGGTGTCCGCGCGCAGCCTTCCGAGGCCTATGTCAATCAGGTGGACCCGTCGTCCCGGGGCGGGCTCGGGCCGACAGCAAACTTGCCCGCTCGGGGAAGCGCCTACATCCCGCAGGTGCCTGAGACCGCCAGGCCTGCGCCTCCAGCACCGCCGCGGCGTGTCAATGCGCAGAGGACTCCTGCACCGCAGCGCGCCGAACCCATCTTGCCACAACCGGAGGAGTTGGCTTTTCCGAATGTTGGCGCTGGTGTTGCGCTGGCCCTGTCTCAGCCAGCTGCGTCCGAAGCTTTTCCAGATGTGGGCGCCGGCGTCGGCGCCCAGTAGGAAAACCGGTCGCAATCGCCGCTCAATAAAGTCTCTCTCCTCAGTCGACCAACGCCATTACTCTATTGAAGCGCTGCGAATTGCGCTGCACTTCGCACAGGAACGCTAAACAAGAATCCCCGTGGCTTTTGTGCAACAGATTTCGGTCGTTAATCTAAACGGTAAAGAGTCCGTGTCACCCGTCTTGTTTCGGGTCAATGAACTCGATATTTGCGATCAGTAGAGGGCGTTCGATAGACGGATGTCCGGTGCTCGCCTAGGGGCGGCGAGAGCGGTTAATCAATAAAGACCGGCGCATGTAGGTCGGGGGGCAGGGGCAAAATGCGTTCTATAAGTATTGCCAGCGCGCTGGTTTTGACGAGCGTCACTCTCGCGGGATGCGCCACGGGCCAGCAGCTCCCGACGCCACCAGCGCAGCTGGAGCCCCTCACGAAGACCACCCTGAAGATTGAGCAGGTTCCTGCACCTTCGCAGCCTGTCGATGTGGCGGTCTATGAGTTTCCCGATCTGACTGGACAGGCTAAGCCAAACGAGAATTTCGCCGAATATAGCCGCGCCGTGACACAAGGCGGTGCGAACCTGTTGATTGATGTTCTGAAGTCGGCTGGCAATGGCCAGTGGTTCCGCGTTGTTGAGCGTGGCGGGCTCAAGAACCTCGTGCAGGAACGGACGCTGATCGAGAACACCCAGCGTGCTTACAGCCCCGGCGCCGCAAATTTGCCGCCGGTGCGCTTTGCCGGTTTGATCCTCGAAGGCGGTATCGTTGGTTATGATTCCAATGAACGCACGGGCGGCGCCGGCGCGCGCTTCCTGGGGATCGGCGGCGATGTCCAGTATCGGTCCGATCTCGTGACGATTTCGCTGCGCGCAATCAGTGTCCAGACCGGTGAAGTACTGGCCTCGACGACCACTTCGAAGCAAATCTACTCCTACATGATGCGCGGCGGCGCTTACAAATTCGCGGCTCCCGAGGAGCTGTTGGAGATCGAGGCCGGAATTTCTTACAACGATCCCGGTCATCTCGCGGTTCGCGAGGGGATCGAGCTCGCTGTATACTCGCTGATCGTCGATGGATTGAAGAGCGGCCTGTGGAATCTGAACGACCAGGCGCAACAGAAGAAGCTTATCCAGGATTTTTCCGTATCTTACGCGCGCTCGTTGCCAAATGAGCCAGCTCGATACGAGTAAGAGATAGAAATCTTCCGGCTTGAAATGAAGCCAAACCAGGCTGCGTCCTGTTTATACGAGTTTGTGACGTCTTAGTATGAAGGCAGGAGCCTTCATGGCGCTTCCCTCCTGAATTACATATGAGTTTTCAGCAAAACATCCCGTTGCGCAGAGCCGGAACGGGGGTATGTCTCATTTTTGCACCTTAAGATCTTAATTGTCGGAGCTAAGATTCACCATTTTTACGATTTAGAAAGTATTGTGGCTTGCCTTAATGCGGTCAGGTCATGTATTAACCGCACGTTAACCCTCGTCGAGAGCGCGCAGGGAAAACGGGGCGGGGGGTGGTGATTTCCCGCGGGGTCAATCAAGTGGGAGACATCCATGTCACGTAAGAAACTTCTCATGGCGACCGTCGCCGTGATCTCGTCCGCGTCGGCAGGCGCCGCGTTCGGGCAGACCGTGTCGAACCAGGCCTTTATCGGCCAGCTCGACCAAAGCAACCTGGCCTACCTCTCGCAGGTCGGCACCAACCGCGCCTTCGTCTACCAGTATGGCAATGGCAACTTCTTCCTGCCGTTCCTCAATGGAGCACCTTCCGATGCGCAGGAGGGGTCCAATGATCTCGGCACGATGCAGCTCGGTGAAGGCAACTTCATCGGCGACCAGTTCCTGCAGGACGGCAGCAATGTCGGCGGGATCGCCCAGTTCGGCAATGACAACGTCGTCAACCGGTTCCTGCAGACCGGCGACAACCGCGGTGCGATCTTCCAGGGCGGCTATGCCAACATCGCCCAGAACGAGCAGACCGGCAGCGGCAACGACTCGGGTATCATCCAGGTGAACCCTGACGCGGCTGCGGTCGGCAACTTTGCCTTCAACACGCAAGTCTCCGGTGCGATCAATCCGACGAGCGATTCATTCTCCGGCATCCTCCAGGGCGGCTCGCAGAATGTCGCCACGGTTTTGCAGGAGTCGCAGATCGGCTCTGAGTCGACGATCGCTCAGGGCGGCACGGGCAATATCGCGTTGAACAGCCAGACGGTTGACTATTATGAGGGCCTCGGTGCCGGCGTCGTCGATCAGTACGACATGGGCGAGGGCAATGCGGCGGGAACGCTGCAGGTCGGCGACGGCAACCTGGCGATCAATAACCAGGATTCCAGCACCCGGGGAACCGTGACGATCATCCAGGGCGGTGATGGGAACGACGGCTTCAACCTGCACACCGGTGGCACCGGCCATGTTGCCGCAATCGCCCAGTTCGGTGACGATAACACGGCACTGAATGTGAGCCAGGATGGCACCGGAAACGAAGCCGGGACCATTCAGATCGGCGACGACAACGCGGCCACAAACAATTCGATCAACGGGTTTGGCGATGAAGCCTCGATCCTTCAGGCCGGCATCAGCAACACGGCGCTGAACAGCCAGGCGGGTGCGTCTCAACTCGCCAACAAAACCGGCGCCGAAGCGACGATCGTTCAGCTCGGCGAGGACAACGAGGCGACGAACATCCAATCGGCACAGCCGGAGGGTGGAAACAACGATGCCGGTATTCTTCAGGCAGGCGTTTCCAATCTCGGCCTGAACGTCCAGTCAGCCGGCGCCGGCAATACAGCCGGCATCGCTCAGTTCGGCAACGACAACGAAGCGACCAACATCCAGACCGGCGGTGCGCGTAAGGGTGCACGTCTCGTTCAGGCGGGCGCCGATAACACGGCGACGAACGCGCAGGTCGCCGGTGCCGACAACGATGCCGCGATCGTGCAGGCGGGCGCGGACAATCTGGCGTCCAATCTGCAGGTAGAAGGCACCAGCAACGCCGCTGGCGTCATCCAGACCGGCTCCGACAACCAGGCGGCGAATGTGCAGTTGGCAGGCGACGGCAACGACGCCGGCATTCTGCAGGCTGGCAGCGACAATCTTGCGTCCAATCTGCAGGTCGCTGGCGCAGGCAGCGCTGCCGGTATCATCCAGGCTGGTGCGAACAACGATGCATCGAACATCCAGGCGGCCGGCAACGGCAACGAAGCCGGTATTATCCAGGGCGGTCTCGACAATGACGGCGTGAATCTTCAGGACGCTGGCGCAGGCAATTCCGCTGCTATCCTGCAGGCCGGCGCCGACAATGTCGCCGACAACGTCCAGTTCGCCGGGACGTCCGGTGCAGAAGCCGGCATTGCCCAGTTCGGTGTCACCAACACCGCAACAAACCTGCAGTCCGGCGCTGCCTCCGGCTCCTCGGCCGTCATCGTCCAGGCGGGCGTCGGCAATGCCGCCGTGAATGCCCAGACCAACGTCAACCCGACCTCGGCTATCATCGTCCAGGGCGGCATCGACAATACGGGCCTCAACGCGCAGACCGGCATCACGAATTCTGATGGTCTGATCGTTCAGCTTGGTCTGGAAAACGACGCGGTCAATACGCAGTCGGCCGGCAACGATGTCTCCGCGTCGATCCTGCAGGGCGGCTTCGACAACCTCGCCTGGAATATCCAGGACGGCGTCGACGACTCCACGACCTTTATCGGCCAGTTCGGCTCGGGCAACACGGCCGGTAACCTCCAGCAGGCCAACAGCTCCGGTGTGCTCGGCGGCATCATTCAGGTCGGTAGCGGCAACACCGCCTTCAACACCCAGGGCGAATACCAGACGGTGACTTACGAAATCGCACCGGCATTCGATCTGACTCTCGAAACGTCGCTCATCGGCCTGCGCAACTTCCTTGTACCCACGCTCGAAGGTCCATTCACGATCGGTGTCGAAGGTGGCGCAACAACCGTGACTGGATCAGGCAATGCTCCTGCACAAGACTCGGTAGCGGTTATCGCGCAGATCGGTAGCGGTAATGGCGCTGTGAACTTCCAGGCGGGTGAGCTTATTCTTCCGGCCTCGGGGACTCTCAGTGTGACGACAACGACCTATGGGGTAGAGACGAACGTCGAGCGCGTTCGAGTGTTCGGTCGTGATCGCGTTCGGAGCATCTCTTACGAACAGACGGAAGAGACTGAAACGACGACGGCAGAGATCACCAATCCCCTCGGCGAAATCGCGCTTCCGACCATCGCGTCGGCTGCCGGTATTGTTCAAGTCGGTGACGGCAATACGGCTCTCAACAACCAGCTCGTCGCTGCCGGTTCGCTGGCGGGCGTGGCCCAGATCGGCGAGGGCAACTTTGCCTCGAACGCACAGACGGCAACGATCGGTGCCATTGCAGCCGCTGTCCAGGTCGGTGAGGGCAATGCCGCGATCACCAGCCAGTCGCTGACGGCCGCTTCGGTTGCCGGCACGATCCAGAACGGCGATCGCAATGGTGCCGTTACCACGCAGACAGGCGGTCTCGGCAATGCGTCGCTGACCGTACAGGACGGCACGGCGAACTTCGCCTCGACCGAGCAGATCGCAAGCGTCGGCAGCACCTCGCTGATCATTCAGAATGCAAGCTACTCGGGCGCGGGTATCCTTCAGACGGGTTCGTCGCAGTCCTCGACCGTCGTCCAGGCTGGTGACTTCAGCTATGCGCTCGTCGATCAGTCGGGTTCTTCGAACACCTCGCTGATCCTGCAGAACGGCATCGGCGCGGGTTCCAATGCGAACGTTGCCTCGGTGGCGCAAGGCGGCTCCGGCCAGAACTCGCTGGTCTTCCAGCAGGGTCGCGGCAACGTCGCCACGGTTATCCAGAACTAGGATTACAACTCCGCGGCGCGCGCTTCTTCGGTGCGCGCCGTATCCTCGAAGGGAGGTTTCGCATGCAGGGTATGCCGCTGTTTCTGACGGGCCTCATGCTTTCCTCCACAACGCCCGGCGCTTCCATGGATGGCTCAACGGTCAATGGAATGATCTTCGATCACCGAATCGAGGCGTGTGGCGTATATGTCGAAGTCTCGGAGCTGGCCCTTTTGCGGCCCTTTATCGAAGCTTCGCGGGAATTGGCAGGCAGTTTTCAGATCGCGGTTACCAAGCAATCGCGTTCGGGCACGGCGATGACGAGCCAATCAAACCGATTTGCCGGCGGCTCGCTCGGCAATGTGACCTTGGCAGTCGACCGGCCATCGCGGATCGCCATCGATATGACGGTGATGGCGCCGGACGGGACGCGGCTTTGTCGGGTGGATACCAGCATTGAGTTCGATGAGCCGTCTATCAGGCTTTGAGGCTCAGAAGGAAGAGGGGTGGGATATGAAAAACTGGACCAAAACGCTGGCCGGGACAGCCGCGGGCTTGTTGATGAGCCTGAACGCCGCATCGGCACTGGACCTCGTCCCGGCCTCCGCCGCCGAGAGCTCTGCTCCCGCCGTTGTCGGCCAGCTGATGCAGCCGATCAGCCCTTTTGTCTCCGGCCAGGCCGGCAGTACGACCTCGATCCAGCAGATCGGCTCCTATAACTCGGCAAGCTCGGCCATCGAGGGCCACAGCAGTGCGTCGCTGATCGATCAGAGCGGAACGCGCAACCGTGCCGTCCAGGCGATCGAAGGGCACAATTCGGCAGCACTTCTCGTGCAGGGCGGCAGCAACAACAGTGTGGTGCAGGCCAGCAGGGGCGACAACAATTTCCAGCTTGTGGGCGTGTCGGGCCAGAAC
>SXGS01584127.1_pt1 | contig 23082 bp, 20 predicted proteins | sample 3174681 | NCBI WGS metagenome assembly SXGS01 (sample SAMN11356861, study PRJNA531348) | freshwater metagenome | isolation source: freshwater sample F1-80 | place: China: Fuxian Lake, Yuxi | collected 2017-12-25
CGGTTGGATCACCTCCTTTCTAAGGATGTATCCATTTTCATGATGGCGACATCGTGAAAAGAATCATGAAATACGTCTCTCGTATTGGCTCTTTTCTTTCTCCCTTCCTCTGGAAGAGGGATCGAATATGAAGGTGCCCGCCAGTTGCAAAGATATTAGGCCCCGCTTATCGTAAGGTAAGCGGGGTTTATTTTTTTGACGGACCATGCTCGGATCGGTTACAAATAACGGCTACCCCAGCCGAGGGCGACCAAGAGGCGACCGAAAGCGTATGGACTTTGACAGAACCACGCCCGATCGCCCGAAAACGTTGCAGCAGGAGGGGTAGGGTTACCTACGTGCCATTCGGCTCTCACAGGCTTCTATTCGTGACCGCGTGTTGTGTTTTCAGGGAAGGAACCTCATCATGGACAAAGCCGAAGTCGCCGCCGTCCTGGAAGAAATAGCTGTCTTGCTCGAACTGCAGGGCGAAAATCCCTTCCGCGCCAATGCCTACGCCAAGGCGGGCCGCACCATCGCCCAGCTCGAAGTCAGCTTGGGCGATCTCGTGCGCGATGGCACGCTCGATCAAGTCCCCGGCATCGGCGAAACCCTGCGCGAGAAAATTACCGCGCTCGTCACCACCGGCAAGCTCCCCTTCTACGACGACCTCAAGGCCAAGACTCCGCCCGGCTGGCTCCAGATGCTGCGCCTGCCCGGCATGGGCCCGAAGAAGGTCAAAACGCTTTCCGATCAGCTCGGCATCGACGATATCGCCAAGCTCAAGACCGCCTGCGATAAAGGCGATATCGCCAAGCTCAAGGGCTTCGGCGAGAAGACGCAAAAGAACATTCTCGAAGGCCTCGCCTTCCTCGATCAGCTCGGCAATCGCGTGCGGCTCGATCAGGCCCTGCTCATCGCCGAGGCGGTCGCCCAGAACCTGAAGCAAATAAAAGGCGTGCACCGCCTGGAGTTATGCGGCAGCGTGCGGCGGCGCAAGGAGACGATCAAGGATATCGACATCCTCGTCAGCGCCAAGGACGCCGGCCCAATCATGGACGCCTTCGTCGCCTTGCCGATGGTGCAAAAAGTGATCGGCCACGGCCCAACGAAATCGAGCGTCACGATGGCGGCGGTCGATCATCACGCCGCGCGCATTTTCATCAACGTGGATCTGCGCGTCGTTTCGGACGAGCAATTCCCGTTCGCCCTCAATTATTTCACCGGCTCGAAGGAGCACAACGTCCGCCTGCGCCAGCGCGCCATCGACTACGGCTACAAGCTCAACGAGTACGACCTGGCCGGATGCAAGAAAAAAATCAAGGAAGAGCCCGACCTCTACGCGGCACTCGATCTCGCCTACATCCTCCCGGAAATGCGTGAAGACACCGGCGAGATCGACGCCGCCGCCGCGGGCAAGCTGCCGCACCTCGTCGAACTGGCCGACATCCACGGCGTATTCCACAACCACACGACCTGGTCCGACGGCAAGGCGACATTAGAGCAGATGGCCGACAGCGCGAAGCGGCTCGGCTACCAATACCTGGGCATCGCGGATCACTCGCAGTCCTTGAACATCGCCAACGGCCTGTCGATCGAACGCGTCAAGGCACAGCACAAGGAGATCGACGCCTTCAACGCCAAGCAGAATGGCTTCCGCGTCTTCAAGGGGACCGAGTGCGACATCTTGCCGGACGGCTCGATGGACTTTCCCGACGAGGTCCTGGCCAGCTTCGATTACGTCGTCGCCAGCGTGCACACCCACTTCGGGCAAACGCAGGAGGAGATGACGCGGCGCATCATCAAGGCGATCGAGCATCCGCAGGTGACGATGCTCGGCCATTCGACGGGCCGCTTGCTCCTCAAACGCGACGCCTACAAGGTCGACCTCGACGCGGTCGTGCAAGCGGCGGCGAAGGCAGGCACGATGATCGAGATCAACGCCAATCCCTACCGTCTCGATCTCGACTGGATCCACTGCAAACGCGCCAAGGCCCTGGGCGTCACGCTCGTCATCAACCCTGACGCCCACGCCGCCGACGAACTGGCATTCACGCGCTTCGGCGTCGATGTCGCACGCCGGGCGTGGCTTGAGAAAACGGATGTCTTCAACACGAAGACGCTCCCGCAGGTGGCGAAGGAACTGGAGAAGAGACGGACATGATGGCGCGTACAGAGTACTCCGTACTAACCGGCGCCGATGCACACGCAACATTGGCTTGAATTGGGTTCATTGTAACCGATACTTCGCGTGCGTCTCCAAATACTTCTGCACGCGCTCCTTCCGCTTCAACGCGTCCTTCAAGAACGCCACCGCCTGCACGAGCCGCTCGTCCGGCTCGGCGCAACTGAAGCGTAAGAAACCGCGCCCTGCTGGCCCGAAGCATTCGCCGCCCAGGCAGGCGACGCCCTTCGCATCGTCGGCGGCTTCGAGCAGGAACATCGCCAGGCCGTGCGAGGTGATGCCGAGGCTCTGGCAGATCGGCGCCACGTTGGGGAAAACGTAGAACGTCCCCGCCGGCATGATGACGGTGACGCCTGCGACGGTCTTCAGTTCGCGAACGAGCAGCTCAACCTTTTTCTTGAAACGCTGCATCACCTCGTCGCGCTCCTGGTCGTCGTTCTTGAGGGCGGCCTCGCCGGCGAGCTGCACGATCGGCGGCACGCACGACAGCGACGTGTTGATCATCTTGCCGATCGAGTCGATGATGCGCGGGCTGCTGATGGCGTAGCCGAGCCGCCAACCGGACATGCTGTACGATTTGCTGAAGGTGTAGCAGGCGACGGCCTGGTCGAGGATGCCGGGCTGGGCGAGCATCGGGAAATGTTTGCCGGTCCAGACCATGTGGTTGTACGGCTCGTCGGAGAAGATCGCGATGTTCTTGCCGCGGATGATGTCGGCGATGGCCTTGAGGTCGGCTTCGGTGGCGACGCCGCCGGTCGGGTTGTGCGGCGAGTTGAGGAAGATGGCCTTGGCGCGCGGCGACTTGACGAAGGCCGCGACTTCGTCGAGATTGGGCCGAAACGCGTTCTCCTGCTTGAGCGCCGAGGTGACGATGACGCCGCCGCGACGATCGATGTTGGGAGCATAGGTCGGAAACGCCGGCTCGAAAACCAGGACGGCATCGCCCGGATCGAGAAACGCCTCGCAGAAGAATTGCTCGAAGACCTTGGCGCCGGGGCCGACGACGACATTCTCCGGGCCGATGGCGATGCCGTATTCCTTCTTGAAATTCGCCGCGACCGTTTCGCGAAAGCTCATCAGCCCCATCGACGGGCAATAGTGCGTCTGCCCGGAATGGATGGCGGCGACGCCGGCTTCGAGGGCGTGGGCAGCGCTCGGGTAAGGGCTATCGCCGATTTGCAGTTCGATGACATCTTTGCCCTGCGCTTTCAGGCGCCTGGCAACGGCGAGGACGTCGAACGCCGTCTCGGTGGAGAGGCCGCGGGCGAACTGGCTGAGGGGTACCGAGAAATTCGTGGTCATGAGAGCGCTCACTCGTGAAAAATTATCGCTCTCCTTGTTCTATGATTTCACGAGTTGCCAACAATTGGTCACGGATCTCGATCGACTTGAGAATGTTCCTTGCCTTATTGGCGAGCGGCAGAAAATAGTATACCAACCCGAAGCATTAGCGAGGGATGTTGTGGCCCTCGCTAACGCTTCGGGTTGGTATATACTGCGCTCGGGCGGAAATGACACATTTGCCTCACTAGCCCGCAGCGCTAGCAAGGGCAACCACGGACATCCCTTGCTGGCGCTGCGGGCTAGTGAATGAGTCAATCCTGACCGCGTGCAGTATAGTTACTCCTGCCTGTCGCCTTACTGAGCACTCAGCACTACCATCACGCGGCGATCGCGATCTTCTCTTTCATCGGCACCGGCAGGTCGGACTGGTGTACCCAACGGCCGGAATCAGGTGCGCCTTGCCAGCGCTGCATCGAAATCGACACGGCGTGGCCGCGTTCTTCTTCGTCGAGAAGCTCCATGTACGCGAGACGATAGCCCGCCCGCACCTGCGGCGAGGAGCGGTTGAGATACAAGAGCGCCTCGGGCCGATCGTCAAAGACCGCGACGGCGCGCCAGCATTGAGGTTTTGCTTCGGTCTGGTAATTCATGATGACCCTCCCTGGTCAGGTGGATAATGTTGTGTCGATGCTAAGAGAAACAAACTTCGCGCTTTGGGTCAAGAGCAATTTGCTGGGAATGCCGCTTGACACGTTTGGAGGCGCCCGATAACCATAAAGAGACGCCGCCTCCATCGTCTAGGGGCCTAGGACATAGCCCTCTCACGGCTAAGACAGGGGTTCAAATCCCCTTGGAGGTAGTTGCATTCTGTCGGGTGACCCTTGCATCAATTTGTCTAGAAAAACAGGGCCGCGGACACCTTGAAATGGTCCGCCAATTTGCGAATGTGGCTCTTGCTCAGGTGCCGATGCCCGTTGAGGATCAGTGACGCCAAGGCGCGATTACCCAGCAGCCGGCCGAGGTCAGCCTGCGTCATGCCGCTTTCTTCCATCATGTATTTCAACATGCTCAACGGATCACTCGCTTCCTCCCCCAGCGCATGATGTTCCTGATCGTACGCTTCCACGAGCATGGTAAGGGTGTCAAAATAGTCCTGCGTGCCGGAGTCGAGAAAACCTTGCGGCCGCACGGCGAGGTTATCAAGGACGGCAACCGCCGCGTCGTAGTCTCGATCGGAACGCAGCGGGCGAAGCGGAAAAAGATCGATAAGTGCCAGGTACGCCCTGGCCGGGCGATTGGTGGCGTGGCGTTTGCCAGCGGGTCGAGCGGCCGTTTGCTTCATAGTGTGTCCTTCCAAGAGTCTTTGCTGTATTCGGAGTGCCGAAGCAACCGCAGGACATACACACATTGCCGGTCGTAGTGGATGGCGACGATCAGCCGGTACTTGTTGCCGCCGATATTGAAGACCGTCACGGTCTTCTCGCTCCCCACCGTCACCATGTCGGCGTGCGGATAAACGCGCCGCACATCCTGAAGGCTCCACCATTCGGCCTCGCGCACGAGGCGAGCCCATTTTTTCAGCGGTTCGGCCACATCCGGAAATCGTGTAGCAAACTCGCGGAGACGTTTGTGCGTGATGATTCGCATGTGCGCCTCGTGATTACATTATGTAAACAAAAACAGGCCGTGTCAAGGGGACAACCCTATGCCGTAATCCTACTCGCGGTGCGGAGCGCTCGAAGGCGCAGAGACGGGAAATGGTGAGAACTGCTCACTCCTGGCGAGAACTGGTACTTGTGCCTCCTCGAAACGTCACCGATTTCAGCGCCTGCTCGTTGACCTCCAAGCGAAACACATCCGGCCGGGCGTAGTGGCCGACGACGTCGAAATCGAACTTGGCGCGTAGCAGTTCCGTGCGGTCGAGTTCGGCGGTGACGATGCACTCCTCGCCATACTTCGGGCCGGCCAATATCTGACCGAGCGGGCCGATGATGCAACTGCCGCCGCGGATAAGCGTTTGCTGCGCGGCCGGGAAGCGATCGGTCGGATAGTCGGCGGGGAGGTCGCTACGGCGCAGAAGCTGACACGCGGACAGCACGAAGCAACGGCCTTCCAGGGCGATGTGCGTGACCGTCGGCAGCCAGGTGTCGCGGTCGTCGACCGTGATAGCGCAATACAGCTCAATGCCCTTCGCGTACATGGCGGTGCGCAAGAGCGGCATGTAGTTCTCCCAGCAGATGACGGCGCCGAGATTGCCGAGCGGTGTCGGCACGACGGGAAGCGTCGAGCCGTCGCCCTGACCCCAGATGACGCGCTCCATCGCGGTCGGCATCAGCTTGCGGTGTTTGCCGTGCAGGTTGCCGTCGGGTGCGAACATCAGCGCGGTGCAGTAGAGCGTGCCGCCGTCCTTTTCGATCACGCCGACAACGAGATGGATGCCGTGTTCTCTGGCGACGTTGCCGATGAATTCGCTGGCGGGGCCGGGCACGTCGATGGCGCTCTCGCAGAGCCGGCGGAAGTCGTCGCGGCCTGGCGTGGAGCGGATGCCGACACTGACACCGAAATCGTGCCCCTTCGGATAGCCGGCGATGAACGCCTCCGGAAAGACGACGAGCTTGGCGCCACCCTTGGCCGCATCGGCGCTGAACGCGGCGAGTTTTTGCAGGGATCGCTCGGTGTCGAACAGCACGGGGGCCGCTTGCACGACGGCGACCGGGATTTTGAGTTCCATGGAGATCATCCCCTGAATACGAACACCAACGGTCAGAGAGCGGAAAAAACCAACGCTCCCTGACGGTCGCGGCTCATGAAGAGCTCTCTGCCATATTGATGGACTTTACGATTCGCGCCAAGTACAAAACCACTTCACGCTTCCCCTCGCTGCTCGGGAGACTTCCATGTTCGACCTCACCCGCATCCAGTCGGCACTGCGCGACGAAGGCCTCGACGGCTGGCTGCTCTACGATTTTCGCGGCCTCAACGTGCTGGCGCGGCGCATTCTCGGCATGGCGGACACGCACATGTTGTCGCGGCGCTGGTTCTACTTCATTCCAGCCCAAGGCGAACCGCGCAAGCTCGTTCACCGCATCGAATCGGCGTCCCTCGATGGCGTGCCTGGATCGAAAGGTGTCTATCTGCGCTGGCAGGAACTCGAAGCCGGCGTTGGCGCGCTCGTCGCCGGCACGAAACGGATTGCGATGGAGTACGTGCCGCGCAACGCCAATCCCTACGTCTCGCGCGTCGATGCGGGGACGATCGAACTCGTGCGGTCGTTCGGCGTCGACATCGTGCCGTCGGGCGATTTGATCCAGCGCTTCGAGGCCTGCTGGGACGACGACCAATGGGCGATGCACCTCGAAGCCGCCAAACACACGCGCTCGGCGTATGACGCGGCGTTCGGCTTCATCGCTGACAACGTTCGCAAGAAGAATCCGATTCGCGAAACCACGGTCCAAAAGGTGATTCTCGATCACTTCGAGAAGAATGGCGTGGCCGCGGATCATGCGCCGATCGTCGCCGTCGGGCCGCACTCGGGTGATCCGCACTATGAGCCAGCCGCAGGCAAGGACGCGCCGATTGTCGAAGGCGATTTCGTGCTGATCGATCTGTGGGCGAAGTGCAAGAAGCCGCGCGCGGTGTACAGCGATCTGACGCGCGTCGCCTTCGTCGGCAAAGAAGTGCCGAAGAAGTATCAGGATATCTTCGCGATCGTCGCCGCCGCGCGCGACGCCGCCATCGCCAAGGTCAAGAGCGCGTTTGCGGCCAAACAGCCGTTGAAGGGTTGGGAGGTCGATAACGCGTGCCGGGCAGTGATCGAGAAGGCAGGCTACGGCGAATATTTCGTTCATCGCACCGGGCACTCGATCGGCCAGGAAGTACACGGCAACGGCGCGAACATCGACGGTCTGGAGACACGCGACGATCGCCGCATTTTGCCGCGCACGTGCTTCTCCGTCGAGCCGGGCATCTATCTGCCGGAGTTCGGCATTCGCAGCGAAGTGGATGTGTTCGTTGATGCGAATGAAGTTGTGCACGTGACGGGGGGCGAACCGCAGACGAGCGTGTTAGCGCTTCTGACATAGCCGCTTGTGGCTTAGCAGACGATGCTACGCCGCAAGCGGCAGGAGATTTTCCATGACATCCCAATTCTTCGCCGTCGATACCAACAAGCTTCCCTGGGAAGAGCGCTTCAGCGAACAGATCGGCAAGGCGATCTATCGCAAGGAGTTCTTCTCCGACCCCGACACCGGCATGCTCGTGCGGCTCGTCAAGTATCCCGCCGGCATCATCAATCCCGCGCACACGCATCCGTGCGGGCACGGCATGTACGTTCTCGAAGGCACGCTCGTCACGCACAAGGGCAGCTTCGGCCCCGGCAGCTTCGTGTGGTTTCCCGAAGGCGAAACGATGGAGCACGGGGCGAGCGCCGCCGGCGACGTCGTCGTGGTGTTCATCACCAATAAGCCGTTTCGCATAGACTATGTGAGAGCAACGCACCCTTGATCCAATTTCACCAGATGCGGCGGACGCCGTAGAGATCAAACTGAGGATCCCCGCTGATAATGGGAATCTGTTCGACGAGTGCTTGGGCGATCAAAAGGCGGTCAAACGGATCGCGATGATGCAAGGGAAGATTGGTAAGCAATGCCGTGTGCTTGATCTCGATGGGCAAAACCAGGAAGAAATTGCTTGCGATTTGGTCTTCAAGGAATACTTGATACGGCTGTTGAAGCGAATACTTTCCGATCGCAATCTTGATGGCGATTTCCCAATACGAAGCCGGACTGACCTCGATCATGTTGGCCGGATCGACAATCCGTTGCCGGGCGGTCGGACTCAGCGACTTGTCGTTGAGTATGAACCACAAGAAGGCGTGCGTGTCGAGGAGGAATCTCATGGCATGTACTCGGCGAAATCCTTCAGATGCTCGTCGTCATCCTGCAAAATGATAAGCTGGCCGACGGCCGTGCCCGGGACACGGGGTGCAATCTTGTACGGCGCCTCTGTCTCGGCAACGACGCGCGCGATTTGTTTCTCGTTCTCGGTGATGATGAATTCCTGACCAGGCGCGAGCTTCGCGATCAAAGCGGCGAGATGGGCTTGCGCTTGTTCGATGGTGACCGTCATGGAAAACTCCTTACTCGTTGTGTGCATCCTACATGAATTCTAGCTTCCACTCAAGCAAGGATTCGACGACGACGGTCATCCTCCTCGGCGCCAGCACGCGTGCGGCGGCGACGTCGGTGCTGCGCGCGGGTTGGACGCCATGGTGCGCCGATCTGTTCGCGGACGCTGATCTCAAACGCATTGCCATGGTGCGCAGGATTCCCGACGATCAATATCCCGAAGGTTTGCTTGATGCGCTCAAGGACGCACCGCCCGGTCCAGTGATGTACACGGGAGCGCTGGAGAATCGGCCCGAACTGATCGCGAAGATCGATCGCCCACTGTGGGGCAATCCGCCGGAACTGGTGCGGGCCGTGCGCACGCCGATGTGGTGGACGGCCTGCTTGCAGAGGACACACGGCGTCCGCTGTCCTGCCGTCGCGGACCAACCGATGGCGACCGGTCGCTGGCTCTTGAAGCCAATAAAAAGCGGCGGCGGCCTCGGCATTCGTCCCTACATGGGACAACCCTTCAATCCGCGCACGCATTTCTTGCAAGAATGGATCGAGGGGCAGCCCTTCTCCGCCATCTTTCTGGGCCCTGGCAAGGACGACCATGCATTCTGTCTCGGCATCAGCCAGCAATTGATCGGTACGCCCTGGTTGAACGCGCGCGGCTTCCAGTACGCGGGCAGCATTGACCACGCGTCAGCCGAGCCCGGGCCGACCGCGCTTGCCTGGCATGATCTCGGCATCGGCCTGGCGCAGTTCAAGCTACGCGGCCTCTTCGGCGTCGATGCGATTGTGCGCGGCGGCGAGGTCTGGCCCGTCGAGATCAACCCGCGTTACACGGCATCGATGGAGCTAATGGAACGCCGTTATCGAAAGCCGCTCCTGGCGCTGCACGGCGGCGTCTTCGAAAACACACCTGCGCCGTTTTTCAACATGCCCCCTGGGCCGATCTGGGGCAAGGCGATCTTGTTTGCACGCCAGACGTTCACCTTCCCCGAGCGCGGGCCATGGCTGGAATCTCTTGAAGCCGGTGTCGACCTCGACGAAACGGAATATGCCGACATTCCGCACGTCGGCGAAATCATCGAGCAAGGCCAGCCAGTGCTAACGATATTCGCATCGGCTTCATCCACCGAGGATTGCCGCGCGAAGCTGAAGGAAAAGGCGCAGGCACTCGACCGACGCCTGTGGGGATGATACAACCGTCTTTGTCGTTTGGCGCTGCAAGGCGCCGAGCGTGCGCTAAACGAAGACAGGCAATGGAGGTTTCACTCGTGGCCGCCACGCTAACTCTGAATGAACGCGCGATGCGTTTGGCCGACTATGCCGCCTCCAATGCGTCCAGTCTGCGCGTGCATTCGCACATGACCGGCGCCGGAGCGCGGCTCATCGACTGCGGCATCAAGACACCCGGCGGATTGCAGGCGGGACTGGCGCTGGCGCGCGTCTGCCTGGCCGGGCAAGCCGAGGTCGTACTCGCTCCGGGCGATGTCGCTGGTATCGCGTGTCCGTCGGTCGTCGTCAGCAGTGACTTTCCCGTGCTCGCGTGCATGGCGTCGCAATACGCCGGCTGGGAGATCAAACGCGAGGGAAAATTCTTCGGCATGGGCTCCGGCCCGATGCGCGCCGCCCATGGGAAGGAAGAGATCTTCACGCACATCGCCGGCAAGGAAGAGTCCCCCGTCGCGGTCGGCATCATCGAAACGCGCAAGTTGCCGGACGATGTTGTCGTCGAATATCTGAGCCAGGCGTTGAACTTGCCTGCGGGGAAGATCACGCTCCTGGTCGCGCCGGCGGCCAGTCAGGCGGGCAATCTGCAGGTCGTCGCGCGCTCTCTGGAGACGGCCCTGCACAAGCTGCACGAGTTGGATTTCGATCTCAACCAGGTCGTCTCCGGCTTCGGGTCCGCGCCCTTGCCCCCGGTCGCCAAAGATGAGCTGAGCGCGATTGGCCGCACCAATGACGCGATTCTCTATGGCGGCCGCGTGACCATCTGGGTGCAGGCGGAGGACGATCAGCTCGCGGAGATTGGGCCGAAGGTGCCATCTTGCGCGTCGGCGGATCACGGGGCTCCATTCGCGTCGATCTTCGAGCGTTACGATCACGACTTCTACAAGATTGATCCGCTGCTCTTCAGCCCGGCCGAGATTGTCCTCTGCAATATCAAAACGGGCCGCAGCTTCGCGTTCGGGCGCATCAAAAACGATGTGTTGTATCGATCGTTTTTCGGCTAGGGTGTGATATTTGTTGCGTGTTCGCGTGGCGCCATGCGAGCGCTAAACGAAGACCGGCTTGATGTCATGAAGATCGCGATTCTCTCCGGCGGCACGGGTTGGCACGTGCGCGATCTCATGCGCGCGGCCGACGCGCTCGGGCACGCCGCCGAGCCGGTCGATTTTCGCCGCGTCAACGCCTCATTGCCGAATGCGACATCGTTGTCGCCTTTCGATGCAGTCATCGTGCGGACCATGCCGCCGGGCTCGCTGGAGCAAGTCGTGTTCCGCATGGACGTGCTGCATCGGCTGGAAGCCGATGGGCGGCGCGTCCTGAATTCCCCGCGTGCCCTGGAGATTTGCGTCGATAAATATCTGGCGAGCGCCCGTCTCGATGCCGCCGGGCTGCCGACGCCGGCAACATTCGTCTGTCAAGATGCCGAGGCCGCTCTTGAGGCATTTCACGCGCTCGGCGGGGATGTCGTCGTCAAGCCGTTGTTCGGCTCGGAAGGCCGGGGCATGATGCGCGTGAGCGATGTCGAGCTCGCATGGCGTGCCTTCCGTGCGCTGGAGCGCTTGCAGACGGTGCTTTACGTGCAGCAGTTCATTTGCCACCCCGGTTGGGACGTGCGGGCGTTTGTCCTGAACGGTCGGGTGTTGGCCGCGATGCGGCGCCGCGCCAAGGACGACTGGCGCACCAATGTCGCGCAAGGTGGGCGAGCCGAATCAATCACGCTGAACGCGGAGGAGGAACGCCTGGCCCTGGCGGCGGCAGCGGCAGTCGGCACGATGGTCGCCGGGATCGATCTCTTGCCGCGGCCCGAGGGGGGATATTACGTGCTGGAAGTGAATGCCGTCCCCGGCTGGCGCACCCTGGCGCCGACGACGGGCGTCGATGTGGCCCAGGCGATCCTCAAGGAACTCGCGGACTGACCGACACCGCGCCGACGGATATAATCACCTTATCGCCCTCCTCGCGAGAGAACTGCCTCATGTCGATCGAAATCGCATGCCCCGCTTGCATGGCCATCAACGAGCTTGACGACGATTTTGCCGGCACGAAAGTGCGCTGCGACGAGTGCGGCAAATCGTTCACCGCGCCTTCCACCAAGCAAGCCAAAAAGGCCGCCCAGACGAAGGCGAACGAATCGAGCGGGCAGTCCACCGAAACGCGCGCCCGCAGCGGTCCGACGCGCCAACAATTCATCGCCAGCCTTGTGATGGCGTTGCTCAGCCTGCTGGCGCTCGCGGCCATCGCCGGCTTCGGTTTCTATTCCTTCTGGACCGACACGCCAGAAACCAAGCAAGGCCCCCCGCCCCTCCGACCCAATACGCCTGCCCCGGACCCAAAAAAATCTGGCAGCACCGACGCAATCGACCAAGGGCGAAGACTTGCCTAAAGTGACAAGGCAAGCGGACGTCCTTCACGATTCTGGCGGGAGGAAATGCGTTGACAGCCACGGATGGAACACGGATCAAACACGGATAAGAGAGGAAAGACGGGAATCGACGCACTCCCCTGTAATTTTTCTATCCGTGTTTGATCCGTGTTCCATCCGTGGCTCATTTCTGTTTTCTCCTTGGCCTGAATCACGAATGCCAAGATCGGAAGGCACGCCCGTTCCGCAGAGTGACCTTGCTAGAATTTGGCGCGCTTGTCATACTCCGCAGAGGCCCGGACCCCGCCCGGATGAGCGGTTGTCTGGCCCTTGCACCTTGGGCAGCCTGCCTCGTTTGCGCGGTTGTTTCAGCCCCTCGCGGCGTTGCCAGGCCAACGGATTCTTGTGAAAAGGACTTCGCATGAACTCAATCCTGAAACTCAATTCCGTTCACGACGATCGCTCGATCGAGACGTTGATTCAGCAAATGGCCGCGTTTCCGGAACAACGCGAGGCGCTGCGCCGCCTGCTGCTGGGCGACCAGGCCTGCCGGCAACTGGGGCTGTGCATGTATCCCGATGGCTTCAAGGTCTCCGTCGTCATTCCCGTCTACAACGAGGAACAATGGGTGCGCGAACTCGTCCGCCGCGTGCAGGCGACGCCCGTGCCCAAGGAGATCATCCTCGTCGATGATTGCTCCACCGACGGCACGCGCGCCATCCTCAAAGAACTCGAACAGGAAGGCTGCAAGGTCGTCTATCAAACGAAAAACCAGGGCAAAGGCGCCGCGCTGCGCGTCGGTTTCCAACACGCGACCGGCGACGTCATCATCGTGCAGGACGCCGACCTCGAATACGATCCCGCCGAATATCCCAAGCTCCTGCAGCCGATTCTCGACGGCAAGGCCGATGTCGTCTTCGGTTCGCGCTTCATCGGCGATCAGCATCGCGTCCTGTTCTATTGGCACACGCTGGCGAACTGGATGCTGACGACCGCATCCAACATCTTCACGAATCTCAACCTCACCGACATGGAAACGTGCTACAAGGTCTTTCGCCGCGAAGTGCTCGACGGCATGACGCTGAAGTCGAATCGCTTCGGCTTCGAGCCGGAGTTCACGGCCAAGGTCGCCAAGAAAAAGGTGCGCATCTTCGAGGTACCGATCAGTTACTCGGGCCGGACCTACGAGGAAGGCAAGAAAATCGGCCTGAAGGACGCGATTCAGGCGATGTTTTGCATCATTCGCTACTGGATTGCGGACTGACGCCGCTGGCGGCCTAGGCGCGCGGCAGAATTGAATGTACCCGTTCACGACGCGGAGCGTCGTGCCACAATGTGGTGCGACGCTCCGCGTCGCATCGGCTACGGGTAACTTTCAGATTGCCCGTCGCCAGAGCGTTCGCAGAGCAGCGCCGAGCCATTCGGCGCTGCCACGCGAGCGCTAAGCCGCAAGCGGCAAACCTGGGAGCCACACATGCGCAGCCACCTTGCCTTGATCCTTGCAGCGTTTTGCAGCATCGCCGCGCCCGTGAGCGCCAGCGATCTGCGGCACATCGACGACGCCACGCTGCGTGCGCTCTATTTCATTGACGACAAGGAAGGCTGGATCGTCGGCGATGAGGGCCTCATCCTCCACACGCTCAACGGCGGCAAGCGTTGGACGCGGCAGCCCACTGGCGTGCGCGCCTCGCTGCGCTCCGTGCAATTCATCAACGCAAGTATCGGCTGGGCGGCGGGGCGCGAGGAACTTCCCTACGGCATGGGCTCCGTCGGCATTCTGCTCTTCACCAACGACGGCGGGCTCGAATGGAAAAAACAACTCCCCGACGCGCTCCCTGGACTCAATCAGGTCCGCTTCGTCGATCCGCGCAACGGCTATCTCCTCGGCGACGGCAACGATCAGTTCCCCTCCGGCGTCTTCAAGACCAACGATTCGGGCCGCACCTGGCAGCCGATCCCCGGCCCGCGCACGACGACCTGGCTGACGAGCGATTTCCACGACGACAAGAACGGCATCCTCGCCGGCGGCTGGAGCCGATTCGCCATCCTGCGCGACGGCAAGATCACGCTGGCGGATCATTCCGACGTGCTCTCCGGGCGCGACATCACGAGCCTGCGCATCCTTGGCAAAAAATCGCTTGCCGTCGCGCAGGGGGGCCTCGTGCTCAGCAGCGTCAAGGGGGGGGAGGAGTGGGGCTATGCCAAGCCGAAGCTGCCGATCGAGGTGCTCGCCAATCTCGATTTTCATTCGCTGCACGTGGTCAAGGACAAGCTGTGGATCGTCGGTCGGCCCGGCTCGGTCGTCCTGCACTCCGCCGACGCCGGCGCGACCTGGAGCTTGCTCAAGACTGGGCAGCCGTTCCCTTTGCACGCCGTCTTCTTCTTCGATGAAAAGCTCGGCTGGGCCGTCGGCGACGCGGGGACCATCCTCGGCACGACAGACGGCGGCAAGTCCTGGACGGTCAATCAAGGCGGCACACGCGTCGCCGTCCTGTGCGTCCACCCATTGAACAAGACCGCGCCGGTCGATACGCTCGCCCATCTCGGCGGCGCGGAAGGTTTTTTGACCGCATCGCTGCGCATCACGGCGCCCGATCTCAGCGCCATCGCCTGGGGCCGCGAACAGGATGCACGCCGCTATGCCGCCGCTGTCCGCTTGGCCGGCGGCATGACGGGCGAGACGCTCTGGCATTTCCCGATGCCGCAATACCTTGAACGCTGTGACGTGAAGGCGATCCTCGCGCACTGGAATCGACTGCATAACGAGGGCGGAGCCGAGGAGGAATTGATTCGGCAACTCGTGCTGGCGCTGCGCATGTGGCGGCCGAGCGTTGTCATCAGCGACGCCGGCCAAGACGCGGCGGCGCTCTCGGCACTGCTGGGGGAAGCGCTGACGGAAGCGATCCGTCGCGCTGGCGACGCCAAGGCGTTTCCGGAGCAGCTCGATGAAATTGGTCTCGCGCCATGGACAGTCCAGAAGACCTGGCGCGTGGACCGCAACATGGGCCCCTGCACGCTCAAGCATGCCAACAACGAGCCCAACGCGCGGCTGCAAGGAACCATCGGCGACTTTGCCGCCGCCGCTCATGGGCTTCTCGTCGATCGGTACCAGTCATTGCCCAAAGAGCGAACCTATCAGCCACCGAGTTCGCAAGCAACCACCAAGGCCGTACCCGCTCACTTGCTTGAAGGCATCGAATGCAAGGTCGGGGAATCGCGGCGCAACATCAAGCTCAACGAATCCATCGATGAAAAATTGCGCCAAATCGTCCTGCAGCAGCGCACGACGATCACGATCGCGGACAATATCGACGACCCGGCCGAGGCGCTCAAGCTGGTCGTCGGCGGACTCGACAAGTTGGCTGACGAGCATGCCGCATCAACCGCGTTCGCCGTCGCCGGCCGCTATGCCGAGCGCGGGCAGTGGCTGCTTGCTCAGGAAATTTACCTATACCTCGTTGATCGTTGCCCGGCCCATCCGCTCTCGGCCGAGGCGTATCGCTGGTTGATTCGCTTCAACACGAGCCGCGAGGCCAGGCGCCGCCAGGAGATGAAGGATTTCAAGCCGCTCGAGCCGCTCGGACCGACGAAGCGGAAAGACGCCACGATCCTCCGCGTCGGCAACGAGGAGCCGGCGCCGGAGTCGCTCCCATCGCTGTCTGGGCGCGGTCAGACGCGCCAATGGAACAAGGGTTGCTTTGAATTCCTTAAACGCCTGGGGGGCTACGGCTCGGTCTTCAGTTTCCATCCGCAGACGCAATTCTGCGTGCAGTCCGCGAAACGCCAGCTCGGCGACGCCAAAGCCTCCCACGACTGGATGACGCGGTATCGTAATCTGGTCACGAGCGGCCCCGCGTATGAAGCCGCTCAGGCCGAGGTTTGGCTCATCGACCGCAGCCAGCCCGCGCCACGCAATGTCGCCCGCGCACGCTACACGGAGCCACGGCCGTTCCTCGACGGCAAATTCGACGACCCCTGCTGGAAAGATTGGAAGCCGATGGTTCTCGACAACGCCATCGGCGACACCAAGGGCTACGCGACCGAGGCGATGTTTGCGTTTGACAACGAGTTTCTCTATATCGCGCTCAGGTGCACTCACCCGGCCGGGCAACTTGTCACGCCGGTGAAGCCTCGGCCGCGCGACGCTGACGTCGATACGTTTGATCGCGTCAGCATCCTGCTCGATCTCGATCGCGATTATGCGACAGCATATCACCTGGAGGTCGATCAGCGCGGTTGCGTGCGCGACAGTTGCTGGGGCGACAAAAGCTGGAACCCCCGTTGGTTCGTGGCCTTGCATTCGACCGACAAATGCTGGCAAATCGAAGCCGCGATCCCGCTGGGCGAGTTGGCCAGCGAACGCATCGGGCAAAACACGGCCTGGGCATTGAACGTGGCGCGGGTGCTGCCGGGCCGCGGCGTGCAAAGCTGGTCGCAGCCGGCTGATGTCGAACCGCGGCTGGAGGGCATGAGCCTGCTGATGTTCGAGCTTGGCCAGGCGCGGCCGATGACGCCGCCGTGAGCGCGGAATATTCTGCGCGGCGTGGTTTGACCCCAAGGGCGAGCCTTTTTGTCCGAAGAAATGTGGCGAATAGCTGCTGCGGCGATATACTCGTGCCTTGTGTTTCCACTTCCTCCTTTCACGCCGCAGGAGTAAGCCATGCCAATCTCGACTCAACCGACGCGTCGCGAATTGCTGTCCGCCGGTGCCGGGGCGTTGACGATTGCGGCCGGGGGCACTCAGGTGGACGCGGGGCCTGGGCGCGCCGTCACCGGCGCATTGGCCGCCACCGCCGCCGATGCGCGTCCCCGCCGCCCGAAGCGCATTGGCGTCATCTCGGCATCCATCGACGGGCGGGCCCAGCGGACCAACGGCCACACCTGGCATTTCGCGCAGTACTTCCATCCCGAGATCAACATGGCAGGGATTCGGCGGCATCTCGATCCGGGTTCGGTGCGCATGTTCGAGCGCTATCTGCGCAGCCCGCGCTACACGTTCGATCAACTGCCGTTTCCCGATACGCGCATCACGCACGTCTACGCCAATCCGGCCGATGGGCTGGAAAATTACATCGAGACATTCCCTGGCGTCCGCATCGCGCGCACCTTGGACGAGTTGGTCGAATCGGTGGACGCCGTCTGGCTGGGCGACGCCTCCGGCCGCGGCAACGACCACTACGAGCTGGTGGCGCCGGGGCTGCGGCGCGGCTTGCCCACCTTTTGCGACAAGCCGATCGGCGGCACCGTCGCCGAGACGCGCAGGATTCTCGATTTGGCTCGCGAACAGGGCGCGCCGTTGATGTCGTCGAGCTTATTCCGCCACGAATTCGGCATGGAGCACGCGCTGCGCATGCGCGACTCCGGCGACTTTGGACCAATCCAGTATGTGTTGGCGAGCATGGCGGGCGGCTACACGCCGGCGGGCTGGTTTATCTACGGCCATCACCCGGTCTGGACGGTGATGACCCTGTGCGGCCCCGGCGTCGAAGCGGTCAGCTTGTATGCGCGCGAGGCGACGGCGCACACCCTCATCACTTACCGCGACCGCATGCCTGCCGAGGTGTGGTATGGCCGGCCGGACTTGTCGGGACAGTATTGCCAGACCAACGTCTACTTCACGCGCCAGGTCTACCAGTTCACGCCGGCGATGGAAGGCGACTTTTGGTACGGCCATCACTACGAGATGTTCCGCATGGCCCACGCCTTCCGCGAGATGATCCACACCCGCCGCGAACCGGTGCCGCACAATGAGATCCTCGAAGTGACGGCGATCCTGCACGCTGGTGCGCGCTCGCTGACGGAGCGCGGCCGACTGGTGCAGCTGGCCGAGGTGATGCCGGGCCGCGATTGATTCTTCCGCTCGACGAGCGGCGACCGTTTAGGGAGCGCCGGGCCAGCGTTGTGCGACCCTAGACGCTCCCTAACGGTCGCGGCTCGTTGGGAAATCAACGCCCTCCTTTCGCGATTTGGAGATTGAGACAATGGAGCAAGCGGTGGATGGCATGCAGCTTCCGCGCGTCCTCGTCGGTGTTGCGACGTATAACGAGCGCGGCAACTTGGCGGCGCTTGTCGCGGAGATTCGCACGCTCATTCCCGCGGCGCACATCCTCGTCATGGACGACAACTCGCCGGACGGAACCGGCGCCCTCGCCGATTCGCTGGCAGCCAACGATTCGAGCCTTCACGTCGTTCATCGCACGGGAAAACTAGGGCTTGGCACGGCCATCCTGGCGATCATGAGGTACACGATCGACAACCAATACGACCTCCTGATCACGATGGACGCCGACTTCAGTCATCATCCGCGTTACCTGCCCGATCTCCTACGCGGCATGGACGACGCCGATGTCACGATCGGCTCGCGCTACATCCCGGGCGGCGGCACCGAGAACTGGCCCTGGTCACGGCGGATGATGAGTCGGGCCGCGGGTTGGTTGGTGCGGTTGCTGTTGCGCATGCCCGTGCGCGATGCGAGCGGCAACTATCGCTGCTATCGTGTGTCGCTTTTGCAATGCGCCAATTTGGACGACATGATCTCGCACGGCTATTCGTTCATGCAGGAGGTGCTCCATCGCTGCTGGCTGGCCGGCGCGCGCTTTCGCGAGACGCCGATCGTGTTCGCCGAGCGGCGCGCCGGGCGCACGAAGGCCGGCCTGGGCGAGATCACGCGCTCGGTGTGGGCGCTCCTGCGCCTGGGCTGGCTGGCCCGCTTTCGCAAGGCGAGCATGATGCCGAAGGAACCCAGGCGAAGCTGAGGCCGCAGCCGGCTACCACATCGCGTCCATGCCGAGTTACTTTGAAAGCCGTTCGTATTTCTTCATGACCTCTTTGAGCCGATCGTGCGGTAGGGCGATGACCTTATGTTCGTCGCGGCCGATCATGGTGCGGGCGGCAACCAGGGCGTTGAGGATCGCTTCCTCGGTCGCCTGCACGGTGGCGTCGAAAAGCGCGTTCATGCGATCGTTGGGGAGCATCGCGAGTTGAGCCACGCCGTCGGGTTTGGCGGCGCCGGGATTGGCGGTGGAGAAGGCCAGGAAGATGTCGCCCGAACCGTTGCCCGACACGCTGCCGGTGCGTGCCAAACCGAGCGAGGCACGACGCGCTAAACGCTTACACTGGTGAGGCAACAGCGGCGCATCGGTGGCGATGACGATAATGATCGAGCCGGTTTCCTGCGAGCGATAGGCGTGCTCCTTGATTTCCTTACCGACTGGAACGCCGGCGACGCGCAGTTGCCCGCGCAGACCGAAGTTCGCCTGTACCAGTAAACCGACCGTGTAGGCGCCTGCTTTTTTGTCGAGCTTCCGCGACGACGTGCCGATGCCGCCGGCGAATTCGAAGCAGGTCATGCCGGTGCCGCCGCCGACGTTGCCTTCGAGCACGGGTCCATCCTTCGCTTTGTCGAGCGCGTCGAACACGTGCTTTTCCTTGACGTGAAAGCCGTTGATGTCGTTCAGGTAGCCGTCGAAGGTTTCCGCGACGACCGGCAGAACCCAAGGCTGCTGCGTCTTGCCGCGCGCGCTCCACCACTTGACGACGGCGTCACGCGCCGTGCCGACGCTGGACGTGTTGGTCAGGACGACGGGGCCTTCGAGGAAGCCGGACTCTTCAATCCAGGTGGTGCCGGTCATTTCGCCGTTGCCGTTGAGAGAAAACCAGCCGGCGAACACCGGATCGGTCGATTTCAACCCGCGCGGCAAAATGGCGGTGACGCCGGTACGCACGGGCCCGACGCCGACCTTGAGCTTGCCGGCGCCGGCGATCAGCGTCGTGTGTCCGACGGCGACGCCCTTGACGTCGGTAATGGCGTTCAGCGGGCCGGGTGTGCCTTCGAGCGGGATGCCCAGATCGCGGGCACGGGGATACGGATCATCGGCGGCTGCGCGCGAATTCATAGTGAGAGTCGTCACGGTGATTAGGATGATTCGGTAGAACCACGCATGTGTCATGGGCTGCTCTCCTCTTTGGGCGCGGGCACAACCGGGTAACGGAGAACCGAGAATGACATAGTATCGGAGGTTTTCCATTCTCCATTCTCGGTTCTCCGTTACCCGGTTTTCCGGTTCAATGTACATGTGCTTCGCAAAGACATTCCCAAACTTCGCGTTTCAGGCCCTGAAGCACTCAAGCGAGGATCGCGTCGACCACGTTGCCGGCGACATCGGTCAGACGAAAGTCGCGGCCCGCGTGGCGGTAGGTGAGCCGCTCGTGGTCGAGGCCGAGCAGGTGTAGGATAGTGGCGTGCAGGCTGTGAATGTGGACGCGATCTTCCTCGGCGTGCCAGCCGTACTCGTCGGTGGCGCCGTGATGGCAGCCGCCCTTGACGCCGCCGCCGGCCAGCCACATCGTGAAGCCTTCCGGATTGTGATCGCGGCCGTCGTTGCCGCCGCCTTCCACGGTTGGCGTGCGGCCAAATTCGCCGCCCCACCAGACGAGCGTATCGTCGAGAAGCCCCCGCGCCTTGAGATCGTAGAGCAGTCCGGCGATGGGCAGATCGACCTCGCGGGCGTTCTTCTCGTGGCCCTGACGCAGACCGCCGTGCTGATCCCATTGCACATTGGCGTCGCTATGCGTGACCTGAATGAAACGAACGCCGCGCTCGGCGAAGCGGCGCGCCAACAAGCATTGGCGTCCGAAGTTGGCCGTCACGGGCTCGTCGAGCCCATAAAGCCGGCGCGTTGCCGGTGATTCGCTGGCGATGTCTTCAGCCTCGGGCATCTCGCGCTGCATGCGAAAGGCAAGCTCGAAAGCGTTGAGCCGCGCGTCGAGGGAAGCTTCCGCGCCCGCGCTGGCCTGATGGTCGCGATTCAACTCCAAGAGGCGATCGAGCTGGAGCCGTTGCACCTCGGCTGGCAGACGATCATTGCGGATGTAGCGGACTTGGGCTTGATTGGCGGGAATACTGGCGTTGCCCAACGGCGTGCCTTGATAGACCGCGGGCAGAAACGCCGAGCCCCAGTTGTTGACGCCGCCGTGCGCCAGCGTGGGGCAGATGGTGATGAAGCCGGGCAGGTTGCGATTCTCTGAACCGAGGCCATAGGTAACCCACGAGCCGATGCTGGGCCGAACGAGATTGTCGCTGCCGGTATGAAGCTTGAGCAGGGCGCCGCCGTGAGCTGCATTGGTGCCGTGAACGGAGTGCACGAAACAAAGGTCGTCGACATGGCGCGCTACCTGCGGAAAAAGGTCGCTGACCCAGCTGCCGCTGGCCCCATGTTGACGAAACCGCCACGGCGAGCCGAGCAAATTCCCCGTGTTGGCGAAGGTGACGCGCGGCCGTTGGAACGGATACGGGCGGCCATGATCGCGCTGCAAGCGCGGCTTGTAGTCGAAGGTATCGACGTGCGACGGCCCGCCCTTCATGAACAGAAAGATGACGCGCTTCGCCGTCGCCGAATGATGCGGCGCGCGCGGCGCAAGCGGATCCACACCCGTTTGGCCTGGCGTTTCCTCGGCGAGCAGTGAGGCCAGAGCCAGCGAGCCGAAGCCCACGGCACTGCGGCGCAGCAACTCGCGGCGCGATTGGAGTTGCAAAGCGGACATCGGCGCCCCCTCCACGAAATTGCGGCTCATCTGATCACACAAGCTCTTATGGAACGCATGGGATTTTATACAGCGCGCCGGTGCATTGGACACAATCCCTGGCAAGCCGAGCCACGTTAGCGGCCGGGTTTGAAGCACCTGGTCGCCGCGTTCCACAATCCGGCTGCTTACGCTGCTCGGTTCGTCGTATGTTAGGCGAAACGTAAACGTTCACCCCTCTCCGCTGTACTCAGGGGAGAGGGGACGGGGGGTGAGGGGTTGGAGCGTCGCGCAACTGTCTGTTCTTCCCCCTCACCCCCGACCCCTCTCCCCCTGAGTACAGGGGGAGAGGGGAGATGAACGGTTACCGCGAAACGTCATGCCAAATCGTGTCATACAAGCGAGCGATGCTGCCACTTTGACAGCGAATCGCCAGGCCAAGTCAACAATTCGTATGCCATAACATTATGTGGCTAATACAATTACGAAAGCCAGGCCCGATGGCACGCGGGTTGCTTACATTCGACCAACCTTCAAGGGAGATTCCCTCATTTGAGTTCACTCGGCGAGCAACTTCGCCGGCAAACATTCGCACGGAGATTCAAGCAATGGGAGCCAAGCAACTCTCCTACAGTGACGACGCCCGTCAAAGCCTTCTCGCCGGCGCCAGCAAGCTGGCCCGCGCCGTCCGCTCCACTCTCGGACCGCGCGGCCGTAACGCCGTCATCGACAAGGGTTGGGGCAGCCCGAACGTGACCAAAGACGGCGTCACCGTCGCCGAGGAAATTGAACTCGAAGATGTGTACGAGAACATGGGAGCCCAACTCATCAAAGAGGCCGCTTCCAAGACCAGCGACGTCGCCGGCGATGGCACGACCACGGCGACCGTTCTGGCCGAGGCCATCTACCGCGAAGGCCTCAAGAACATCGCCGCCGGCGCCGATCCGATGGCCTTGACGCGCGGCATCCAGAAAGCCGTCGATCGCGTCGTCGAAGAGTTGGCCAAGATGGCGGAAAAGATCGACGACTCCGACGACAAGGAAATCACCGAAGTCGCCACCATTGCGTCCAACAACAACAAGGAAATCGGCGCCAAGCTCGCCGAGGCGATGAAGAAGGTCGGCGCCTCCAACGGCGTCATCACCGTCGAAGAAGGCAAGACCCCCGAAACCGAAGTCGTCGTCGTGCAGGGCATGCAGTTTGATCGTGGCTACCTCTCCCCTCACTTCGTCACCAATCAGGAAGAAGTCATCGTCGAGATGGAGAACCCGTACATCCTCATCTACGAGGAAAAGATCAGCAACATCAAGAGCCTGATTCCGCTGCTCGAAACGCTCTCCAAGGAAAACAAGCCTCTGTTCATCATCGCCGAGGATGTCGAAGGCGAAGCGTTGGCGACCCTC
>SXGS01006095.1_pt1 | contig 23077 bp, 18 predicted proteins | sample 3174681 | NCBI WGS metagenome assembly SXGS01 (sample SAMN11356861, study PRJNA531348) | freshwater metagenome | isolation source: freshwater sample F1-80 | place: China: Fuxian Lake, Yuxi | collected 2017-12-25
CTGGACAAAGAGGTCAGCGCTTGGAAAGCCGAACGCAACCAAGCGCTGTGCCCAATGAGATGGCGCTTCACAACTGCCAAGGCGCGAAATCGCCTCGCTCGCCTCTACCCCTCATTAGATGCCTGACAGACCACTAGTCGGTCCGGCTCATCCGCGAAAAGCCCCGACCTCCTTTAAGGGTCGGGGCTTTTGCTGATTCAGGTGGTACTTCCCAGGGAATCCAGGGCCTGCTGGAGATCTGCCCACACATCGTCCACATGGTCGATTCCCACCGACAGTCGGATCAGGCCGGCCGTGATTCCCGCTGCAGCAAGTTGCTCCGCTGTGAACGCCCGATGAGAGGTGATCAGTGGGTAAGACACCGTAGTTGCGACATCCCCCAGGCTCGGTGCGAAGCGAATCCGGGAAAGCGATCGAATCACATGGCGTGCGGCGTCTCCCGAAGCCAGTTCAAAGCTTAACATGGCTCCGAAATGCGCCATCACCTCACGGGCCCGGGTGTGTTGCGGGTGAGAGGCCAGCCCCGGATAGTTCACCCGGCGAATCGAGGGATGCCGCTCCAGGCGCCCCGCCAGCACTCCGGCATTCGAGACCGATCTTTCCATTCGAAGCGGGAACGTGGCGATCCCACGGAGGGCCAGCCAACTGTCGAACGGGTTCGCCGCGCCGCCCAACACCTTCGCCTGAGTCCGCACGTGCGCTATGAGCGTTTGCGGGCCGCAGACGGCGCCGAGGGTCAGATCGCCGTGCCCGCCCAGAAACTTGGTGAGGCTGTGGATGACGAGGTCGGCTCCCAGGAGCAGCGGTTGGCAGCAAAATGGGCTGGCAAAGGTGCTGTCTACCAGCAAGCGTGCCCCGACGCGCCGGGAGATCTCTGACAGCGCTGGAATGTCGGCGACTTCGATCAGCGGATTCGCGACCGTTTCCGCCAGGATTACGGCCGCTCCCGCTGCGGCGGCCAGCTCTACGGCGGGGAGGTCGGTGATGTCCACCCACTCCACGTCCACGCCGAAGCGTCGCAGTTCCGAGTCCAGCAGCCGGGCGGTCACCCCATACAACTGTCGAGCCGCAACCACGCGGCAGCCCTGAGACGCCACGCTGCAGACGGCGCCCGCCAACGCCGCCATGCCGGACGCAAACACGACAGCCTCCTCTGCCTCCTCCAGGGATGCGAGGATCCGCTCCAGAGAGCGGTGGTTCGGGTTTGCATCGCGCGTATAGATGAAACCGGGCGTGCTGCCGTCGTATACTGCTTCACACTGCTCGATCGATTCGAGGGTCCACACCGACGACTGAAAGATCGGCGCGACCAGCGGCGGGTTCTCGGAAGGGAGCGCTTCACGCGAGTGGGCGCAAAGTGTCTCGATACGGGTCTTCATGGATATACCGGAATCGTGATACAAAGGGGATTGCTGTCCCGCCTGCCCCGTGGGGCCGCCGGTATCTTATCTGCTTGGGAGGCAGAGCATGTCTTTCGTACGGGGCTTGAAATGTAAGGAGTGCGGGCAGGAGTATCCCAAGGAAGCGCTCTACGTCTGCGAGTACTGCTTTGGGCCGCTGGAGGTGGAGTACGACTACGCCGCCGTGGCCGGGCAGATCTCCCGCGATGTAATTGCGCGCCGCCCGCAAAACCTCTGGCGCTATCGAGAGTTGCTGCCCCTCGACGGCGATCCCACCGACGGACTGAATTCCGGCTTCACGCCCCTGGTTCGCGCCGACAAACTGGCTCGCGTTCTGGGAGTGCGTGAGCTGTGGATCAAGAACGACGGCGTCAACTTCCCCACGCTATCCTACAAGGACCGCGTGGTTCCGGTCGCGATGAGCAAGGCCAAGGAGCTCGGGTTCGATACCGTCGGCTGCGCCTCGACCGGCAACCTGGCAAACTCGGTCTCCGCTCACGGCGCAAAGGCGGGACTTCGCCGATTCCTCTTCATCCCACACGATCTGGAGTTGGGGAAGGTGGTCGGCTCCCTCATCTACCAGCCCACGTTGGTGGCGGTGAACGGCAACTACGACGACGTCAACCGGCTGTGCTCTGAAATCGCCAGCAAGTACCGCTGGGCGTTCGTCAACGTGAACATGCGGCCGTACTACACCGAAGGGGCCAAGACCTACGGCTTTGAAGTGGCGGAGCAACTCGGGTGGCGCACGCCGGATCACCTGGTCTGTCCCGTGGCGGGGGGCACCATCCTCCCCAAGATTTACAAGGCGTTTCAGGAATTCGAGCGGATGGAGTTGATCGGTCCGGTCCGGACGCGCATCTTCGCCGCGCAGGCTGCGACCTGTGCACCCGTGGTTCGGGCCATGCACAGTGGTCAGGACTTCGTGCCCCCGGTGAAGCCGGCCCCCCTCAGCGAGAGCGTCGACACCTCTCTCCGCATCGGCAACCCGGCCGACGGCCCGTACGTGCTGGAAGCGCTGCGCGAGACCGGCGGTTGGGCGGACATGGCGACCAACGATGAAATCGTCGACGCCATTCGGCTGCTCGCTGCAACGGAAGGCATCTGGACCGAAACTGCGGGCGGTACGACGCTGGCGGTCACACGAAAGCTGATCGCCGCTGGTAAGATAGATCCCAACGGTTCAACAGTGGTCTGCATCACCGGGAACGGGCTGAAGACGATTGAGGCCGTTCAACATCGGATCGGCGCGCCGATGCAGATTGCGGCGAGCCTGAAGAGTTTCGAGCAGGTGGTTTTGGGCGGGGGCGCGTCGGAGCGAGCCGCCGCCGGAGTTGCCGGTTAACCAACCGTCGAGGATCGGGGCGCATGGGCGCACCGTTGTTCGACTGCAGTGACGCCGGAGTTATAAGAGGAAGCAGAATCGATGGCAGTTACCGTTTTGATCCCAACACCCCTTCAACGTCTGACAAGTGGCGTCGGGGAAGCAATGGTAAGCGGCTCAACGGTCGGAGAGATCATCGGGGATCTGGATCGGCAGTACCCCGGCGTTCGGGATCGACTGTGCAATCCGGAGACCGGGAGATTGCGCCGCTTCGCCAATGTTTACCTCAACTCCGAGGACATCCGGCACCTGCAGAACGAGGAGACGCTGGTGAAGGACGGGGACGAGCTTTCGATCGTTCCCGCGGTTGCCGGCGGGTAATCCCCCGAGGAGTTACCCCACGTCATCTGGGGCGAGCGCAACCGGCACGCGGCCGTCCCGTGAGTTGGCGTCGCTCTCACGGGCCAGGGGTCCCGCACTGTACAGCCAGTACCGGGACCCTTTCTTCTGATAAACCACCGGCGCCCCCGTGAAGGGGTCGATCGTGAGGGCGTCTGCCCGGAGTGCGGCGAGCGAGTCCGGCAGCGACCCCATCTCCCACCGATACTTCCTCACCAGTGCGTGCGTCGCGAGGAGCTTCACCGCGGCTTCATCGGATGAGAACGACCGAAAGGCCTGCTCCATCGGCGGCAGGAGCAATTTGAGAAGTTCTCCGGCGGGCGGCTCGACTCGGGGTGTGGGGGGACGGCGCTCGTGCGACGGCTTTCGCGCCTCGGTGAGAATGGGGCCGTAGAACTGATCGACGGCCTGGGTCCAGCGGGCCGGCGTGAGCCCGAGCAGGGTAGCGGATCCCGGTTCGTCGCCCGTTTGCAGTCCACTCTTGAGCGTCACCTGTCGCTCGCCGAGCACCACAAGTTCCAGGGGACTCTGTTTGGAGAGCCATTCCTGGCAAACCCTCGCCAGAAGATCGCAGTCTCTCAGGGCGAGTTGGTCGATATGGGAATAGAGTGATCGAGTGCAAAGGCTTCCGATGGCAACACCCACCAGGGCGCTGATGAGGCTGCTGCCGTAGAGTACCCGCGCGATTTCCAGTCCGGAACGGGTGAATCCGATTCCCTGAGCAACCTTGCCGTCTGCAAACGCCACAAACTGCTGGAGCACCAGGAGGCGTCCGAGCCGCCGAAACAGGGGCAGTTCCTCGGGCATCATCACCGGCGACCCATCGCGGATGGGAGGTGGGGTGATCGGCTTCTGAAGCCCCGCGGCGACGAGGGTCGCCGCGCGGTCGACCGGGCGATCCACCAGAGTGCGGCGTCGGTATGAGAGGTCCGCCGCGCCGGGATCGGATCCCGTCTGTGCCGAGCCCACCGACAGCACACGCTCGGCTCGAGCGAACATCGCGCTCGTTGCCAGCAGTTCGCCGGCCTGAACGAGGTCCTCGTAGCCGTTTCGACCGGTCGGATTTGGAAACAGCTTTCGGAACACCGAAGGCGACTGTTTGGCCTGCCCAAGCGCCACCGAACCCGGCAGCAGTGAGGATGCGACTGTCCCCGCGAACTGCCGCCGAGACAGAGGATTCGAAGCGGGATCTGCAGTTTTCATGAGTAACAAAACGATCCTGGGGAGCTCAGGTTGCGCCGGCTCGCGCCCCGGCCTCAAACCAAGGATCCCTGAGCCCGGAGAACCGCAAGTCGAACTTGCCTGGCCGGTGCGCTTCCTGGGATGAGTCTCTGGTTAGCGACCATTGCCAAACCCCGTTCGACGTTGAATAGATCTGAGTACGGACGCCGGAGCCCAGGAGAAGCACGGGGCTGAACCGCAGTCTGTGAGTTGCTTCGGAGGTGAGATGGACACCGCAGAGCGCTGGGACGCCTTTCAGGCAGTGGATGGGGAAGTCGTTGGGGCCGATGGAGTGGTGGGGCGGCTGTTTCAGAACAACTGCTATCAGGTCATTCGGCGGGAGTACGCTTCCGGTCCGTTCGGGCCGTATGTGCATCTCACCCTGAGAAACCGCGACGGCTCGGCTCGCCATGATTGGCGAGACTTTCAGCGGATCAAGAACGAGTTGGTGGGTCTGGAAGCCGAGGGCGTGGAGATCTACCCGGCGGAGTCGCGACTGGTGGATACCGCAAATCACTATCATCTCTGGGTCTTTCCCAGCTACCGACTGCCGATCGGCCTGGAGGTGAGAGAGGTGAATGACGGCGGCGACGGGATCTCACAGCGACCTCACTGAGCAACGTCCGGGTCCGACTCGCAGCGCCGGAGAGCGATTCCCGGGGCGACGGGCGACGTGTTGGAGGGCACGGTCTGACTCAGGCGGGGGGTTCTGGTATCCTACCTTCGAACCTCGCGACTCGGGATGACCCGAGCATGGAGACCTGTTTGTGATGTCCGACTCTCGTCCGGTCAATTCCACGGCTGTTCTGGATCGCCCCCCCGCGGCGCCTTCGGTATCAACTCCGCTCACCGTCTCCGCGGAGCCGCTGGGGCAAGAGGCGCCTCGGGCAGCCGGGATAGGCGCGGACTTTGATGTGACGGTGATCGGCGCGGGTCCGGGCGGATATGTCGCGGCCATTCGAGCGGCTCAGCTAGGGATGCGCGTCGCGGTGGTGGAGAAGCATCGCCTCGGCGGCACCTGTTTGAACACCGGCTGCATTCCCACCAAGGCGATGTTGGCCAGTGTGGAGGCTCTGAACACGGCTCGCAAGGGTCGAGAATTCGGGTTCACGACCGGTGACGTTCAACCCGACTATCCGGCCATGGTCAAGCGTCGGGACCGCATCGTGGAGCAGCTCCACGGCGGCGTCGGCATGCTGCTCAAGAAGAACGGCATCGAAGTGATCCGGGGAACCGCCGAGTTCGAGGGCTCACACGCGCTGCGGGTGGCTGGCGATGCGGGGGAGCGGCGGGTGACGTCGGGCAGCGTCATCATCGCCACGGGTTCGCGGTGCAGCCGGCCGCCGATTCCCGGGGCGGATCTGGAAGGAGTGCTCGACAGCGATCAGTTGTTGAAACTCGGCAGCGTTCCGGGGCGGTTGGCCATCATCGGCGCCGGTCCGGTGGGGTTGGAGTGGGGCGACATCTTCGGGGAACTGGGATCGCGGATCACTGTGCTGGAGATGGCCGACCGGGTGCTGCCGCCTGCCGACCGAGAGATGTCTGCGGAGCTGGGCAAGTGCCTTCAGAAGAAGGGTTTCGACATTCTGACCGGCGTCGCGGTCGAGGCGATTGAGCGGGTCGGCGCCGATCTCGTCATTCGGTATCGCCGCGGTGGTGAAGCTCCGGCGACGGTGAACGCAGATGTGGTGCTGGTTGCCGCCGGCCGAAAGCCGGTCTCGGATGGGCTGGGACTGGAGCGGATCGGCGTGCGCCTGGAGCGTGGCCTCATTCCCGTGAACGATCAAATGAAGACGTCAGTCGCCGGGCTCTACGCCGTCGGCGATGTCACGCCCGGGTTGCCCCTCGCACACACGGCGAGTGCCGGCGGGGAGGTGGCGGCGGAGACGATCGGGGGCCGCGATCGGCATTTCAATCAGGCGTCCATTCCGTCGTGCGTCTATACCTCTCCGGAGGTGGCCTGGGTCGGGTTGACGGAGGAGCAGGCGCGAGCCGACCACGAGGATGTTCGGGTGGGGCGGTTCCCCTTCCGAAATCTTGGGAGAGCCCAGGCGTCAGGTCACCGCGACGGCCTGGTGAAGGTGGTCGCGGACGGGCGGTACGGCGAGATTCTGGGCGTCCACATGATCGGCGCCCACGTCACGGATCTGATCTCCGAGGCGGTGCTCGCCATCAGCATGGAAGCGACGGTTGAGGAGATCTTCCACTCCGTGCATGCACACCCCACCCTGCCGGAGGCGCTGCATGAAGCCACTCTGGACGCCTGGAATCGGGCCATCCACAAGGGTTGATCCGGCTCCATCAGACCTGTTCGTGGCGGGGCGCCCGGTCGCGACGGGGAGTGACCCTCTGGGGTCGCTCCCCGTCCTGTTTGTCGGCCGGGTGGATCCCTAAATGAGCTCGGAAGTTCGGGACACGATTTGAACCAGATTCCCTTCCGGATCCTGGAAGAACGCGATCTGCCCTCCGCCCGCTGCGGGACCGGGCTGCGTGAGGCCCAGCACGCCCTGGTCCGCCAGCGATTTGTGGGCTGCGTCGAAGTCGCTGACCCGGAACGCGATGTGGCGAATGCCGGGATCGAGGGGCTGGTGCTGCACCACGGCGGCGCCATTGTCCGGCATGATCTCGAGCACGCCGTACATCTCGCCGCCTACCAGGCAGGTCGGTGGATCCTTCTGATTATCGAAGAGAATTCGAAATCCCAGCGTGTCGCAGTACCACTGCGAAAGCGATCTGGAATCTTTGGCCGCGATGGCCACGTGATCGACACCCTTGAACAGGCTCATTCTGTCTCCCTGTGTTGAATCTCCACCCGCATCAAGTCTCTGGCGATACGTGTGTTCGGAAAGATCGCTCTCGCCTGGGCCGCCAGGAACGATGAATCCTGGTAGCGCGGCGAAAGATGCGTCACCACGAGTTGTCGAGCCCCGGATAGCTGGGCGGCTCGAGCGGCGTCCGCCACTGTCGAGTGCCCCTTTCGACGTGCCTCGTCCTCTCTGCCTGCTTCGAAGGTGCCCTCGTGGATCAAAAGGTCGACGTTCTGGGCCAGAGTGACGGCGCCGGGACACGGACGTGTGTCGGTACAGTACGCGAACGAGGCGCCGGGCCGAGCTGGGCCGAGCACGTCCTGAGGACGGATCACCCGACCGCCCGGCAGTTCAACGCTGTTCCCGTGCTGCAGGGCGCCGAACAGGGGCCCGGGCGGCACATCCAGAGCACGGGCTCGCGTCACGTCGAAGCGTCCGGGCCGGGAATGCTCCTCGAACCGGTAGCCGAGGCAGAACATCCTGTGGTCCAGCGGCTCTGCCGTTACCCGATAGGCGTCCGTTTCCAGCACGCACCCCGCCCCCGAGCTTTCCGAGATGGAGAGGGGATAGCTGAAGCGAGTCTGCAGATGCCGGCGGCACGCGTGGATATAGGCGCCGAGGCCGGGCGGTCCGTACACTTGAAGTGGCTCGACCCGATCCGCCATCTGGAGCGACATCAAGAGCCCCATCAGGCCCGTGACGTGGTCTCCGTGCATGTGGCTGATGAAGATGGCGCTGAGCCCCGCAAATCCCAGAGCCGCACGGCGGTACTGGATCTGCGCCGCCTCACCGCAGTCAAACAAGAACAGGTCACCCTGCCGCTGCACTGCCACCGACGCCAGATTCCGCTCGAGAGAGGGGGCGCCGCTGCCAGTGCCGAGGAAGGTCACCGTAAGCGCCGGCGCCGTCACTCCGAACCCCCGCTACCTCTGAAAAGCGACCGGTGAGCATAATAGCATGCCCAACCGACGGTCGCGACCGGCCGACCCGGGCGAACCCCCTTCCCCGCAGGAACCAGGATGCCGCCGCTTCCGGATTGCAGCGGCCGTGCGACGTGGCTGAGGAAAGCAAAGATTCATGGCAGATCCCTTCGTAAAGACCCCCAATCTACGAAGCCTGGTTCAGGGCGCGTCCAGTCCCGAGCAACTGGCGGCCGTGCTGATCGGCGAGCGGACCCGCCTGAAAGATCGGAACCAGGTCCGACCTCGGGGACTGCGGAGCTGTCGGGCGCTGACGGATGTCTGCGACCTGATTCTGCAGCGGATGCTCTTCCTCGCGCTCCCGACGGACCCCGTTCAGCGCGAGGGGGTCAGGCCGATGATCTCCATCGCGGCCACCGGCGGCTACGGGAGACGTGAGCTCTGCCCCCAATCCGACATTGATGTGACGTTCGTGGTTGCCAGCGAGTCGGATCCGCTTCTGGATGCCACCGTCAAGCAGATGTTTCTCTGGCTGATGGAGATCTTCAGCCAGAGAGCCGGATTGAAGATCGGCTATGCCTACCGGTCCAGCTCGGATGCCGTCAGCCTGGATCATCAAACCCAGACGGCGCTGGTGGACCTGCGCGTGGTGGCGGGCAGCCATCGGTTAGGGGAGCAGTTCCGAACGGAGGTGATGCGAAACCTCTGGCCCGCCGCGTTCATCCGAACCAAGCTCGATGAGCGGCTCCGGATGCGCGAGAAACGCGGCGGCGTGCTCCACGTGATCGAGCCCGACGTGAAAGACGGCGTGGGGGGCCTGCGTGACATCCAACTGGCCGAGTGGATGGCGGTGGCTTCGTTTCCGTCCACGCGTGGAGATGTGTGGCGGCAGCTCCAGCGATTAGGGGCCGTGGCGCCGAGCGACGTGGATGCGCTGGATGCCGCCCGCGACTTCCTGCTCACGGTTCGGAACTGGATGCACTGGGACACCGGTCGTGCCGCGGACCTCCTGGTTCGGGAGCGCCAGGATCGGCTCGCCGAGGCGCTGGGATTTCAGAGTGACCGGGAAGCCTCCTGTGTGGAGCGCTTCATGGAGCGTTACTACCGCGAAGCGGAGCGGGTGGAGCAGGTCTCGGAGTTCGTCATCGAGCGCTGTCTCGCCGAGCGCCTGAGCCTGACGGAAGAGCTTACCTGTTCGGGAGAGGATCTTCATGCCGCCTACCCCTGGGTGCGAGTGGCCGAACCTCACTTCCTGGTGAGCCTGGGCCGACATTTCCAGGCCTATGGTTTGAAGCCGGGCTACGAGTTGAGGCGGATGATCGCGCAGCACCTGGATAACTGTCCGCCCCTTACAGCCGACGAGGAGGCCGCAGAAGACCTGATTGCCCTCTTCAAGGCGCCGCCGCCGCCGCCGACACCGGATAGCTGCGTCTGCCGGCCGGGGGTTTATGCCACCCTGCGCCTGCTGACCGATCTCGGGATCCTTCAGCGCCTCTTGCCCGAGCTGGGAATGGCGTATCGACGCGTCCCGTTCGATCCGATTCATAAGCACACCATCGGGTTTCATTCCCTGGAGACGGTGCGGCGACTGGAACTGCTTCGCGGCCTCCACGATGAGAACAATCGCGAGTTGGAGTCTGCATGGGCCTCCGTGGACTCTCCCGTGATTCTCTATCTGGCGACGCTCCTCCACGATGTGGGGAAGCTAGCGTCCACCCCGGGGCACTGTGAGGAGGGCGAGAGGATCGCACGAACGGTGGCGTCCCGGCTGCGACTGGAGCCGGAGACCGTGGATCGGGTCGCGGCACTGGTGCGGAACCACATGCTCATGTCCGAGACGGCTCAGCTCCGGGACCTGACGCTGGATCGCACGATGCAGGACTTCACTCAGGCGGTGAACACCCCGGAGATGCTCAACATGCTCTTGCTGCTGACGCACGCGGACATGGACGCCACCGGCGTGCTCTCCCCGGTGAAAGTTCAGTTTTTGCTGGACCTCTACTATCGGGCCGAGCCCATTGTGAACGGGAACGTAGCCAGCGTGACTCCGGAACCCGGCTGGGAGCGACGGTATGTGGCGCGCCTCTCCCGCCGATTGAGCACTACCAGCCTCACCCCCGATCAGATTCGCGTTTATGCCGAGGGGATGCCGCTCTCGTACCTTTTGAACACGCGGCCGGATCAGGTCGCCCGTCACATCCGGATGCTGGAGTCCCTGCAAACGCATCCCTCGGTCGTGGAGTTCGAGAACGAGGGCGGCAGTGCGATCACCTCCATCCACATCTGCACCCCGGAGCACCCCGGCCCGGGATTGCTGAGCCGAATTGCGGGAGTGCTCTACGCGCACGAGATCTCGGTTCACGGAGCCCAGGTCTTCACGCGGCAGAGTGATCCACCGATCGCGCTCGATACCATTTGGGCGGACTTCCACGGCCGACCGATCCCGCCGTTCAAATGCCTCGAGCTGGAGCAGGACCTCCTCGCCGTACTCCACGACGGCGATGTCCAGGCGGTGCTGGGGCGCTATCGGAAGCAGGTGCCCGCAGCGGACCGGCCGAGCAGTTTGAGATTCAACAACACGCTTTCGGACGGCCATACGGTGATCGAGATGAGGTCGGACGATCAACCGGCTCTCCTCTATCGCATCACGCGGGCGTTGGCGGCGCTGGGTTGGAACATCCACAGCGCTCGGATATCAACGCGGGGCGACGAAGCGCGTGACGCGTTCTACGTGACAGGGCCCGACGGCGGCCAACTGGAGGATGAAGAGTCCTCGCTGGAGGCGGCATTCCTGGAAGAGTTTTCCGCGTGACGCGCTAACCGCCCGATGGAAAGAGCGCGTCGAGCATGTAGAACGCGATCCCATTGTTCAGTGCATGCGCCACCATTCCCGGGATGAGCGATCGGCGCCACTCGTAGAGCAGGCAGAAGCTGGCGCCGAGAAACGCGATCGGGATGAATCCGAGCGGCAACTGAGGATGGAGTGCGGAGAAGAACGCTGCGCTGGCGAGAACCCCGAGCCAGCGACCAAAGCGTCGGCGGAGCGCGCCGTGGAGGAGACCTCGGAAGAAGAACTCCTCCAACAGCGGTGCTCCCACACAGGCCATCACGAAGAGTGCGAAGCGAATGACGACGGAGTTGGAGCCGGCTGTCATCCCCTGCAGCGGGTGATAGGGTGGAGCCAGATCCGGGAAGAGCCGGTCGGAGACCAGCATCGTAACCAGACTGGTGATGTAAGCGCCGGGGATGATGACAGCCGCCGCCAGAATGCCCACACCGGCTTCGCGGACGGCGCCGGGGATGACGACTCCCACCTCTGAAAGCGTTGCGCCATAGCCTCTCAAACGCCAGACGAGGTAGGGAACCGCAAGGAGCTGAATTGCGTCTCTGGCGAGCAGAATCCCGGCGAAGTAACCCGGGCTGGTTTCCGGCGACGGCCGCGGCAGCCAGGTGAAGAGCACGAGGGGGAGATCGCCGAGCGCCATGTAGAGGATGAACCCCTCCCAGAGCGCCGGCGTCACGGCAAGCCACGGAGAATCGCTGATCCTCAAAACGCCGGTTGCAAACAGCACGAGGCCCACGATGCCGATGATGAGCCCCAACTGGGGCAACAGCATGATGACGCCGATACCAGCGGTGACGGCACGATACAGATGCGCATTTGCGCGCGTCGCGAGTTCGTCCTTGAGGGCGGCAGCCTCGGGCGCGGCGCCCGCGCGTCGATAGGCAGCCAGCACCGCGACGTCGCCAAGCCAGCCGAGGCCCATCCGGCGAATCTCGACGCGCGCTGCGTCAACGTGCGGTCGCCTTGGGACTTCGTTGCCGAAGAGCCGCTCCCATACAACCTGCTCTTCCTGGGCTCGGGCGGGCGAACGCTCCTTCAGGCGTTCCGTGGCGCGGGTGAGCTGCTCCAGGGCCTCAATCCACCGCCCGGCTTCCGCCAGGGCAATGCCGTAGGTTCGAATCGCCGTCACGCTCTCCGGGAGGTCTGCGGCGGCATCCTTCAGTTGCCCGAGCGGAGGTTCCATCGTGGTCGGCATGCTGGCGCCGATGTGCGAGAGCTTGAAGCGGAACCCATAGACTCCTGCGGCAAGCTTCTGGAACCCCTCTCCCGACTTTGAGCCGGAGCCGGAGTTGTCGACTCGCCAGCGCGCCGAAAGCTGAAAGCAAACGAGGATGCCGAGGATAGCGAAGCCGGCCCGCCGCCGGATAGCGGTCTCCTCGTGACCCCACCCTTCGCCAGGACTACCCAGCGCTCGATAGAGGCCAACACCGCAAAGCACGCTGATGATGGCGCGCACAGCCAGCGGAGCCAACTCCGCTGAAGGGATCGATTGCAGCCAGAGGCCGATGGGAGCGATCAAGAAGGCATCCATGCTTAGCGGAGTTGGGAGCGTTGGGTGTCGATCACGCAGCAGGGGAGCAGCAGGCGGCCCCCTGCTCCGCGGCCGACTTCCGGAATCCGGTAGCGGGACGCTTCGCCGCTACCGAATCCGACTGCGAAGGACTATGGCCTGGGCGGTTCGACGTACTCCCACTTTTCCCCGAAGAACCCGCCGTTCACCACCTTACCAGGGTAGCGGGAGTTTGCCGGGGTTGTTGTGTCCACAATCGCCCAATCCGGCAGCTTTGCGTTTTGCCGGGCGTTGTTCAGGTAATCGTACTCCCGATACGTGAAGCCGCTGTTCAGCACCACGTAGCGCGACGGGTTCAACGGGTTCGGGAAAACCATCACCGGGGCGTGAGTGCCGGCCGGGTAAGACTTCCCGCCCACCGTTAACTGTCCCCCTTCCCACTTGATGGGAAGTTGATCCGCGATGCGTCGGAGGACCAGGTTGCTGCCCGGATCCCCCCAAAGAATCAGATTGTGCTGGGAGATGTCCGCCGCGCTCACATCCTTGTCCTGCTTCACGCGGGCCTCGCCCCGGAACTGGCGTCGCCACTCCTTGACGGCATGAATCATCTCGGAACTCACCCAGGGCGCGATTCCGGGAGCTGCCGGCTGAGCGGAAGGTGAAACCATCAGAAAGCTGCCCATGAATGCGTCGTCGATGGGGCCCTGAAGCCCGGGCTTCTTCCTGAGTTCGCCTTCCATGCGGCCGAGGATCCAACGTCCATTGGCACGATGAAAGCTCGCGCTCCATGAGCGATCCGAATTCGGCTGCGGCGCCGTCACGTCCTGACCATCCAGCGATACCGTAGGTTTTGCTCCCGACTCGATGGGGGAGTGTCCGGCGGCAAAGCTCAGGGTGATTCCGCTCACGTTCTGAGTCTTGACCTTGACGCGTCGATCATCGACCACCTCGGCGTCAACCGTAGCGGGTTCCCAATGGCGCCCCATTCCGTCGAGCGAGACCCAGGACTGCCGGTTGTAACGCAGGGTGGGAGTGGTCATCCGAACGCGGCGTGGGTAGCGAACCCGACCCGCCTGGGCGATGCCGTCCACGAGCTGATTGATGATCGGTGTCGACTGCGGGTGATAGCTGTGTCCGGTCTTCGGCCCGATGATGTGGGTCATCTTGATGCCGGCGGTCATCAGGGCCTTCTCCATCAGATCGGCCGCCTGCTTCTGCGAGTCGATCTCCCCGCTGTAGACGACCAGTGGAAGCTGATGGTAGTTCGGGACGTAGTATGGCGAGTCGTACCACTGCCAGAGCTTCTGCTCATACCAGGTCGGTTTCAGGGTTTCCTTTTGGAACACCTTGAGGAACTCGGGGGTTTCGGAGAAACCGGCTCCCGGCGCTGCCGCGCACCAATCGGACGCGTAGTGAGACGCGAACTGCCAGGCAGCCGCCCCACCCATGGAGAAGCCCCGGATCACGATGCGATCCTCGTCGATCTTGAATCGGCGCTTCACGTCCTGGATCGCTTCCAGCAGATCCACTTCCCCGGCGAACTTGTTGGCGCAGCAGTAACGACCATAGGGCTGGATCACGAAGGTGTCCGGCCGAACGAACGGCCCCCCACCGCGGAGTGCGCCGGAGACGAAGTTGACCTCGCTCAGCGTTTCACCCCGCCCGTGAATCCACGTGTCGAGCCGCCAACGCTGAGGGCTTCGAGGCTGCCAGGACTCGGGAATGTAGAGGCCGTAGGGTTGAACTGAGCCGTCGATCTCCGAGACGTAACCCATCGCCTGCGGGCCGGAGGTCGTGTTCCACGGCGTCTCTCCCCGCTCGAGTTGAGCGGCCCGCTGGAGGCCGACGCCGATGAGGTTCTTCGCGCTCTCGATGTCTCTCGGTGCGAAAAACTCGTTGTACGTGAGCGCGTATCGGATGGCGTTATGAAAGATCTGAATGTCGGGCAGCCATGCCTGGGCTGCCTTGTTGGACTTCAGACGATCAATGGCCGCCGCGAGGTCGGCCTGACCCTTCTCCAGGATGGCGCGATCTGACGCCGGCACGGGCACGCCGGGCGGAGGCACGGGGCGCACCTTGTCCGCCATGTTGTCTGCGGGTCCGTCGGCCCGGAGCGAGGGCGCAGCGGACCCGACAAGGGGTAGGGCCAGCAGCGAGAGTAGCAAGAGTTTCTTCATGGGTTTCTTTCCAGTCACGCGTCACCGGTTTAGAGCCGTTGGGGGCTCCAGAGCCGTTCGCCTGTTCCTTGGCGACGTACGAGGTCAAAGGCCTGTCATCAACGAGGGTTTGGCTGTGAAGAGTCCCGACAGCGGTCTCGCGCCCAGGCGGCCGCGCCGACCACTCCCGCAGAGTCTCCCAGCTCCGCCATCACGATCGCTGCAGTGGCCTGCTGTAGGGGCACGGCTCGACTGCGAACCGTTCTGCGAACCGGCTCCATGAGCAGGTCTCCCGCTTGAGCAATCCCTCCGCCGACCACGAATCGTTCCGGACTCAGCATGTTGATCAAGTTGGCCACGCCCAGACCGATGTAGAACCCGATCTCGTCGAGCACCTCGAGGCAAAGTGCGTCCCCACCCGCGGCGCCTTCCGCGACCGCCGCAGGGGTCACTCCGCCTCGCTCATGCGCACGACGAAGCGTGGACGGGGCGCCCGACTGGAGCTTTCGTTCAGCCGACTCGATGATGGCGTCGCGGGCGCACATCGCCTCCCAGCAGCCGTAGTTTCCGCAGCCGCACCGCCGTCCTTGCGGATGCACGGTGTGGTGACCGACTTCTCCGATGCTGCCGTTCGGTCCCATCAGAAGCCGCCCATCCACGACGAACGCGCCCCCGATCCCGGTTCCAAGCGTGATCATTACCATGTTCCGTGAGCCACGGCCCGCTCCGTGAGTCAGCTCTCCCATCGCGGCGCACTTGGCATCGTTGAGGATGAACGCGGGCGCTTTGAGAGCAGCCCCGATGGTCTCGCCGATAGGAACATCCTTCCAGTGGGGGAAGTTGGGCGACCAGAAGCAAACTCCGGTCTCTACGTCCATGATCCCCGGGAGACCGATTCCGACGGCGGCAACGGAAGCGAGATCTTTCCCGGCGGCGGCGACGGCGTCACGGCAGGCGCTCGTAATCTGATCCAGGGTTGCGGGAGCGGGCTGATCCTGGAGAGATGGGCGCCGGGCCTGACCAAGGATGACCCCGTCCGCCGATACGAGTGCGGCGCGGGCATTGGTCCCGCCGAGATCCACACCGAGAACCAGGTCCGCCATCCGTAACATCCCTCCCCACCCGAATGAGACCCGATCGGGATCGCCGCTCGGCGTGACTGACCCGAACCACGGGCGCTCAATCCAAGGCATCCTCCGGTTCCACGCAGAGCCGAAGGGTTCCTCGCGACCGGCGGGGTAACATGGCTCCGTAGATCCGATCTCACCCACGAGGCCAATGGCCATGTTTGACCGCATCCTACTGCCGACCGACGGATCGCCGCATGCTCTCGAGGCGGCCCGAGTGGCAGCCGAACTCGCCCGCCGACATGGCTCCAGCGTCCGTTTGCTGTCTGTCGTGGAACCGCCCGAAGGGGCCGGGGCGTCGCTCCCCGCCGAAGTCCGAGAAGAACTGATCGCCCGGGTGGCTCAGCGGGCGTCGTCGTCGTTGTCTCAGGCGGAACAGGTGCTCCGCGATGCAGGGGTCGATCCTCCCGATGCCCGAGTCGCCGCAGGCGCTCCGGATCGAGTCATCATCGAGGAGGCGACCTCGGGGTGCTTCGATCTGATCATTATGGGCAGCCGCGGGATCTCCCTGGATACGGGACGGGGACGACTGATCGGGAGCGTCACCGAGTGGGTGCTTCACCGAAGTCCCTGCCCGGTGCTGGTGGTCAAAGCCTGATCCTTACATCTACGGATTATCGAACAATAGTTGGATATCATTGCGACGGCAGTTCTCTGGAGGCCGGCGCATGGGTGGTCAACATCTCCTCTTCCCAATTCTAGACGGGCACCACGATGAAGGTGGGTTCGTACCGCCAGTCCGGCGAGTGGGGATCGCCCGGCTCGCGGAACACGCTTTGGAACTTGATCAGCGCAACGAGGTCGACTACCGCGAGATCGCGTGTCGTTCGCTGCTGGTCACGTGCGACAGTCCGCGGGTGCCCTTCGAACTCCAGATCAACCCCTATCGCGGTTGCGAGTTCGGCTGCGCCTACTGCTATGCTCGGTACACCCACGAGTTCATGGAACTGCGGGATTGGCGCGACTTTGAGCGGCGCATCTTTGTAAAGACCGGCGCTGCGAACGCTCTCAGGAGCGACTTACGGAAGCTCAACATCGGTCGTCGCTCCATCGCGATCGGGACCGCAACCGACCCCTATCAACCCGCGGAGCGCCGCTACGGCGTCATGCGGGAACTGCTGGAGGTTTTGGCGGCGAGGCAGGGGCTGAGGATCTCCATCACAACGAAGAGCGACCTTGTGGTTCGGGACGTGGATCTCCTCCTCGCCCTTCAGGAGCGCAACTCGATCAGCGTCAACGTCACCGTCACGACCATGGATGGCGCCCTGGCTCGACGGTTGGAACCGCGCGCGCCGCGGCCCGATCGACGAATGTGGGCCGTGAGTCGCCTGGCTGACGCCGGGATTCGGGTCGGCGTGTTTGCCATGCCGCTGATGCCGTATCTGAACGACTCGGCGGAAGGGATGGAGCGACTGTTCGAGGCGGCCCGAGATGCTGGAGCCCACTACCTGGCGGCGAACATTCTGTTCCTCCGCGCATCCTCCCGCGCTCGCTTCTTCCCGTTTCTGGATGAGGAGTTCCCATCACTCGCCGGGGCGTATCGACGGCTCTACGGCGCACAGGGTCGGGACGCATTGTCGTCGCACAGCCGCCACGTGGCGACGATGATCGACTCGCTGCGACGGAGATTTGGGTTGGCCCGTGGCAGCGGAGGGGGCGCTGAGCCTCCACCGCTGCAAACGAGCTTGATGCTGGAGTAACGGGCTACTCTCCGTCGAGGGGCCACAGCGGCCGTCGTCGATGCCGGTACTCGAAGCGCGCCGGGTTGACGGCGCTCACACCGGGCGTGTCCGCTTCGATGATGCTGCCCGCAATCGGTTCGTAGGCCGCACGGTAGGCGATCGCTGCCTTCACCACCAGGATCTGCATCTCTTCCGGCTTGATTCCGAGGCTGGTGATCTGGTGGAGACTCATGGGTGCCGTTCGTCGGGAGTCGAGGACCCCCAGCGTGCCGTTAGCAATCTCTACGATCGCGGTGGGTCCTTGATCCCAGTCGGTCTGGCCCCCGTGGCGAGGTTCCGGTTCGTGAAACTTGCCGTCGTGGATGGATTTCACGACGCCTTGAATCCGGACGGGATCCCCGTGCATGCGATCGGTCTTGCCGCCGACCTCCAGATCCACTGTAGCGCCCACGCCGGCGGCGATGACCTGTGCCGCGGCAGCGGGGTCGTAGATGACCGATACCGCACGGGGTGCGCCCTGACGCACCAGTTCGCTCAAGATGGCGGTGCTGTCTCCGGGAGAGCCCCCACCGATGTTGTCGCCCATCTCAACAATCACGACCGGCGTCTGATCGGATGCACAGGCGCGCCGCACCGCTTCCGCCGAGTCGGGGAGGTGGATGGCCAACTGGTCCCGCGCGTTCCACATGCGTTCGGAGAGGCGGTCTGCCTCCTTCCGGGCCCGGGCCGGGTCGCCGTCGGAAACCACGACTACCGCCGGCCCCATTTCTTCCACGTCGGCGTACGGGTAGCCGGCGGCAAGGCTCACCGCCAGCATCCCCTCGGAGTCTTCCAGGGCTGCGGCATCGGCGAGGATCGACCGGAGCGGTTCCGCCGAAGTGTTCTGGTGCAGGATGTTCCACACCATGGGCGGCTTTGCCAGCGCCTGTACAGGTTGGACTTCACCGGCGATGATGCGCTTCAGCAGGCGGGCAGCCTTCAATCCGCGCGGTCGCTGATCGATGTGAGGATTGGTCCGGTAGATGAGCGTTGCGGTGGTGTGATCCACCATCTTCTGTGAGAGGTTCGTGTGAAAGTCGAGGGTGAGCACGAGCGGAATGTCCGGACCCAGCAGTTCTCGTACCCGGCGAACGATTTCACCGTCCCCATCCGGAAACTCTTCCGAGACCATCGCCCCGTGAAGCGACAGGAGCATCCCATCCAGCGGCGCCGACAACTCCAGGCGAACCAGCAGTTGTCCTAAGAGAGCCTCGTAGACGTCGGCGGTGACGACGCCCCCCGGAGTGGCGGTCGCAGCGAGCAGTGGCAGGACATCGAACCCGGCCTCCGCGCTCCCCTGGAGGAATCCGGTCAGCTCGTGGTGGGTATCCGACCATCGACGGAGCATTTCCGCGCCGGTGGTCCAGTTGTGCTCAAACTGAGCTCGTCCAGTGGGGAAGGTGGCAAAGGTGTTGGACTCGTGAAGGATGCCGGCTACTGCAACACGCACTTACGTTCTCTCCCAGGTCGGTCAGCCGCTATCGGCGCATGCCGTGATACCGCGAAACGCCACCGAATTCCTTTGCCGATGATGTCAATCCCACGTGGTCTCCGTCTAACACTCCGAAGGGCCCCTGCCCGCCCTCCACTGTGGATTCCGGCGAAGCTGTCACTGCACGACCCGCTGCTCGCGTGCCCGCAGCTCGGTCGATGAGACGTCCGCTCGAAACTCATCCTCGCTAAGGCCGAGAAACAGGTCCCTCAGCGAATCGGGGATGGAGAGGTCCTCCAACCCGAGGAAACCGTCGCAGGTCACCCGGCCCGCTACGATCACGTGGGATCCGCTCCGGCGCAGCGCCTGCATCGCCTCCTCAAGACCGGACTCGCCCACGTAGTAGCGCGAATCCAGCAGGCGGACAGCCGTGTCGTACCCCACCACAAAGGTGGATCCGGGGAGCAATGTCGCTTTTGCGGCAAAGTAAGGCTCTCCGGTCAGCACCACCTCGGCGCGGCCCGGGAACTGCCCGAGCCGTCGCTCCAGTTCGGTGCGGCTCAGGGGAGGTTTGTCGGCATTGCGCACCGACATCTCGAAGAGGAAGGGCAGTCCGAGACGATTCGACGCAGCCTCCGCCAGGCCCAGGTGCCCATGGTGGAGGGGATTGAAGGAGCCGGAGAGCACCACGCCCGGCGGCGGCGCCAGGGCTCGTCGTGTGCCGGACCGATCTACCGAGACGACATGGACATCATCCCGCAGAAGCGCCGCCACAGGGTCATCCGCTGCCGACTCGACCCGGTCGAACGAGTCAGCGGGAGTTAGAGGTACCTCTGGGCCCGCCATTCCTGCAGCGGATGCAACCGCGTGGAGCACGGCCCGAGAGACGGTTTCCTCCTCCGAGCTGCGGTCGTGTGCGGTCCGGTCGAACTCGAGTCGCCAGACGTCGATCCCGATCTCAGAGGCCACGGCGATGCACGCGCGATCCTGCCCTCGTCGCTCCCGATCCGTCGCGATCGCAGCGGTGCAGGCAACTCCCAGGATCGGCCCAGCGGGACCCAACTCCGTGGCCTCGGCATAGGCCGCCGCCGCCATCGCCCGGGCTGTTTCGGGGGTCACGCTTCGGTACACCGGACCCCCCACCAGATTCTGAAGCGAACGGTAGGCGTAGCGATCCGATGCCTGCAGCAGCGTTCGCGAGGATCCGGCGACAGCGTGCAGCCAGAACAGCGCTTCCGACCCGGCTCCGGTGAACTCATAGCAGAGCTCATAGGGAGACTCGTGAATCTGGCTGATCGCACGCTGTAGATCGAGGGTGAGGTCCATCCGAAAAACCGGCCCTTTCGCCGTCGATCGGCCTTAGAGCGTCACGTCAAATCGCTGTCGCCGCTCGTAGCGAGACGTGTACTCATATCCCACCCGGCGCGCCAACTCACGGGCTCGATCAAAGCCTCGGGTGAGGAACTCCGGCACGTGCGCGTCGGCATTGATCACCAGTGGGATGTGGCGCCCGAAGGCCCGCTTCAACAGACTCTCAGAGGGATAGGCGTCTCCCGCGGGCAGGCTCCACCCCGCGGTATTGATCTCGATGGCCAGTCCTGCGGCGGCGATGGCGTTTAGAGCTGCGTCTTCCGATTCGGTCAGGTCGATGGTCGGTCGATATCCGAACTTCTTGGGAAGATCGAGATGTCCCACAAAGTCGAACACGCGGCTCTCCGCCAGTTCCACGATGAGCTGCCAGTACCTCCGCCAGACGTCGTTTCGTTCCGACACACTCAGCGCTTCCCAATCGGACGCCCGTGAGTCGGTGCAGAAGCCATCGACGTAGTGGACCGAGCCGATCACATAGTCCCACGGATACGGCTCCAGCCGATCGCGAAGCTCGCCGATGGTCTCCGGAAAGTAATCCGCCTCCAAACCCAGCCGGAGCACGGGGTTTCTGGTCTCCAGCGCAGCGGACCGCATCTCGAGCACGTAATCTCCGAGGAGGTCGAGATCCATGGTCCAATCGCAAACGCCGTTCGGAATCATCACGTAGTGATCTGAGATCCCAAGCTCATCGAGCCCTGCCTGTCGGGCGCCTTCAATCTGACCCGCCAGTGTCGGAGCGCCATCGCTCCAACGGGTGTGGTTGTGGTAGGAGACCAGCATACGTGCGTCACTGTCCTTGTCGGGATCACCGTGGGATTCACGGCGGCGATCGCTCTGCGCAGCGTAGGCGAACACCGGGAGTCAGTATAGGAGAATCTGCGAAGTTCGTTCGATCCCTGGGAAGGGTCCGTGCCGTCGGGCTGGAAACGTTGTGGGGAGTTGGGGCGAGTGGAGAGGGCGTTCGGTGTCCGCCCGGTTCGGTTGGAGGAAAGGGAGACTTAGAGTGTCATCAATTCGAGTCGGTATTATCGGCGCCGGTGGAATCGTCGAATCGCGGCATTTGCCGGGCCTGAGCAAGATTTCCGGCGTTGAGGTCGTCGCGGTCTGCAATCGCTCTCGAGAGAGCGGGGAGCGGGTGGCGGCCCGTTGGGGCATTCCGGAAGTGATGGACGACTGGCGGGCGCTCGCGCATCGTGCCGATCTGGATGCAGTGTTCATCGGCACCTGGCCCTACACCCATGCCGAGATGAGCATCGAGTGCCTGGATGCCGGTCGGCACGTCTTCTGTCAGGCGCGCATGGCGCGCACCTTCGACGAGGCACGGTTGATGCAGGCTGCGGCACGGCGTCACCCGGAGCTGGTGGCGATGCTTTGTCCCCCGCCGAACGGGCTGTTGGGAGACCGGTTCGTGCGCCGACTTCTGACCGAAGGCGCCCTGGGAGAGTTGCGCGAGGTGTTTGCGACCGGTCGTTTCGACAGCAATGCCGACCCGAATGCTCCCCTCCACTGGCGTCAGGACTTTGAGCTTCAAGGGTACAACACGCTCTGTCTGGGGATGTGGATCGAGGTGGTTCATCGTTGGGTGGGGCTCCACGCGTCGCTGAGCGCGGTGGTCAAGACACACACGCCCATCCGCCGCCGTGCCGGCTCGGGAGAGGAAGTGCGCGTGGTGGTTGGCGAGTCCGTCTCCATCGGCGCGGAGCTGCGCTCCGGAGCCGTGGCGACGTACTTGTTCAGCGGCGTCGCACGCTTCGCTCCGCACAATGTCATCGAGCTCTACGGAACCGACGGAACGCTGCGGTACGACATGGACACCGACGAGGTTCTTCTCGGACGAGCCGGTGATCCGGCGGCCGTTCCGACAGAGATTCCCGAGGAGCTGCGCCGACCGTGGCAGGTTGAGGCGGACTTCATCTCCGCCATTCGGGACGGCGCGGTGGTGGAGCCCTCGTTCTCCGAAGGGTTGGCTTACATGGAGTTCACGGAGGCGGTGTACCGGTCGGCGGCCGCTGGCGCCCGAGTCGAGCTCTTCGGCGGGTAGGGAGCTTCACAACCCCTCAGGCAGTTGCGCGGACGAGCAGGTTTGGCGGATGGTCGCCCCTCGCCCATGTTCGCCGGACCGGGAGTTGCGAAGTGCGCGTTGCAGTCGTTGGATGTGGCGTAGGTGGCGCCATGGCGAGCTGTCTACTGGCACGGCAGGGCCACGAGGTCACCCTCCTCGAGCGAGCGCCCGAGCTGCTTCCGGTGGGCGCCGGCGTTCTGCTCCAGCCCTCGGGGCAGGGCGTGCTGCAACGGCTGGAATTACTGGAGCAGGTGGCGGCGCGGGCTGAGCGAATCGAACGTCTGAACGCAACACACGGCCACTGCCAGTTGATCGACATCCGATGGGACGAAGTCGCCGAGGGCGCCTGTTCGATGGGGCTGCGTCGAGCGGAACTGATGGAGGTTCTCGTCGAGCAATGCCTTCGGTCTCAGGTCAATCTCCGCCTCGGCGTGGAGATCCTCGGACTGAGATCCGAACCGGAAGGCGAAATGCTGGAGTCCGGCTCGGGAACGGATGGCCCGTTCGATCTCGTTGTGGGCGCTGACGGCTCACGGTCCGCTCTGCGCCAGTTCGTCGAGGGACCTCGATGGCGCTATGAGTATGGCTTCGGCGCGTTCTGGGCGGTGGGACCTTGCTCCACGATTCGTGGCCACCTGCGCCAGTGGGTGAGAGATTGCCGGCAGCTCTGCGGGATCCTCCCCACGGGTTCCGGAGTGGCAACGCTGTTCTGGTTGGTACCGAATTCTGCAGCCGAGTCCACCCGCAGCGGTTCCTTCGATGCCTGGGCCGCTGAAGTGCGA
>SXGS01213217.1_pt1 | contig 23075 bp, 20 predicted proteins | sample 3174681 | NCBI WGS metagenome assembly SXGS01 (sample SAMN11356861, study PRJNA531348) | freshwater metagenome | isolation source: freshwater sample F1-80 | place: China: Fuxian Lake, Yuxi | collected 2017-12-25
ATCATCACGTCGATGCCGATGCCGAGCACGATGGGGATGCCGACGAAGTTGACCATCGAGAGCTTGATGTCGGCCATCACCAGGAGCGCCGCCCACCAGGCCACGCCGGCCACGAGCACCGCCATGGCACCCGCCGTCGGGCGCAGCTTGCGCAGGTCGAGCCAGGTGAAGGCCAGCACCAGGATGAAGGCCACGCCCGCGATGATCGGCGCGTCGCGCTTCATGAGGCGGAACAGCACGCCGAGCGTCACGTACTCGCTCGCCACCACCTCGCCCGGCAGCTCCTTCTCCATCGTCTCCGTGAGGTGGTAGGCGTCGCGCATGTCCCACATGTTGCCGGCGGGCACGAGCAAGAGACGGTGTTTGCCGTCGAGGGCGCCCAGCACGTGCTGCACCGAGCGCGGCAGCTCGCTGGCCTGCACCTCGTGAGGGCCCGCGTCGGCCACCTTTTGCAGGTTGTTCCGCACCGCCAAGGGCAGGAAGGCCACCATTGGATCAGCGGTGAGCGCCGCGATCTCCTTGAGCACCTCCACCCGCTCGGTCTGGTCGCGCGGGAGGATGGTCCGCACCGAGAGGACCGATGCGACCTCGGGCAACTTGCCGCTGTCAACCTTCTTCTTGAGGCGATGGTAGGCCTCGTCAAGCGCCGCCTCGTCGGGGTAGCTCACCACCAGCGGCGCGTAGCTCTCGGCCGCGAGCTCCTGCTCCTTCTCGGACAAGTCGGCCCAGGCGAGTCCGGAGCGGCGAAGCTCGGAGAGGTCGTACTCGAACTGCACGTCGCGCACGAACAAGGCCGCCACCACCGTGAAGCCGGCCAGGAGCGTGAGGGCCATCGGCGCGAGGCGGTAGACCGCCGGGAACTTGCGCCCGAAGACGCGGCCACGCTTGGCGGGCGGTCGAGCCACCGCCTTGTCGAGCCACATCACCAGCACCGGCATCAGCACCAGCTCGGCCACCAGCGTGAGCAGGAGCCCGAGTGACAACAGCCACCCGAGCTGTCGGAAGCCCGCGAAGTGCGCCGCCAGCAAGGCCGCGAAACCGGCCGCCGCCGTGAGGCAGGCACTGGTGCAGGCGCCACCCACGAGGTCCCAGGCCTTCACAACCGCGTTGTCGAGCGCCTCGCCCTCGTCGATGAGCTCCCGCACCCGCGCGTAGAGATGAACGCCGAACTCCACGCCCAGGCCGATGAGCACGGCGTTGACGAAGCTCGTGAAGGTGTTGAGGCCACCCACGGTGGCGCCCGCCACGCCGACCGTCCAGAGGTTCGACAACAACAGGGGAACGAAGATGATCGCCAGCGCCCGCGGCGTGCGGAACGCGGCAGCGATGATGACCAGGACCAGCCCAAGCGACGCGCCCGTGGTCCACACGATGTCCTTGAGGATCGACTCGTAGTCCTCGACGTTGTGACGGTAGGCGCCCCCGATCCAGAGCACCTTCGCGGCCGGATGTGCCGCCTTCGTCGCGTCGAGTTCCTTGTACACCTTCGCCATGAACTGGCGTGCGAAGGGGATGTCGTGGGCCGACCCCTTGGGCCGCACCATCATCCGCGCCACCCCGCTCTTCGACACGAGCTTGAGATCGCTCCCACCGGCGCTCAGCTTCTCGGTGATGGGCCCGAGGTCGAGCACGCGGGCGGCCACGAAGGGGTTGGCGAGCGTGGGCCCGAGCGTGAGCGCGGCCTTCACGCGGTCGCGCACCGTGGCGAGGTCTTCCACGGGGAGCTGCAAGAGCCCCAGCTTGAAGGTTGTTTCCTCGTCAAGCTGGTACAGCACGTAGTCGGTTTCTGGCAAGGCCTCCATGCGCGCCTGGAGGTCGGCCATGAAGGCATCGCGCGTGGCCGCGTCGTCGGCCTCGGCGGCGATGGTCAGCACGTTGACGCCGCCTTCTTCCGCGTCGAGCTGGGCGAGCGCCTGGGTGGAGGGCTCGTCTTCCGGCATCAGGTGCAGGATGTCGCTGTCGACCTTCACCTTCGAGGCGAAGAAGCCGGCCACCGCCGACACCGCCACGAGGATGCCGATCACGGCGAGCTTGTTGCGGATCGCCCAGCGCGCCAATCGGCCGTAGAAGCCCTGCGGGGTGTAGGACATGGGCCGGGGTTCTAGCTCGCGAGTGGCGTCAGGGGCACGGCCACTTGCCGCCGTTGCTCATGTTGTCACTCTCGTCGCACTCCTCCACGATGTTCGACCCGTCCACGCGAACCCGGATCGGCGCCGCCCCCCACTCCGCCTCCGTCAGCGTGATCGGCTCGGCCACGGCCACCTCGCCGGCCTCCACCCGGGCCACCGTGGTGGACGCGATGACCACGCCGCTGTCGCCCACCAGCTCAACAAGCACGTTGTCAGCCGATAGTTGCCCGTTGTTCTCCACCGTGGGCCACACCGTCAAGCTGCCACCGCACTCGTCGACACAAACATCCAGCTCGCCGGGAACCAGGTTCGCCAGCCAGTCGCTCGGTCCCTCCGGCGTGCCGCCCGCGCGGAAGTTGTTCCACGAGAGCCAGTTCTTCTCCTGGCGGGCCGGGACGGAGAGATCGTCGTTGATATTGGTAATATGGTAGGCGAACTGGTTCCAGGTGGGGCGCGAGGCCACCCAGGAGCTACTCGCGTCGCCGATCACGGTGATGCCGTTGTAGCCGTCGAAGGTGTAGTTGTTCGACGCGAGGACAATCTCGCTCGAACCGTCGTTGTCCACGTCGACGATGAGCGGGTACTCATACAGCGTGCCGCTCGCATGGCCGTCGAGGGCCAGCTCCACCGCGCCGGTGCTGCCGTCGTACACCCAGAGCGTCACCTCGTCGGCGTACACGACCTCGCTGGCGCCGTCGCCCTCGAAGTCGAAAACGCTCGAACCGGTCACCGACGAGGAGTAGTCCTGCACCGGCATCGACCAGCGCACGCTGCCATCGGTCTCGATCACGCTGTAGTAATAGGCGCCTGCCACGCCGATCTCCGGCTCGTCGTCGGCGTCGAAGTCGGCCACCGTGGGGGGGCCGCCGCCGCCACCGGGGGTGGCGGTGCTCCACACCAGGGCCCCGTCGCGCACGAGCGAGATGGTCCCGCCGACCACCACCACCAGGTCGGCCCCGCCGTCGCCGTTGAAGTCGCCCACCGCCGTCATGCCGTCGCCCACCGGCGAGGTCCAGAGCACGCTCCCGTCAGTGTCGTAGACGGTGCTCCCTGCCACCACCTCGAGCCCCTTGTCGCCGTCCATGTCCACCGCGTAGGACATCGAGTAGCCGACGCCGCCCGCGCCTACCCAGCGCGTGGTCCCATCGGCGTTGAACACCTGGCGACCGAGGATCACCTCGGCGAGCCCGTCGCCATCGATGTCGGAGATGGCGGGACAGCCGACGTAGGACATCTCGGTGCCCGCCTGCCACTTCACGTTCCCCGCGCCGTCGAGGCACACCACGGCGTAGCTGGTACCGGCGGTGCACACCTCGGGGAGGCCGTCGGCGTCGAGATCGCCGAGGGCCACGCCCGCGCTGGCGTACACGCCGGGGGCCACCGACCAGTGGGTGGCGCCGGTGGCACCGTCGATCGCGGTGATCGTCCCGGCGCTGGTGTAGGCGCCGCCCGCGAAGCTGGTGAAGACCACGTCGGGCGTGCCGTCGCCGGTGACGTCGCCCACGGCCGGCGTGGCCATCAGGTCGTCGTAACCGGGGTACACCGGGTTTTGATTCCACTGCCACTCCACGGTCGGGCCAAAGCTCCCGACGGTGGGCTCGCGGGCGCAGTCCTCGTCGACGTCGGCGTTCTCCCCGGCGGGCGCGTCGTCGTCGCCACAGACCAGCTCGTCGTCGGGGCGGGTCTTGGTCTCCGACAACTCGTAGTCATTGCAGGCGCAAAGGGTGATCGCGGGGAGGAGGCGCAGGCCACGCACCCCGCGAGCATAGCCCGCGTGGTACATGTTGCCCGATGTCTGCCTTCACGCCCGCCCAACGCGACCGCCTGATCGTCGATCACGTGGCGCTCGTGCGCACCATCGCCGGGCGGCTGGCACGTCGCCTCCCCTCGAGCGTGGATGTGGATGAACTCGTGAGCGTGGGTACCGTGGGCCTCATCGACGCCATCGACCGCTTCGACCCCGAGCGCGGCGTGCCCTTCAAGTCCTACGCCGAGATTCGGGTTCGCGGTGCGATGGTGGATCACCTGCGCGCGTCGGACTTCGTCCCTCGCGCCGTGCGTCGCAAGTTCGACCGCATCGAGCAAAAGCGCAAGGAACTCTTCCAGAAACACGGGAAAGCCCCCACGCGTGAGCAAATGGCGGTTGCGCTCGAACTCACGGTGAACGAGTACGACGACCTCGTGGGCGACGCCCGCATCTACCAGCTCACCAGCGCCGACACCCCGCTCGACGAAGACGGCGGCACCACCATCGGTGACCAGATCGCCGGCGACGCGGTGAACGTGGAAGACGAGTGGATCAAGCAGGAAGTCACCGAGGAGGTGCTCGAAGCCCTCGGCAACCTGCCCGACAAGGAGCGCACGGTGCTCACGCTCTACTACCTCCAGGGCACCAACCTGAAGGAGATTGGCGCGAAGCTGGGTGTCACCGAGTCGCGCGCCTGCCAGCTGGCGAAGCAGGGCATCAACCGGATGAAGGTGCGGCTGCGCGTCTGAGTCGCCCATGCCGCGGCGGCGGCTTGGGCGACTGCGGGGTTGGGGAGAGCGCCACGAGAAGCGTGCTAGCAGCACGCTTCTCGCCGGAGCCCGGAGGCATGCCGGAGGGCGGAGGGCATGGCGCGGTAGGGGAAGGGGCCGGCGAGGCCCCTTCCCCCGGCGCGTCTGAGGCCATAGCTCTAGGTCGATGCAGCCCTACGACTTCGGCCCCGACCGCTTCGACCTCGACGCCCCGGAAGACCGCGAGGTTCTCCGCTTCGTCTTGAGCCAGGCCCTCTACGGCGAGGCCACCGGCGTGTACTGTGGCAAGTCGCTCTACGCGGCGCGCTCGCTCGAGGCGGCCCGTTTCTACGTGCGGCAGGCCCACGAGGAGCTCAATCACCTCGAGCTCTTCGCCCGCATCTTCCGCTCGCTCGACATGACCCCCGCGCCCGCGCACTGGGTGATCAAGCTGCTCAGCGCGCACAACAACTACTACCCGCTGAAGGTGCTGATGGAGCACGCGCTCGGCGAGGGCATGGTGCTCGACATCTTCCGCGACGTGCTGATGCAGACCTTGCCGGAGAACGACCCGCGGGGCGCCGAGATCGCCAAGAAGCTGGCGGTGGTGTGCAAGGAAGAGGAGTCGCACATCGCGTGGGGCGAGAAAGAAACGAAGCGTCTGCTCGCCGAGCACCCCTGGCTGCGCCACCCGTACTACGGCATCCTCGAGATCCAGCTCTTGATCGCGCCGATCGCCACGCGGGCCTTCGCCGCGCGCATCGCCGGCCACCGGGTGCTCCGGCACCTGCCCGCCTTTGTGACACACGTGCAGAAGCGCGTGTGGGCGCAGGGGCAGGAGCTGGGTTTTGTCCCTGCGGAGCGTCCCGGGCTCGGCTACCGCCTGTTCGCGATGGCCTGGGCGGCGGCGCTATTCGTGCGCAGCCAGTTCGCCCGAAGCACGTCGACCCTCGAGAAAACATACATGACGGAGCTTGGTTTCGCCGATGTCCGCTGAATCGCCCCTCTACTTCAAGCAGCTCCTCGCCGGCCGTGACTTCGGGCGCCAGAACCCGGTGTGTGCCCAGATGGAGAACTTCATCTACCTCGTGGGCGACAAGGGCACGCGCGAGTGCGTGGTCATCGATCCCGCGTGGGCGATCGACGACGTGGTGAACGCCGCCGAGGCCGATGGCATGCGCATCGTGGGCGCGCTCGGGACGCACTACCATCCCGACCACATCGGCGGCTCGATGATGGGCTTCAACGTGGAGGGCTTCGCCCGGCTCCTCTCGCGGCACCCGTGTCCGCTCCACGTGCACCGGGCCGACGCCGAGTTCGTCCGCAAGGTGACCGGACTCTCGCCGAGCGACTTGCAGTTGCGCGAGGGCCACGACAAGATCGCCGTCGGGAGCGTGGAGATCGAGTGGTTGCACACGCCGGGACACACGCCCGGTTCCTCGTGTTTCCGCGTGGCGGGCGCGCTGGTTGCGGGCGATACCCTGTTCTGCCAGGGCTGCGGCCGCGTGGATCTCCCCGGGGGCGACAAGAACGAGATGATGCGCACGCTCACGCAGCGCCTCTCGACGATCCCCGACGACACAGTGATGTACCCCGGACACAACTACGGGGGATCCAAGGCTGACTTCGGTTGGTTGCGGAAGAACAACCCGATGATGGACCCGGGGTACTTTCGGAACTTTCGGTAGGGGGCAGGTACACTGCGCACGCTGAACGCCCGCACCACCGCGCGCCCGCTGCTGCTCCCCGGGGCCGGGCTGGCGATGTCGTGCGTGAACGAGACGGCCACTCCCGAGCGCTACGTTGTCACCGAGGACTACGGCGAGGGCCGCGACGAGGACGAGAACGCCGACGGCGCGGTCGACTCGCGCGAGACCCATGCCCACGACAAGGTAGGCAATCGACTTGACGAGCAGCACGACGACGACGCGGACGGCACCACCGACGAGAGGTGGACAAACACCTACGACGCGCACGGAAACGCGCTCACGGAGCGACACGATGCCGATGCCGACGGGATCGACGACGACGCCACGACGTCGGTCTACGACGGCGACGTCACCGAGAAACTCGATTTCCCGTGAGCGAATGTGCCACGGGCACCGGCCCCACGGGAACACCACGCCGCGGAGCTATGCCCCCCGAGATGAGACAACCGCCGGACCATGCCCGGCAAAATGCGACAAGGCCCGCTCCGCAGACGCTCCACGGCCGCTATGCGGGTGCTGCACTCGCCAGTTCACGGCGTTCGTCCGTTGCGCTACTCGTCGCGGGTGACTGCATGCCTAGCGACTGTCTCATCGAGGGTGACATGGTCGGCGAGGAGTCTCATCCAGGGGGGCATGGTCGAGCCGACGCCTCGGCGCGCCCAAGTTCGCGCCCGTTGGCATCCCAGGCCCGGGCGGCTACAATCCGGGGGTGACCAGCGCTGCCGCCCTCGCTCGAATCACCCATGATCCCGAAGTCATGGGCGGTCGGCCATGCATCCGCGGCATGCGGGTGACGGTGGGAACGCTGGTCGGGCTCCTCGCCTCGGGGCACTCGGTCGACCGGGTCTTGGCGCTTTACCCGTACCTCGAGCGCGAAGACGTGCTGGCCGCCCTCAGCTATGCCGCGTGGCGGGTCGAAGAGGTCGAGGTTCCGCTGCGCGCGTCGTGAAGCTGCTGGTCGACATGAACCTCAGCCCCGAGTGGGTGCCGTTCCTGCTCGGTAGAGGTGTCGACGCCGTGCACTGGTCGGCCGTGGGCGACCCGGGCGCCACCGACCTGGTGCTGATGCAGTGGGCGGCTTCCGCAGGGCGCGTGGTGTTCACGAATGACCTCGACTTCGGAACGCCGCTCGCGACCGGCGGCGCCTCAGGGCCGAGCGTGGTGCAGGTGCGTGCCCTTGACCTCGTGCCCGACGCCATTAGCGACGACGTGGTTCGCTTGCTCAGCGACCATGCAGACGCCCTCGCCGCCGGCGCGATTGTGACGCTCGATGAGACAAGGACGCGCGTTCGCGTGCTGCCCATCCACCGAGGTGGGCGCGCGGGCGGCTGACGGGTGCTTGCCCGGGGACCTAGTCGCGGCGGGTGGTAGTGGAGGGCGCGAGCGCCTCTGCCTGGCGAGCGAGGTGGCGGGCCGCGAGGAGATTGGCGGCGCAGACCACCGCCGAGAGCACCGACACGACGATGTACTCGTCCCACGGGCGCGCGTCCGGCGACGCCGCCGTGAAGAAGGCGAGCATGCCGATCGCGAGTGGCGCCATGTACCAGGCGGGCGCCCAGCGCAGCAGGCGGGCCTGGCGACGCAGCGCGTTCCCGAGAGCGACGGCCTGGGCATCCGCGCTCAGCGCGCGAAGCCCGGTGGGCGGGAGGCCCCATCGCCAGAGCACGAAGCTAACGAACGCGCAGGCCGCGACGCTCCCGGCGACGCTTGCCCGCATCGCGAAGGTCATCGGCAGCGCGACCGCTACCCCCGCCAACACGCCGCTCACGATCACCGCAGCGACCCACTCCCGCCGGTTTCGAGCGCGAATGCCCTTCTCGAAGCGCTCGACCTGGTCTCGAATCGACGGGGGCATCGGCGACTCCGTGGGGCCCCTGATCGTATATGGGGTTGTTCCCGGCGTCTACGGGCCCGGCCGGAGGTCACCACGCGCCGTTCGGGGCGCCGAAGGGACCGTTGCCTTCCCGGTCCGGTGGGTCTGCGATGACGACGGCACCACCGAAGCCCTGTGGTCCGCCACCCACGACGTCGATGGGAACCTCCAGGCCGAGGTCGACGTCGAGGCCGACGGCCGGGCGGGCTAGCGACATACCCGCGCGTACGACGAGGCTGGCAACGAGGTCGAGGACCAACAAACGGCACCACCGACGATAGTTGGTCGCGCACCTACGACACGCACGGAAACACGCTCACCGAGCAGCACGACGACGATGGCGTGGGGGTTGTCGAACACACCACCCCCTGGCTCTACGCCTACGACGTGTCGGAGAAGCTCGATCTGCCGTGACCCTGGGCCGCCAAGCTCCCCTCGCCCCCAAGCTATGCCCCCTTGGATGCGAAAGTCGTGGGGCCATGTCCCGCAAAATGCGAAAATGTAGGCCCACGCAGCGTGCTTTTTTCGCCTGCCGGGAACGTGACTCATGAATACTCGGCGTTTGTCCGTTGACCAGTTCTCCCCGCCCGGCCGGCGAGTCGCCAACTTTCGCATCGAGGGTGGCATGGGTCCAGGGGTTTCGCATCCATGGGGGCTTGGTGGCGGCTGCGCGCCCCCGCCGGCGACCGCCTGCCCACCAGGCTCCCCGCGCCATCGGCGCCAGGGAAGCTCGGGTCCGCGCTCGCCGCCAGCGGCGGGTCGGTCTGCGCGCGGGCGGTGCTGAGTCCCGTGGAACCGATCGTGCGCGACGGAAAAGTGGTTTCGGTGGTCGCCGCGCTTGCCGCGTGCGATGGCGGTGGCGAAGCCGTTCCCGCCGTCGAGGTCGCGATGACGCCGGATCCCAGCCCTGTCGTGGAGCCCGACCGGCGCCCCGTCGCAATGACCGGTGCCATCAGTCTCCCGCTCCCCCATGACCTCGAAGCTCCACCTCTCCACTGCCCACCGGACTACAGGATCGAGCTCCCCGACGGCACCTTCGCCACGGTCATCCGACCGCCGGCTGTCGAGCGGTAGCGCCGCGGCCTACCGCCGACGTCGCAGGCCAATCGTCGCCACCGCGACAGCCATCCATCCGCCGCCGGAGGTCCCACACCCACAATCGCTCGACGCCTCGCTCTCCACCACCTCGATCGGATCCGGCTCCGACCAGCGATCCGGCACCTCGGGCACCCCGCTGTCGCCCGTGTCCTCCACCGGAGGTGTCCCGGTGTCGCCGGTGTCGACCGGGACCACGAAGCTGACAATCGCCGCGTTCGCGCCCTCCTCGGCCTCCGTGTACAGGTCGCCCGCGTCGGCCCCAAGCGCGAAGAGCGTGTAGTACCAGGTGCTCCCCTCGTCGAGCCCAGGTAGGTCGTCGGTCACCGCGTGCGCCTCGCCCCAGGTGGGATCGAGGTCGAGGTCCACAATCACGCCATCGGCCAGCCCTGTCGGCCAGGTCCCGTCCCCCCGCACCAGGATCGTCGCCCAGAGTGGGTTGATCCACGGCGTTTCCCAGGTCAGGGACACCGTTCCGTCATCCGCCTTCGTGGCCGCCAGATCGGCGCGCCGGTAGTGCCCGGCGGGATCGTCGAGCTCCACGAGGCAAACGTCGTCGATGTTCCAGCCGCCGAACTCGAGCCCGCCGTCGGTCTCCAAGGTGTACACGAAGCGGACGGCGGTGTCTTCCGGCAAGGGCTGGCCCAGCACGCTCTGTAGCGGGTGATCTCGTAGCACCCAGCCCGTGTCGAGCACGTGGGTGCTGCCGCCGCCGGTGGCAGGGTTGCTCCAGAGGTCGAGGTAGGTGGCGTTGTCCCGGGTCACGTAGATGTGCGATTGATCGTAGCGAGCGTCCTCCACGGTGAGCCAGCGACGGTAACTGAACAAGCGCATCAGGCCCGCGCCCGAGAGGTCGGTCGAGAAGCTCATCAGGTACTCGGCGTTGTTGGCGGCGTAGGCACCGTCCAGCGCGGTACCCACGAGCCCGGTACCCGAGTAGGCCGAGGTGGGATCGTACATGTACGCGCCCGTCGCTGCCCCGAAGGCCCAGTCGTCGGCGCCCTCCACCATGCCGGTGAAGGGGATGCCCGGCCCGTGAATCCAGCCGGACGCCGACTCGAGATCGTCGCAGGCCAGCGCCGCGCGGTCGCCCACCCAGAAACGCCAGGCGTCCTCGTCCACGTCGCGATGACTGTAGACGGACTCGCTCCCGTCCGCCGAGGTGATGGACAGGAAGTACTTCACCACGCTGTTGGCCGGGCGCCGGGCGAGCGTCACGCTCCAGTTGGCCCCGTCCCCCGTCGACAGTGGCACCTCGGTCCAGCTCTCCCACCCGCCCTCTGCGGTAGGGAGCGCCGCCTCGTCGTCGTAGGCCACCCAGACCGACACCGTGGGGGCCTCGTCGCCGGTGCAGTGGCCGAAGAACTGGGCCGTCGTCGCCGACAGCGCGTAGCCGTCTGTCGCCGAGGCCTGCGCGTCGAGAGGGGCGTGCTCGAGGGTCACCACGCCGATCGCGCCGGGGCCAAGACCATGCTGGTCGAGCAGCGCGAGGAGCTCGCAGTCGTTGGGCGTGCCGTTGCTCCAGTCGCCGTCGTCGTCGTCGGCCACCAGCACCGCGTCCATCAAGTCGGTGAGCTCGGGGCCCTGTTCCAACGTTTCAAGGAACAGGAGGTCGGTCTCGGCCACCCCAGTGATGCCCCCGGACGCGCTCCAGGCCTCTCGCAGGTTCCACAGGAAGCTCGCCCACACCAGCCCGTCGTTGTGCACCTCGCCGGTGATGTCGTCCGGGTAGCGCCGGTCGGTGTCGATCTCGCGGATGCTCGACCCGTCGGTGTAGAAGCCCGCGCTGATCTCCGGGTCGTCGAGGATCGTGGCCGACACGTAGTCGGCGGAGCCCTCGCTCACGTCGCCCGCGAAACTGCCGCCGGCGAGGATGTAGTGGTGAATGCCGTGGCCCACCTCGTGGTAAACGACACTCGCGATGCGTCCCGTGGCGTTGCAGCTGTCCTGTTCCGCGTAGAAGTTGATGGTGCCATCGGTGTAGTAGGCGTTGCAACTGCCGGTATTGAGGTCGACCGTGGCCTCTACCTGCATCGACAACAACGAGTGACTCGGCCAGAGGCCATCGAGCCAATCGTACACCTGCCAGTAGTGATGGAGAGTGTCAGCCGCGCTCCAACTGATGTCGTCGCCGCCCCCGAGCACGGCATCGCCCTCCCCCGCGCGCTCGATGGGCAGGCGGTTCTGCAGGACAACGAGCTCGGGCCCATCCAGCTCGATGTCGACCGCGCCGCTCAGCCCATGGCTGCCGTCGGTGGCGGTGGTGTCGGCGAGGCCTGCGCCGTCGGTCACGGTGATGCCTCGCGCTGGGCTCTGCACCGTGGCGTCGCCCGGCTTGAATTCCTCGTGCACCACGCTCACGGAGTCGTAGCGGCGCGGGTCGTAGGCGAGGAGCACCGTGCCGTCGCGACCGAGGTAGCGAACGCGGCCCGGGCGCCGCTCCGCGCGCGCCAAGACCCCGTGACTGCGCGCCAGCGGCAGCACCACCTCGCCGGCCCGGGGCATCGGCTGGTGAACCGGTGTGAGCCTCGCCCAGGCGGCCCCGATTCGCCCGCCGGTGACGACGAGGAGCACCTCGTCGCCGATCACCTCGGCGCCGTGCCAGCTTCGCCCATAGCGCAGGATGTACCGCCCCTGGCGGGCGCCTGCGCTAGCTTCAGCCGCCGCGAGCTCGGCGGGGTCGATGCCCCCGAGGCGCGCGATGTCGGCCGCCAGCAGGTCGGCCTCCGCGGCGTCGATCCCGGCGAGGCCAAGGAAGCGCGGCGTGGCATTTCGCTCGTCGAAACGCACGTAGTTCTCGTGGCCCCAGCGCTGGGCGAAGGCCTGCCAGGCCATGCCCGAGCGCAGACGCCCCTGCACGGCCGCGGTGCGCTCGAGGTGCACCACTGGGAGACCCGGGAGCGGGGCGTCGTCGACAGGCGCGAAGCCGAGGAGAAGGGCGAGCCACATGGGCTGGCGATTATCGCCGTGACCGTCCCTACACCGCTCCGCTTGACGGCAGCCCTTGGCCGGGCGACGATGGCTGAGCCTTCCTGGAGTCCCGATGAACTGGCGTCCCTCCCCCCGCCCGAAGCCCGGCCCCAAGTCGTGGCGTCCCTCGCCGCGTCCCAAGCCCGGTCCCAAGTCGTGGCGCCCCTCGCCCCGTCCCAAGCCCGGCCCCAAGGCCTAGTTTTCTCTAGCGGCGCGCTTGCCATTCACGGCCCAGGCATGGCCGATGGCTGAACCGCGCGCCACGCGCACCAATCTCCAGGGCGCCGCCGAGGCCTGGGCCGAGTGCCCAGAGGTGATGGACTTCCTCGTGCCCACGAGCCCGGTCCATCGCCTGAAGTTGCTTGAGCGCGACGTGTACTTGTCGCGATGGGCGACGCGCGTGCCGCCCGGGGCGCGGGTGCTCGACGCCGGGGGTGGCATCGGTCGCTTCGCCACCTGGTGCCTCGACCGCGGCTGCACCGTGGAGCTCGTCGACCCCGACCCGCGCTCCCTCGCGGCGGCGCGGCGTCACGCGGCGGCCCATGGCCCGCGGTTACGCACCCACGAGGCCCCGGCCGAGGCCCTCCCCGACATCGAGCCTGTCGACGTCATCATCGCCTGCGAGCTGCTCTGCTACGTCGACGAGCCCGCGCGCGTGCTCGAACACTTCCGGCGCCTCCTCCGGCCCGGCGGCGTGCTCCTGGCCAGCGTCGAGGCGCCCTACGGCTGGGCGATGTCGGTCGACGCGCCGGCAGGCTTCGTCGACGCGCTCTTCGGCGACGGGGTGCTCGCCGTCCCGGGCGACCGGTACGTTCGGACTTACGACGCCGCAGCCTTCCGTGAGCTGCTCACCGACTGGACGATCGACGACCTGTGGTACACCCACTACGTGCTCTCCGGCCCCTTCGAGGGGGTGACCGGCGAGGTCGAGCTGCCGCGGCTCCTGGAGCTCGAAGCGCGCTTCCGCGCCCACCCCGTCCTGGCCGAACTTGGACGCGCGGTCGCGGTGATTGCGAGGTAGAGACGCTCATGCTCGCGTTCTGGCTCCTCGGCTGCACCGGGGAAGAAGCTGTCCCGGCCTGCGGCGCGGGCTTCGAGGTGTCGCCGTCGTCGGCGGTGGTCACCGTGGTCGACGTGAGCTGGGAAAACGCGAGCGGCGAGCCGACCCGGGTGGAGGTCCACGACGCCGAGGGCGGCCTCGTGGCCACCGAGTGGCGGAGCGGCGAGGCCGAGTCGGCCACGATCATCGGGGTCCCGGCCGCCGCCGAGTTGGAAGCGCACCTCGTCGCCGAGTCGGGAAACACGCTCGCCACCTGCGCTTTTGAGACCGGCGGTTACCCCACCGACCTGCCCCCGCTCACGCTCACCGGCACGCCCGGCTGGGACGGCCTGCTTGCCACCTCCTACGTGGGCGCCACCGCAGCCTCGATGGTGGTCGACGAGAACGGCACCATCCGCTGGTACCTGATGGAAGAGTCCGGCCTGCTCTACCGCAGCCGGTTCCGGGCGGATGGCGGCGGCATTCGCTACGTCTGGGAGCTGGCACCCGGGAAGGGGTGGGAGAGCTACGTGGCCGACGTCGACTGGCACGGCGGCGACTTCACGGTGCTCTCGGGCGACACGCACCCCACGCACGACTTCGCGGTGCTCGACGATGGCACGATCGGGATGGTCACCAGCTACGAGCTGCCGATGGACGAAGACGGCGGCCTCCCGCTCACCGGCAACACCATCACCGAGGTTCGTCCCGACGGCGAGATCGTGGAGCTCTGGGACGCCCTCGACGACTACTACCCGGGCGGCGCCCCGGAAGACGACCTCGCCGCCTACTGGACCCACGGCAACACGATCCAGCTCGATCCCGAAGAACACGCGTGGTGGATCGGCTTCCGCAATCGCAACAGCCTCGCCATCGTCGACCGCACCACGGGCGAGACCACCGCCCGCATGGGCGACAGCTTCAGCGATTACACCTTCGGAACCGGCGCCCGCTACTCGGCACAGCACGCCTTCCAGTTCATCGACGGCGGCATCCTCTTACACGACAACCGCGAGGACTCGGGCGACGAGTCGCGCGTGGTGGAGCTGGCGATCGACCACGAGGCCCGCACCATCGACTTCGTCGCCGAGCTCAAGCACGAGCCTCCGCTCTGGGTGTACGCGATGGGCGAGCCCTACCGCCTTGCCGACGGCACCACACTGGTGGCCTGGTCGAGCGGCGGCGTGATCGACGACTTCGCGCCCGATGGCACGCTCCGCGCGAGCATCTCCGCCGAGCTCGCCCAGGGCGTCGGCTACATCGAGTACCACGACACTTTCCCGGGCCAGGTGGAGCTGCGGTAAGTCGCAGCACGGCGCTTGCACTGCGCCTGCACGGCGCCGGGGCTAAGGTGACGCCGCGATGCGCGTCTTACTCGTCCAGCCCCCGCGGCAGTACTGGCCCTACACCAGCGAGGGCGACAACTTCCTGCTCCAGCAGGCCCTGCCCGCGCTCGCCGCCCCGCTACGCGACGCCGGGCTGGACGTCCACGTGCTGGATTGCATGCCCCTGCACGTGGGCTGGGCGTCCCTGGCCGACCGCGTGCGCGAGCTCGATCCCGACGTGATCGCCTGCGGCGAGAACCACGCGCTCTACGCCAGCGAGGCCTTGCGCTTCTTCCGGATGTGCAAGGAGGTGGCCCCGCGTGCCCGCACGCTGGCGGGGGGTGGCCACTTCACCAACCTCGCCCACCGCTACGCCCGGCAGGGCACGAACATCGACGCCATCTGCATCGGCGAGGGCGAGCAGACCATCGTGGAGGCCTGCGAGGCCTGGGCGCACCGCGACGCCGACCTCTCCCGGGTCGATGGCCTCATGTATTGGAACGGCGAGAAGGCCGTGCGCACCCCCACGCGCAAGCTCATTCGCGATCTCGACACGCTCCCGATGCCCGCCTACGACCTGCTCCCGATGCACCTCTACGGGAAGAGCCGTTACCTCTTCTCGCCGGGCGGCACGACCATCCACCACAGCCGCGGCTGCGTGAGCTCCTGCAGTTTTTGCGCCTGGTGGACAGTGATGGCCGACCGCAAGTACGACGAGCAGGGAAACGTGCAGCTCTCGCCGCGCTGGCGCAGCAAGTCGGTCGACCGGGTGATGGAGGAGATCGAGGAGCTCTACTACCGCTACGGCAAGCGCTCCTACGTGTGGGTCGACGAGTCCTGGAACATCGACGCCCGCTTCAACGACGAGTTCGCCGAGCGCATGATCAAGAGCGGCATGAAGACCAAGTGGTTCGCCTTCATGCGGGCCGACTGCATCGTGCGCGACGAGAAGAAGGGGATCCTCGAAAAACTCGTGCGCGCCGGCCTCGCGCACATCCTGATCGGCGTGGAGCGCGCGGAAGACGACTCGCTCTCTTCCCTCGACAAACGTTTCTATACCGGCGGTATCGCCGCCGAGGCGATTGACATCTTCAAGAAGAAGTACCCGGACGTCTTTGTACAGGCCACGTTCATCGTTGGGGTGAAGGAAGAGAATCACGAGTCCTTGCGCAAGCAGGTGGCGATGGCCAAGGGCCTCGACGTCGACTTCCCGGCTTTCCACCCGATCACCCCGGTGCCGGGCACGCCCATCTTCGACGAGGCGCTCCGCGAGGGCTGGATCACCGAAGACGACTTCGACAACTTCGACTGGCTCTCTCCCGTGCTCGATAGCCAGTACCTCACCAAGGACGAGATCGCGCAGGCGCTGTTCGAGATGAACAAACAGTTTGTGAACAATCGTTGGCTGCTCCGCGGGCTGCTCTCGCGCGTGCCCTACAAGCGTGACATGTACATCTGGTTCACCAAGGTATCGGCCGCGATGGCGGTCGACGCCGTGAAGAAGCGGGTGAACCCACTCAACGTGGAACACTACCAGCAGCTGGTGAAGCCACACTGGTACGATTCTTGATCTTCCTGGTGCTGGGGTGCCAACTCACAGCGGCGAGCGTGGAGGCGCGCGGGCCGGTGGTGGTGGCCACGTGGACGGCCACCGCCGAGCGAAGTCGCGTGGAGGTGAGCGACGGCGATGCCACCGTGATCGTCACCGAGTGGCAAGAACCGTCCGACGAGGCGCATGAGATGCCGCTGCTCGGCCTGCCGAGCGGAGGGGCCTACTCGGCGATGGTGGTGACCGAGAGCGGCACCACCACCTTGCCATCCACCTTCGAGTCCCCCGCCGTCCCCAACGACTTCCCCACCTGGACCACCGAGGGCACCCCGGGCTGGGAAGGCTACATGGTGGGGAGCCTCCTTGGCGATAGCTCCTATGTCACCATCATGGACGAGGCCGGGCACGCCGTGTGGTTTCTCCAGGAAGAAGGCGACACGCGGGTGATTCGCGCTCGCCCTCGGGTCGACGGCCGGGGGCTCTGGTTTGCCGCCTCTCGTGAGACCGACGCCGACGACGCGCCCGAGATCGTGAGCGTGGATTGGACGGGCGAGGAGCTCTATCGCGAGGAAATTCCCTACTTCTCGCATGACTTCGTGGAGCACGCCGACGAGACACTCGGGCTCTTGCTCGAAGACGTGCGCGACGTGGACGGCTTCGACGTGCCCGTGCATGGCAACCGGGTGACGGAGCTCTTGCCCGGAGAAGACATGGTCGAGGTGTTCAGCACCTTCGATGTCTGGGAGCCCGATGAGAGCGGCGCCTTGCACCAGGAAGAAGACTGGACGCACGGCAACGCGCTCGACTGGGACGAGGGCAGCGAGCTCTACACCGCCGGTTTCCGGGGACAGAACGCGATTGTCGAGTTCAATCGCGCCGGGCAAACACAGCGGCAGCTCGGCGGGCCCACGTCCACCTACGAGTTCGCCGACAAGGACACCGCGATCTACAACCAGCACCAGTTCCAGTGGGTCGAGGGCGGCATCCTCGTGTTCGACAACCGGGTGGCAGAAACCGGCTCCCGGGCTGTTCGCTACGACCTCGACGACCCGACAGGCCTCGCCACCGTCGCGTGGACCTACGAGCACGAGCCCGCGCTCTGGGTGTACGCCCTCGGCGACGTCGACCAGGACGACGACGGCACACTGGTGACCTACTCCACCGCGGGCACGATCGTCGACGTGTCGCTCGACGCCGAGCCCCGCTGGACGCTCTCGGCCGACCTCGGGACGGTGCTCGGCTACACCACGCGCGTCGCCGCGTTGCCGGGCGTTGCCCGGGGACCATAGGATCCGCTTCCGATGCCGCTAGCGCCCGAGCACCTCGCCTTCGCCGTGTGCCTGGTGTTGGTGTTTCTCGTGGTGGTGGCGACGATCGTCAATCGTTTCGCGCCCGAGCGCCGCGCGAGACTGCGCACCCCCGCGCTCCTGGCCTCGGCCTACGTGCTCCTCGCGCTCCTGCTCTTCGCGGCCCGCGCTGGCGACGTGGCCACCGCCGTGCGCTGGCTCGACTTCGCGGCGCGCCTCGCGGGGGGCTTCGCCGCGGTGAACCTGGGTGCGTTGCTCGCGGTCGACGTGATCCTGCCGCGCCTGCGCTTGCCCTTCCCGAGCATCGTGGCCGACTTGCTCGCGGCCCTCGGCTACGGCGCGGTGACGGCGGTGGCGATTGCCGACACCGGCATCGACCCCACCTCCGCCGTGGCCGGCACCACCGTGGTGGCCGCGGTGCTCACCATCTCGCTGCAGAGCACGCTCGGCAACGTGATCGGCGGCGTGGCGCTGCAGTTGGACGGCTCGGTTCACGTGGGCGACTGGCTCCAACTCGAGAACGGGCGACAGGGAAGGGTGAGCGCGATCCGGTGGCGCCACGTGACCCTCGACACCCGCGACGGCGACACGATCATCCTCCCCAACAGCCTGCTCCTGGCCACCCCCTTCACCATCCTTGGCCGTCGCGACGACCTGCCGCACCCGCACCGGCAGGCCATCCACTTCCGGGTGGACTACCGCTTCGCCCCCTCCAAGGTGATCGGCGCCGTGCTCGACGCCTTGCGCGCCAGCCCCATCCCCAACGTGCGCGCCGAGCCCCTGATCGACTGCGTGTGCGTGGAGCTCGGTCGCGACGCACAGGACAGCACGGCGCTCTACGCGGTCCGCTACTGGATCGTCGACGTGGCTCGCGACACGCCGACCGACAGCGAAGTGCGTTCGCGCGTGCACGCCGCCCTCCGGCGGAACAGCATCCCCATCGCGCTCCCCGCCACGACCACCTTCAACGCCGACCTCGACCACCTCGGGGGCCAGGCGCAGCGGCAACGTCGCCGCGAGCGGGCCAACAGCGCGGTGCGCGGCGTGGAGCTTTTCCGTGCGCTCACCGACGCCGAGTGCGAACAACTCGCCTCCACCGTGAACTTCTACCCGTTCGCGGCCGGTGAGGTGATCACGCGGCAGGGGGCGGTGGCCCACCACCTGTACCTGGTGGCGGCCGGTGAGGTGGAAGTGCGGGTGCTGGCCGAGGGCACCGAGGCCACTGTGAGCCGTATTCGTGCCCCTGGTTTCTTCGGCGAGATGGGCCTCCTCACCGGCGCGCCGCGCAAGGCGAGCGTGTACGCCGTGAGCGCCACCGAGTGTTTCAAGCTCGAACGTGCGGCCTTCGAGGGGGTGATTCACAACCGTCCCGAGGTGGCACGAGAGCTGGGCGCGGTGCTGGCGAAGCGGCAGATGGAGCTCGAGGCCGTCACCAGTCACGCCGACGCGGCCGGGCGTGCCGCGAAGGAGCGCGAGGAGGCCGAGCGAATCGGCGAGCGCATCCGCGCGTTCTTTGGCCTGGAGACGTAGGTGGCCCTCGCCCTCTTCGACCTCGACCGCACGCTCATCTCGGTCAACAGCGGCAAGCTCTGGGTGCAGCGCGAGCTGAGCCTTGGCTACGTGAGCCGATGGCAGGCGATGCGGGCGGCCGCGTGGATCTCTGGCTACCACCTTGGTTTCACGAGGTTGGAGCAGGTGGTGCTCGACGCCATCGCCACGCTGGAAGGCGCCACTGAAGAGCAGATCCGCGAGCGGACCGAGGCGTTTTATGCCGAGATGGTGGCCGCGACCTACCGTCCCGGGGCGCGCGGTGTGGTGTCGCGACACAAGGAGCAGGGCGACATCGTCGCGCTCTTGACCACCTCGTCGAACTTCCTGTGCGCGCCGGTGCAGCGGGAGCTCGGCATCGAGCATGCGCTGTGCAACCGCTTCGAGGTTCGCGAGGGCACCTTCACCGGCAAGCCGGATGGTCCCATCTGCTTCGGCGCGGGCAAGCTCCACCACGCGCGCGCCTTTGCCGAGGCGCAGGGGCTTCCCCTGGAGGAAGCGAGCTTCTACACCGACTCGGTGTCGGACTTGCCGGTGCTCGAGGTGGTGAAGACGCCGGTGGCGGTGAATCCCGACCCGCGCTTGCGACGGATTGCGAAGCAGAAGGGGTGGGAGATCGTGGACTGGGGGGAGTAGCGAGCGAGAGTCAGGCCGCGACGCCACACCACCGCGCGATGTCGTGGCCGAGCGCGGCGTGCCCACGCTCCTCCCGGGCGATGCGAGTCGACACCGTCGAAACCAGCTCGGACGACGCCGAGTCGCGACGTCGCTCGAACTGGAGGGCTGCCGCGGCCTCGTTCTCGGCGCCGTCGTGCAGGGCCTCGGTGCCGAGCACCCGGAGCGCCACCTCGCGGCTCGGGAAGCGGCGCGGCGTCCACCGCAGCGGAGACGCCAGCCCGCCGCCCGCCAGGGCGAAGCAGGCGCGGGCGTGCCCCAGTTCCTCCGTCGCCGCCATCCGGGCGCGATCCACCAGCGAGAGCGGCGCGCGCAAGGCGGACAGTTCGGCGGCGAGTCGCAGGAAGGTCGCCACCGAGGCCAGCTCGTCGCGACCGCGGGCGATCCAGTCGGGGTCGGCCCCGGGCGCGGGGAGCGTCATCGGCAAGAGGCGACCGCCGGCCACGCGGAAGGCGCGGCCCTCGATGCCCAGCAGCGGGGGGATGGGGAGTTGAACGCCGAGGTAGCCGGTACCGTGCCGGTCGCCCGCGGCGACGAACTCGGAGTCGAAGCCCCCTCCGAAAACCGCCGCCACGGTCAGGTGACCGCCGCCGTAGCCGGCCGCGTGGTGCTCGCCGGAGAGGCGCACCCCGAACTCGGCCTCTGCGGAGAAGAAGTCGGTGTGCACCACGTCACCACCGTTGACGAAGGCCGATGCGCCGAAGCGGGTACCGAGCATCCACCGGCGATGGCCTCCGCCCACCCAGCGCCGGTGCGCCACGAGGCCCACGGTGGGTGTCGGTGCCCCGTAGACACGCACAGGGACCACTTGCGTGGCCAGCGAGAGGTCAAACCCGGGGCGCACCGGGCCATCCGCTCCCGTGAGCGTGAAGTTCGCGCTGAACACCAGGCTCAACGAGGCCGCATCGGCGACACCGGGGAACAGCAGCCAGGGAATCATCTGATGGCGACTCCGAGTATACGCGCCGCTCGACCCAGCCGGCCCCCCGGGTGGCGGACGGCTTCGGTGGCAGGGCCTCGCCCGGGCGCACCAGCGAGGGTGTGTCGAGCGGAGGGGGGAAGGGGGAAGGCCCTCACGCCGCCCTCACCGGTCGGCTCCGGGCCCGGGCGCGCTCGCCTCGCGCCTTGTCGGCGCGGCCCGCCACCGGCGGGCACGGATCGCTTGCGTCGCTTCGCGACCACCACGCGGGTTCCCCCCTCCAACCAACACTAAATCGCCATGCCGTAGATCCCGTACAGCATCATCTTGGGATTGATGGTCTTGAGCTCCACCAGCTGCCTGCGCACCTGCTCGTAGCGCATGTAGAAGCGCCGGAGCCCGTAGGACTGCATCTTGATGAGCAGCTCGGGGTCGTAGCCCTCGGGGTGGTACACCAGCCGGTCGGGATCCGGGTTGAAGGTGGTGTAGTTCTCCCAGTCGTCGCGGAAGAGCGTCTTTTGCCATTGGTCTTCGAAGAGCTTGCTTCCGGGGAAGGGCACGGTGATGGCGAACTTGGCGAAGTCGAGGTCGAGGTCGACCGCGAACTCGATGGTCTCGCGCGTCATCTCGGGGGTTTCCCCCGGCATGCCGATCATGAAGAGGCCGACGGTCTGGATGCCGGCCTTCTTGGCGTTGTTCACCCCCCAGCGCACCTTCTCGGTGGTGAGGTTCTTGTTGACGTTGCCGAGCAGCATGTCGACGCCGCTCTCGATGCCCATGAGCACCCGGCGACAGCCACCGGCGTACATCGCGCGGCACGTGTCCTCGTCCAGCCGATCAGCGCGCGTCTCGCTGAGCCACACGCAGCGCTGGTCGAGCTTACGACGCTGGAGCTCGTCGCAGAAGGGGCCGAGGTCCTTCATCACCAGCGGGAAGATGGGATCCACCAGGCCGATCTGCTTCACGCCGTAGCGATCGACGAGGAACTCGTACTCGTCCACCAGCTTCATCGGGTCGCGACGTCGGTACACCTTGCCGCTGTGGAGCAGCGAGCAGTAGTCGCAGCGATAGGGGCAACCACGCGAGCCAGCCATGGTGAGCACCGGCTTGTCGACGTCGGCGAAAGGGAGGAGCCCGTAGCGGTGGTAGGGGAAGAGGTCCCACGCCGGGTAGGGCAGGGTGTCGAGGTCGCGCAGGAGCGCGCGCTCCTTGTTGGTCCGCGGCTGGCCATCGTCGATCCAGGACAGGCCCTGGACCTTCGATAGGTCGCCCTGGCCGTCGATGGCCTCCACCAGCTCGCAGATCGTCTCCTCGCCGTCGTGGTGTACGACGTAGTCGACCACACCGCTACGAAGGATGTCCTTGGCGAATACGTCGGCATGAACGCCGCCCCAGACGATCTGGGTGTGGGGCGACACCGCCTTGATCATCCGGCTCAGGATCTCGCAGGTAGGCGCCGAGGGCGTGAGCACCGTCATGCCCACGAGGTCGGGGGCGAAGCGGCGCACCCGGTCGAGCACCCCATCGGCAGTGAGCTTCTCGGCGAACATGTCGACGAAGCGCGTGTGCCAGCCTTTGGCGACCAGCGCGCCGGCGATGTAGGCGATGCCGGTGGGCGGCATCGGCTCGAGCAGCTCCGCGAAGCGCCCCAGCTTCTGCATGTTCATCGACGGGTTGACGAGCAGGATGCGCACGAGCTTTCCGGGGCGGGTGTGCACAGTAGCTCCGTTCACGATGCAGCCTCAAGCGCTCGCGACGTGTGCGGGACTACTCGCCGTCGATCGAAGCCTCTGCGGTCGACGAGATGTTGCCCGAGGCGTCCTTCAGCTCGAGGGTCATCCAGGTGTCTTCCGTCTCATCGAGGTTGTCGATCGCGAAGAAGATGGTCTCGGTGTCGATCAGGTAGGCGGTGTCGGCCTCGGGTTCCTCGACCCCCGCGATATCGACGATGTCGAGGATGCCCGGGAAGGCGAGCTCGTCGCCTGGCTGGAAAATATCGACGTACGCGACGCCGCCCAGAATGTCGTCGCCCTCGTCGGTGAAGCCGATGTAGATCTCGAGCACCATGCCGTAGTTCGGGTACTCGCTCCACGACAGCGACACCTCGCCCACCACCGGCGCGCCCTCGCCGCCCACCTCGCCACTTCCACCGGTGTCGGCAGTGTCGGCGGTGTCGGTGATGCCCCACGCCTCGTTCTCGTAGCGGCCCGAGCTGCTGAGGAAGCCGCCCGCGTCGTCAGGGGTGCAGGCGGCAAGGAACAGGACAAACATCAGGCCTCCCGGCCCGGCATGCTAGCACGGGCTCCTGGAGCGCGCGCCTCGGAGATCCAGACGACTAGCGACGGATCGCCGCTTTGCCCGCGTATCGTCCCGCGCGGTCGAGCTCGTGGGCGATGCGCAAGAGCTGGTTGTACTTCGCGGTGCGATCGGTGCGCGACAAC
>SXGS01661559.1_pt1 | contig 23069 bp, 14 predicted proteins | sample 3174681 | NCBI WGS metagenome assembly SXGS01 (sample SAMN11356861, study PRJNA531348) | freshwater metagenome | isolation source: freshwater sample F1-80 | place: China: Fuxian Lake, Yuxi | collected 2017-12-25
AAGGTCCAGACGCTGGGTCCTCGGCTCGTGTGGCAGCTCTACGTGTCGCGTCCGGGGGATGGACTCGCGCAGGGGCGTCTCGTGATGTTTCGCGAAGCAGACCCGGTCACGGCTGTTGGCATGCCACCTAACGCGCCTCCGAGACCGGAAGGGGGTGTGGATTCTGGAAGCCAGACTGTCGCGATAGAGACCAGTCCCAACCCGGACACAATCACGATTTCAATCCCAAGAGACCACGACCGGGAGGTCACGGCGCTTGTCGTCGACTCGATTACGGATGCGTCACCAGAGGGCAAGGACCCGACGGCTCCAGCGCTTCTCCCACAACAGTTCGAGCGAGTGGAGACCGCCGAGAAGTGGATCTTCACATTCGCTGTGTCACGCGGCGACGCAACACGAGCAATGGTCAACTACTCGTTTCACTGGGAACCCTCTGCGCGTGTGCTCGCAGGTTGGCAGGAGCAGGTTGACGCCGCACGTGCGGCTTACCAAGCGTCCCAGCTCGAAGAGCAGTTCGAGCGGGCCAAGCGCATCATCACCGCGAAGAGCAGGATCCAGCCCCGCCCTAGCGCGGATCTGCGCGGTGAAGAGCGCTATGAGATTCTCAACCGACTCGTCTCCGAAGCGTTCCAATCGAGCCCCCGCGAGGGATTTCCGGGTCCTGTGGAGATCGAGCTATTTCATCGGTACTTCGACATCAACGCGATGTTCCACTACGTGCACCCATCGTGGTGGAGACCGCGGCATCAACTTGCGCGAGAATCCTACGAGCTCACCGACGAGAGCGAGCCCGCGAAGTTCGGCAAGTCCCTAGGCTGGCTGATTCAACTCGACGGTGATCGACGCCGGAACGAGTTCCTAAACAGCCCATGGCTCCGGGTGTGCTTGCCGATGCGTCCCGGACAAGAAGCCGCGGCCGTCCGGTGGATCGCTGATCACTTCGAAGGGCGACGCGGCTACGACACCTCGCCCGAGAGTCCACTTGGGCAGCTGCTCGCTGATATCGACAATCGTCGGCAGCTAGAATCGCGCGGCGGGCCAGGTCCTGACTACGTGACGCTCGATGGCGAAGTGGCCCCCTCTCGCAGGGATTCGGCGACTGCGTACCCAATTATCGATGAGTTCGACGTGATGGTACCGACAGAGGGATTCGTCTACGACCCAGTCACAGTCGAGTAGGGCGGTCGGAGCGTTGCGATGGAACCGCCGATGACGCCACGCGCATCTCGAGCACTGTTCGCGAGCAGCGTGGTCCTCTGCTGCCTCGCGAGGCCCGTCCTCGCACAGGGTTCCGAGCGCGTCGTCGACGAAATGATGGATACGTTCTCGTTCGTCGTGGCGGCGCTGCTCGCACTTGGCGTTGGCGTTAGTGCACTCGCTGCATCCCGCGGCCGTGCTTCTCCCGAGTTTCTCGTCACACTCGCTGTGCTTGCGCTCACGATCCTCGCGCTGATGGCGTGGCAACTCGAACTGAGCGTCCTATGGCCTACGTTTCTCGCCATAGGATCTTGCCTCGTTACACCGATGCTCTCACTTTGGTCACGCGCACGACGACGGCGGCGACAATGACGACCGTCTACGCAGAGGTCCTCGCGGGACCCATTCTACGGAGCTGCGAGCCCGATGAGGTTTCAGTTTGGTTCGCGACGCTGAGCGAACCCACAAACGTGACGATGTCCTTGGCATCGACGGTGCCAAGCGGGGTACCGCAACCGCTTGGCAAGCTCGTCGAGACCACCAAGTCCGTTCAGCTTGGGCGCAGGCTTTGGGTCACGCTCCATCGCGCGCGCCTACGTGACAAGCTGCTTCCAACGGAACGCTTCATCACGTACGACGTCCAATTGAGCGTTGCCGGATCGGAGCCGTTCTCGCTTCTCGACGGGCTTCCGGGGGGACGCGCGGCGCTCAGCTATCCGACATTTACGGGACCCACGTTCTTCCTCCCAGGTGACTCACGCGAGGCACTCACGTTCGCCTTTGGTTCCTGCCGGAAGCTACACGGATACGGCGTCGACATGATGGAGGGACTCGACCTGTACATAGCTTCGCAATTGAAGACTCTCCGCGATCGTCCGAGCATGCTGATCCTCAACGGCGACCAAGTCTATGCCGACGAGGTGCCGGACTCACTGCTGGAACACATCCAACAGCTCCTGCCGGACCTCATCGGCTACCTCGAAGAGTTGCCTGGACTTAAGCTCGCGAAACCGGGGAAGCGCAGGACACACCTCAAAGACCTTGGTTTCACGACGGAAGAAGGTGCGTCCCACGTACTCACGTTCGGTGAGTACTGTCTTTTGTACCTCATGTACTGGAACGAGGCGCTATGGCCGTCCTCGTTTGGGTCCGAGCGGACCAACGCCACGGACGCACTCAAGAACGCTCGCATCGCACTCCCTGCCGTGCGGCGCGTCATGGCCAACTGTCCGACGTACATGTTCTTCGATGATCACGAGGTGACGGATGACTGGAACCTCGACTTCAACTGGCGGATGAACGTTCTCAAGAGCAAGAGTGGACGCCGCGTCGTTGCGCATGCGCTGGCTGCGTTCACGATGTTCCAGGCGTGGGGGAACTCACCTCGTACGTTCCCGAACAGGATGGTCGATTCGGTGGGTGCGTACGCGCAGGCGCTTCTTCAATCGCCGCAGCGGGACGCCGGGGCGGCGGTCGAGAAGGCCATGTGGGACTTCGATGAGTGGTCGTTCGCCACGCCAAGCAACCCACCTGTGTTTTTCCTCGACACTCGCACCCAGCGCGACTTCTGGCGCGCTGGCGGTCGCCCTGGCGGTCCCTTCTATCCGAGGCTCGTGAAGGAAGCCGAGCTGAAACGGCTCCGTGGCATTGCTCGCGCACGGGGCGTCACAAGACGCTCGCCCTTGGTGATGAGCATCGCCACGCCGGTCTACGGCCACCCCGGCATCGAGGCAGGCCAGCGCCACCACACGGGGCGATACAGCAAGGACCACGAGAACTGGACGACCAATGTCTGGAGCTACATCGATCTGATCACGTTCATCGCCGAAGAGATGTCGCCATCCTTTTGCGTGTTCCTGAGCGGCGACCTGCACTACGCATTCAACCTTGGAATCAGTTACTCGCAGACTCGGCCACACCGTCGTGCAGCCGGCCCGCCTCCCACCGGGGCGTTTCCGCTACGCGTTCACCAGGTGACGTCCAGTGCGATCAAGAACGCGCCGCCGAACAATCGCGCATACGAGGTCGAGCACATCGTGCCCATGATCGGCACTGGGCGGGTGAGCTCGTTCGAAGGTCAGGACACCCGCGCGCTCTGGTACAACCCGTTTACGACGCTCGGGCAGGTGCTCGATCCGCCCGTCCGCTTTCATGAGCTCAAAACAGCCGATCCGCTTTTTCAAGAGGCGCACGACTGGGTGCTGCCGGGCAGGTCGAGGCAGCACCTGATCTTCATGTCGAACATCGGCGTCGTGACCATCTGGCCGCGCGACAAGAAGACCCAGCACGTTCTCATCAGCGGTAAACGAACCGGAACCGATGCCGAGTTCTGGACGTACGTGAGCGATCTGCGTTGAAGGATCCAGGCGCGAATCGGCGCACGACCGTGGCAAATTCTTGCCACGCTCACGCCGATCACCGCCGACCACGCCGGATCAGGACGGATGACGCACGGGCCGAACCGCTCGTGATCGCTGCAAGGCTGCACGGTCGTTGTTGATTCGCCGTGCGTTCACAAGGGTTCGATTCCCGTGCGCTTCCGCCCCGTCTTCTGACGACGACCGGCTCTGACCGATCAGGAGCTCGCGGAGTTTGGCGCGTCGTCGTCTTGATGTCGACGTGACCCAGGAGCCGCTGACCCTCACGATCGAGACCCCACGCCGGTGGCTCGCGAACGAGTGCCACCGCGCGTGCCAGCCGACCAGGCGGTGCCGGCGAAGCGGATCCAGTTTACCGCCAACGGCAGCATCCGCCTGCAAGAGAAGTACCCGCTCGCTGGGAGTTGCTGCACGCCCCAGGCCCGAGCAGCTCGTCGCGGAGTTCCGGTCACCGGGCACAACTTCCAGTTCATGTACAAGCCGAAGAGCTACAACCCTCCGCCCAAGTAGATGACCATGGGCGGCTTCCCCCTGTCGTGAAGTCGTTCGGCGCGTGGGCGACGGCCTCTCCAACGCACCGCGCGGTTCGAGCGTCACGAGCACGGTATCGCCGTCTTGCTTCGCACCGCGGATCCTCGCCGGGACGGGCAGCAGCGTCCCGTGCTTCTTGTCCCAGCGCCGCAACGAACGTGGTACCCGATCGACGATGGCAAAAGCGAAGGCAACGACGATGGCAAAAGCGAAGGCAACGACGATGGCAAGAGCGAAGGCAACGACGACCGCAAAGGCGCCTGCGAAGTCGGGCAAGGCGAAGGCGAGCGGCGACGGGACCAAGGCCAACCCGTGGAAGCTGATGACGCCGCCAGGCTCCTCGGCCTTCGAGGCGTGGCGCGACGAGTCCGCGGACCCGCAGGCGCTCGTCTGCAAGGTAGGCTCCACCGTGCTGAGTTATCAGCTCCGCTGCATCGACGATCTGCATGCGATGCTGAGGAAGCACGGAGCCTGGATGCCGCTTGGCGGTGCGGACGAGCAGAAGCCCGCCGCCGATGGCTCCGTCGAGGCGTGGGGGCGCTCAGCGAGCAACCCCGTCGGCGGCTGGTACGGCCTGAAGAAGGGCTTCCGCGGTCGCTTCGGTGTCTACGTGCCGCCGGTCATGGAGGCGCTCGGCCTGGCCGAGGTCTCGCACGAGGCGCGCAACAACCAGATGCGCGCCAAGTAGACGGCCCCCTCGGTCACATCCGGGGATCGCATGACGCCGCGCTCGCGCCTTGGGGTCCGGCTACTCGACGCCGGGAACCTGCCGCGGCGGCCGGTCGCCGTCGACGTCACCGGGGTTGTCCACGGGTGGGCGGTGGGTGGCCGGATTGGGCGGCTCTGCGGGCGCTGGAGGCGGCGCAAACGGTACCGGGGGGGGCGGGGCCACCTGCTCCACCGACAGGACGCCTGGGGCTGGGCTGGGGTCGTCGTTCCGGATCGTCGCCCCCGTCGACGCCGCGTCGGCAGGCAGCCTCGATGTGCCCGAGGACGTCGTGTGAGCCGGAGCCGGCGAGGCCCCCGGCAAAGGTTCCGAATTGCTCCGGAGCTCGTACAGGGTGGCCCCCCCCAGCACCGCGGCCGCGGCGCAGAGCCCGACGAGCAACCAGCGCGTAGCCGTCATCGCGCCCTAGAAGGAGCCGCCGCCGCCCAGAGGCGGCGAGACCGGCGGAGGTGGCGGGAGGCTCCCCGTCACGTTGTCGAAGCCATAGGCCGCGGCCGACCTCCCCAGGGGATTGCCGAGCGCGAAGATCCCATTCGCTTCGCCGAGCGCCCTGACCCCGACGTCCATGGCCCGGTTGGAGTTGCCGAGGCTGTAGTTCATCGGCTTGCCGCCGGGCGCGACGACCTCCATATAGGCATCGTTGAAGGCCTGGAGCGACGACGCCTCCTTGTAGATCGTGCCCGCCGGCACGTAGGCCTTGCCGTTCTCCGGGTTCTCGTCGTTGTACTGCTCGCCGCCCTGAACGAACGGCAGCTTGACGCCGAGGATGTTCAGCGCCGGCTTCTGGCCGAGGCTGTAGGTCTTCACGTGGTTGTGCTTCTCGTCGTACACGTTGACCTTGAAGTGCGACCCGGGCCCGATGGGGCGCTGATAGAACTCGTAGCGGAGCTTGCCCTCGCCCGGCTCACCGATCGTGGGCGCCCCGGCGGCGAAGCGGGGGTTGTTGCTGCTCGCGGTCTCCAGCCGATCGACCCAGTTGCCGGTCTTCGGCTTCTTGGTCCCGTCGTTGTTGTCCTTGCTGTCCGTGCCCTCGATGTCCGTGCGATTGACCGGATCGTTCCCACAGTACGCGAAGCGGTTGAGGCCGACCGTGTCGGTGCCGTCGATGATGAGGTCGGGCGAGACAAAGGTCGCCAGGGTCGGATCGTAGTAGCGCGCGTGGAGGTACACGAGCCCGGACGCGTCGTGACGCTGCCCCGTGAACCCGCGCGGCTCGTAGAGGAGCGGGCCGGCGGTCGAGATGACCTCGCCGAACGGGCGGAACACCCTGCGGTGCACCTCGGCCCCTGACGCGTCGGTCTCGGCCTGGACCGAGCCCTGCTGGTCGGTGTGGAGGAAGGTCGCCGTCGCGCCATCGACCCGCGCCACCATCACGCCCGCGACGGAGATGTACCGGCTCGACGAGCCGCCCACCTGCACCTCGTAGTCGTCGCCCACGTAGCGCCGGGTGATCCCGTTCTCGACCTGCTCGACGCGGCCGCCGTCGGCGTCGTACGCGAACGAGAGGCTCACGCCAGGGCTGGTGATCGTGGCCGGGCGATTGTCGCCGTTCCAGGTCAGCGTGCGCACGACCGTCCCCGACGTCGAGACGGACGTCATGAGGCCACCCGCGTCGTAGGCGTACGTGTTCGCGCCCGCCGCGGTGGGCGCGTGCGGCCGGGAACCGTAGCTGTACGCGCCCAGGCGCGAGTTCGACGTGATGTTGCCGATCGCGCTGTAGGCGAGCGTCTGGTTGTACGTCGAGCTCGAGCTGTTGGTGGCGGTGGTCAGGCGGTCGAGCTCGTCGAAGGCGTAGGTCCAGCCCTCGTTGGCGAACGGGCTGGTCACCTGCGTGATGAGGCCCTTGGTGTTGCGCGTGTACGCGAGGTTCTGCAGCGTCGCGGCGCCCTTGGTCGTGCTGATCGCGGTGAGCCAGCCGCGCTGCGCCGAGTACGTCCGCGTCGAGACCGCACCGTTGGCCGCGGTCACCTGGGTCAGCTTGCCCTCTGCGCTGTAGAGCGCCGTGGTGACGTACGCAGGGATGGACTTGAGGCGCCCCGAGCCGTCGTAGAGGAGCGGCGAGCTCGCGGTGCCCTGCGTGCCACCGTCGGGATACGTCGTCCACAGCAGGCGGTCGCCGGCGTCGTGGCCGTACAGGAACGTGTAGCTCGCGCCGCCGGTGGTCCGGACGATCCGCGCCACGCGCCCACCGGCGTCACGGTCGGTCGTCCTGGTCCCCGCGGGATCCGAGCTCGAGGTGACGCCGCCGACGTTGTAGTACCCGCTCCGCGCCTCGTCGAACGTCCAGGTCACGGTGACGGCGGACCCGGTGCCCGCGTTGCTGGTCTTGCTGGTCTTGCGGTCGAGCGCGTCGTAGCCGAAGGTCGTGCGCTGGCCCTTGCCGTCGGTGTGCGCGGTCATCCGGCTGGCGCCGTCGAACTCGTAGGTCCAGGTGCCGAGATCCGGATCGACCATCTGGGTCCGCCGGCCGAGCGAGTCCGTCGTGTACGTGGTGACGTTGCCCGACGGATCGGTCGAGCTCGCGAGGTTCTGGCGGGCGTCGTAGGCGTACGTGGTGGTCTTGATCTGGCCGCCCACGGTCTCGTCGTGCCCGGTGCGATTGCCCGCGGCGTTCGTCCGGTCGGTCTTGGCGCGCCCGAGCTCGTCGGTGCTGGTGACCGACCACAGGCCGTAGCTCTTCGTCTGGAAGGCGCCGTCCGCGAACGTCCGCCGCGTCAGCCGATCGAGGGCGTCGTAGCCGAACGTGGTCGCGTACGTCGTGGGTTGCGCCTGGCCCGAGACCCAGTAGTACGGGGCGGTCATCGAGGCCTCCCGATTGCGGGCGTTGTACGTCGTGTCGACGAAGATGTCGCCCGTCGCGGCGGCCGGGCCCTTGGTCGCCGTGCGCCACTTGCGGCCGAGGCCGTCGATGTACGTGCGGCTCCAGATGTTCCCGGTGCCGTCCGCAGAGGCCCGCTCGACCTGCTCGTACTGGGTCGCCGCATTGCCGAGGTTCGCCCAGCTGTGGTTCTCGAACCGCCCGCCGGGCTCGGTCTTCGTCGAGAGCCGGCACAGGACGTCGTAGGTCATCGTGGTCGTCTGGCCATTGAGGTCGGTCTTGCCGATCGGGGCTCCGCAGGCGGCGTCCCAGGTCGCCGTCATCGACTGACCGAGCGCGTTGGTCTCGGACGTCCGGAACATGTGGTACGTGGCATCGAAGACGTACGTCGTCCGCGCGCCCAGCGCGTTCTCGTCCGCGGTCACGTTGCCCCAGGCGTCGTACTCCTTCTTCGTCGCGAGGAAAGAGCTCGGGCTCGACAGCCAGCGCGCCACCTGGGTCGGCAGACCCGCCGACGGGGCCTGGTTCCACGTCGCCGCGCCGTCGTAGTAGGAGAGCGTCTCCTTGAGCAGCGCCCCGGCCGTGCCCACGCCCTGGTGCACCTTGACGTCGGCCGGCTTGTTGACGATGTACAGCGCCGTGTTCGGCACGAAGGTCGTGGTCGCGGTGTCCTCGTCGCCGGTCGTATCGTAGTCCCCGTAGATGATCTCCTGCGTGACCTCGCCGTACGCATTGAAGGTGCGGTTCGTGTACCTGCGCTTGCAATCGGCGCCGGGGCACGCCGTGCCGGCGTTGATGTACGTGTACTCCCAGCTCCCGGTCTGCACCGAGGTCCAGGGCACGGTGGCGCCGTTGGTGGTGTAGTCGTAGACGTTCGCCGCGAGCAGCTGGCCGCTCCCCGTGCGCCGATCGATGCGCTCGGGCCTGGAGGCCGACCCGTAGTCCTGCTTGAGCCACGTCTCGGTGTACGGACAGGGCGATTCACCGGCGAGGCAGGGCTTGATCTCCTTCTCGTAGCGGAAGCCCATGAATCGCCGCTCGAGGGCGTCGTAGAGCCCGCCCGAGTAGCTGTAGCTCGTGGTCGCCGAGTTGCCGCGGCCGTCGGCCACGGTCACCCCCGACACCGTCTGCATGACGGGCACGTTGTTCGTGTTCGTCCAGGCCGTCGAGGGCGTGTAGCTGACCGTGGTCGTGCCGCCGGCGTCGCTCGTGACGGACGTCAGGAGATCGGGGTACGAGCCGCCGATCCGCCAGACGCGCCGGCCGCGGGTCGACAGGGCCCCCGGGTAGAGCTCCACCACGTCCTGCAGGCCGTCGCCGTTCATGTCCACCGGGAAGTTCATCGACTCGGCGCTGGCGTTGATGTTCAGCACGTCGGTCGCGCCGAGCGTGAAGCCGCCGTTGCTCGTGGACAGCCAGATGCGCCGCGTCCGCTGGGCGCGGTAGAGCTCGATGAAGTCGTCCCGGCTGTCGCCGTTGACGTCGGCAACGACGAACGTGGTGGAGTTGTCCGCCGGGAGGCCGTAGTCGTTGGACGACTGGGTGAAGCCGTAGCCGTTCGACAGCCACGCCCGGCGGTAGAAGGCGCCGCCCCACGGGAACAGCTCGAGCATGTCGCTCTTGCCGTCACCGTTGATGTCGGCCGCGATGTAGCGGCCGCTGGTGCTGTGGGTCATCGAGGTGTCCAGGTTCCCCTGGTTGAACCCGTTGCTGCCGTTCGACAACCAGACGCGCCGCCCCCAGCTCAGGCCGCTCTGGTAGAGCACGACGAGGTCGGACCTGCTGTCGCCGTTGACGTCCATCGGGAGGAACTGCGCGTACGTGTTGTAGCCAATGCCGTCTTCGGTCAGCCCCCCCCGTGAAGTCGGAGCCGTTCGAGATCCAGGTCTTGCGCCTGTAGGTCGTGCCGTACTGGTACAGCTCGACGAGGTCGGACTTGCCGTCGCCGTTGACGTCCATGACGAGGTGGCGAACGTTGTTGCTGTAGTCGCCGGCCATGGCGCCCGTCGGCCCCGAGGTGAATCGCGTGCCGTTCGACCACCAGATGTGGCGCTGCCACTTACCGATGCCGAGAAAGGGCGGGTACATCTCGATGAAGTCGGACTTGCCGTCGCCGTTGAAGTCCCCCGCGAAGAAGCGCGTGTTGGCGTTGTAGCCGATCTGGCCGATCCCGCCGTCCCAGGCCGTGTCGACGAAGCTGGTGCCGTTCGAGAGCCAGGTCTTGCGGTAGTACTCGGTGAGCACGGTATAGAACTCGACCATGTCGGTCTTGCCGTCGCCGTCGATGTCCATGGCGAGGTACTTGTGGTTGGCGTTGTTGGCCATGCTGGTGTCGAGGCTGCCGGCGACGAACGACGTGCTGCCGGCCTGGTAGGCCACGGTGAGCGCCGGCAGACTGGTGCCGCCGGTGACCGTCCCCGCGCCGTCGACCGTCGCGTCCTTGCCGAACTGCTGCACGCTCTGGAGCAGCGACTTGTTGGTCGAGCTGCTCGTCGTGTACACGAGCTTGTAGGCGCGTACGCGGGTGCCGCTCACCTTGACGTCGATCGTCTTGAGGCGCCCCCACTGCGTCGTGAAGCCGGGCGTGCCGAGCGCGCCCCAGTCCTTGTCAGGGCGCGTCTCGAAGTGAAACTTCACGGTCGTGCCGTTGTAGGCGATCTGGTCCGGGTACTCCCAGCAGCAGCCGAACTGGTTGGTGGCCCAGGTGTACGTGACCGTGTTGCCCTTGGTGTCGATGACCTGCGACAGGCCCCACTTGAAGACGGCGGTGTTGCCCGACACGAGGTAGACCGGAGAGAAGACGCTCCGCGTGCCGTCCTTGGCCGTCACCGTCCAGGTCGCGCTCACACCCGACCCGCTGAGCGCGATCCGCGAGTAGCTCTCGAGCTTCGTGGAGTGCGTCCCGCCCGTCGTGCAGCTCGGGCTCACGCTGCCGCCGGCGCACGGGACGAGCTCCTGGCCGTCGAGCAGGTAGATATCGGTGCTGTCGTATCTGGGCGCGCCGCGACCGGGGCTCGCGCGCTCGATCCGGCTCGGGCCGTCCAGCGACCAGCCCGCGCCCATCCAGCCGCCCTGGATCGACGAGTCGTACGTGAGCCCGAGCTTGGGCGCGATCCCCTGGAACGCGGGGACGACGATGTCGACCTTGTTGCTGAACGTCCCCTGTGACGCGTCGACCCGCCAGTCGCGCCGCTGCATCACCTCTGCCATCGCAGCGCCGACGCCCAGAGCCAGAAGGCATGCGACCAGCAAACCCTGCTTCACACGGCGTGTAGGCAGCATGATCTCCTTCGGAAGCGCCCCTGGCGCCTCCGTCAAGATGCCGAAGACTTCGGCGAGGTATACGACGTGTATCGACCCCGCCTTCGTGCGTCAATACTCCTCACGCAATCTTGGCGTCCTCAATTACGAGAACAACAACACATATAGACCTACATCAAATCATCACAGCCAGTTACACAGTCGTCAGTGACATGACATGTGCGGTAAATGGCCACCATCCAGGGTTCTTCTTGACTATGGTATACGCTGCGTATACCAAGGACGCGTGACCTCCGCGCAGCGCTACGACCGCACAAGGGGGGCGAGCTTCCCTGTTCGCCGCCCGCAGCTCGACTTCTCCGAGGTGCGGCAGAGGTTCTACGACGACAACGCCCTCGGCTCCGCCTTCTGGGCCGTCCTTCAGGCCCTCTTCCCGGACGGCGAGCGGTTCTTCATCAGGGCCGTGCACGATGTCAGAAAGCGCGTCGACGACCCCGACCTCCAGCGAGACATCGATGCCTTCATGGGACAGGAGGCCACGCACGCGCGGATGCACCGCGAGGTCAACGAGAAGGCGCAGCAGATCCACGGCATCGACCTCGAGACCATCGAGCGACGGATGGCGAAGATCACGGCGCTCTTCAACCGCTTCCATTCGCCGATGCAGCGGCTCGCGATGACGGCGGCGGCGGAGCACTTCACCGCGACGGTCGGGCGATACCTGCTCCGGCACCCCGAGTACATGGCTGGCTTCCGCGACCTCCCGGCCCGGCACCTGGTCATGTGGCACGCCATCGAGGAGCGCGAGCACCGCGCGGTGGCGTTCGACGTCTATCGCAAGGCCGGCGGCAGCTACTGGCTGCGCGTCGTGATGTTCCCCTGGATGTTCGCCGTCCTGACCCCCTGGATCGTCTTCGAGACCCTGCGGATCACGGGACAGATGAAGGGCTACGAGGATCGCGCCGCCCTGCGCCGCGGCTACCTGTCCCTGCTGGGCCCGAAAGGCATCCTCATGAAGATCGGGCCCGGCATGCGCGACTACCTCCGTCGCGACTTCCATCCGAACGACGATGACCAGTCCGCGCTCGAGGCCGAGTGGAAACGCGAGTTGGGGTTCGCCTGAGCGCGACCATGAAGGGCGACGAGCGCGACTCCGGTACGCGCCGCCGACCCGGAGTCGACCTCCGCGGCGGTGCACCACACGCCGATCGACGGACAGCTCGACCGATCACGAGATCGGCGGCGCCTCGAGGCTGATCTGCCCGATCGCCCCGGCGCGAAACTCGTGCACGAGCACCTCGGCCGCCTTGTGGAGATCCACCGTCCCGCCCTTGCGGAGTGCGCCGCGGCGCCGACCGATCTCGCCGAGCAACGCCTCGGCGTTGGACGGGATGGCCCCGAGCTTGTAATGCGCGATCACCAGATCGGGGTATCGCTCGAGCAGGAACTCCGCGCCGAACATCCCGATCGTGAGGTAGTCGATGGCGGTATCGGGAATCGAACCTGCCAATGCGAGTCGGAACGCGCGCGGCTCGTGCTCGATCTTCGGCCACATCAGGCCCGGGCTGTCCGTCAGCACGATCCCACTGGGGAGGTGGACGGCCTGCTGCTCCTTGGTGACGGCGGGCTTGTCGCCGACCTTGGCGACAACTCGATTCATCAGGATGTTCACCAGCGTCGACTTTCCGACGTTCGGAACGCCGGCGATCAAGGCCCGCACCGGCCGGTCCGGACGGCGGTGCTGCGCGAGGTGCTGGCAGAGTTCCGTGATCCGTTGGCGCGTCACCTGCGGTCGTTTGGTGGTCGCAGCGAACGCCTTCACGCCCGGCTCGCCTTCGCAGAACGCCACCCACGCTCGCGTCACCGCGGGGTCGGCGAGGTCGCTCTTGGTGAGCACCTTGATCACCGGCTTGGCGCCTCGGACCTCGGCCACCAGCGGGTTCGAGCTCGCCTCGGGCAGACGGCTGTCGATGACCTCGATCATCACGTCCTGAGATGGCATCAGCGCGAGCAAGTCGCGACGTGCCTTCGTCATGTGGCCCGGGTACCACTGGAGCGACACTCCACGCTCTATGACACGTTTCGAACTCTACCGGTGAAACGCGAGTATCCTGCGCGGCATGGGAATCGAAGCCACCGGCAAACTCCACACCATCTTCGAGACGAAGCAGGTGTCCGAGAAGTTCTCGAAGCGCGAGTTCGTCGTCACGATGAGCGACAATCCAAAGTACCCGCAGGTGGTCCTGTTCCAGCTCACCGGAGATCGGTGCACGCAGCTCGATGGCCTCTCCGTCGGCGACGAGGTCCGGATCGAGTTCAGCCTGCGCGGCCGCGAATGGAAGAACCCGCAGGGTGAGCTGAAGTACTTCAACAGCCTCGACGTGTGGAAGATCGAGCCTGCCCGCGGCGCGGCCTCGACGGGACGCCGCGGCGGCGACCCGCGCGATCGCGACGTGCCACCCCCGGACGACGACCATCGGCCCGCCGACGGGCGCAGCCGCAACGACGACGACATCCCGTTCTGACGCGTCAGCCCGCTGCGCACACGAGGGCACAAACAACCACCGAACACGTTCAGCATCGGCCCGATCGATGTGGCGGCCGACATCTAGCGGGAACGCGCGCAGCCGTTGCCCGCCGCCATCAACGTCGAGCTGGCGTGAGGACCCAGAGCTCGACGCGGCCCGTCTCCGTGCTCGCCACGAACAGCGCGCCGGACGCGGCCGCGCAGACGATGGCCTTGTCCGGCAATCGCATCAGGGTGCCGTCGACCCGCAGCTGGTCGCCTTCGCGACGGACCCCCGGCGCGATCTCGCGCGGCACATCGGGCTCGGCGTCCTGGTCCCACCAGCCCTTCGACGAGAGGTACTTCCCGGTGGTCACGTCGATGACCGCCTCGGCGTTCCAGTCCTGGTTTCCGGACTGCTGGGTCTGGTAGCTCCTGATCTCCAGCGCCGAGCTGTCGGCGCGGAACCCGAAGCCGCAGAACGTGTGCTCCACCGAGCAGGTGTGCCGCCGCGTGCGGATCGTCAGATCCCAGATCTCCACCTTGTGGTCACACACGGCGAGCCAGCGGCGATCCGGAGACAGCGCGAAGCGGCCGCTCGGGAGCCCGGACAGCGTCACGATCTCGGCGCCGGTCTCGCTGGCGCGCAGGGTCACGTCGTTCGCGTTGCGGATCAGGAAGACCTCGCGATCGTGCAGCACCAGCGTCCCCGCGAGCCGGTAGCGCTCGCGCCCGTCGTCCAGCCCGAGCGCGATCACCAGCTGCGCACTTCGGTGTCCGTGCAGGAGCACGCCCTGCGCGTCGGCCGCGTGGACGTCGGCGTCCAGCCTGCCGTCGGGGACACCGGGAAGCGTGGCCCGCCAGACCTCGGCGCCGTCCTCGGTCGACAGGGCGATCAGCGTGTCGCCCTGCCCCGCGAACACGCGGTGCCCGGTCGCAGAGAACGCCCGCAGGTGCTCCGCCTCGACGAAGCGGCCGATCACCCCGCGTGCGACATCCCAGAACCCGATCCCACCCTCGTGATCGACGATCAGGGTAGCCCCGGAGGGAGAGAAGCGCGTCTTCCACTCGCTTCGGATGCGCCTCGCGTCATCGCGCCAGCGCACCGGTGGATCGAGCGCCGTGAGATCCGCGACCAGGGCGCTGTCCCGATCGTTGACCACGACCACCCGCCCATCGCCGCTCCAGACGACGCCGGGCCGGTTGGCGAGGACGCGAGCGACGACGGTCGCCGCGGCCAGCTCCAGGACCTCCACCCGGTTCCAGTAAGCGGCGAGCAAGAAACGCCCGCTGGGATCGAACGAGACGGCGTCGGCATCGCGGATCGGAAGTGCCCCGGTCTGCTCGCCGGTCGTGGCGTCGCGGAGGCGACCGTCACTGGTAGCGAACGCGCGCCCGCTCGGGTGGAAGGCCAACCTCGGCACCTGGCTCTTCACCTGGAACAGCCGCTTCGCCTCGGGCAGCGCGAAGCCCTCCAGCGTCCCGTCCTGGTAGGTGACGACGCGGTCGCCGGCCGGGCTCACCGCGGTCCAGTCGGTGTGGGCGCCGCGGATGTGCGCGCCGACCCGACGGTCTTGGGCGGGGTTCCAGAGCTGCCAGCCCTTCGCGTCGAGCAAGAGCGCACCATCGCCACACGGCAACAGCCGGTCGACCGCGAGGTGCCGAGTGGCCAGGCAAGTCCCGTCGGCGACCCGGTACGCGCGGACCTGTTTCGACTCGTCGACGAAGACGACCTGCCCATCTCGCGAGAACACCGCATCCTGCACGTTCGACGCGCCCGTGCCCAGCACCATCGGCGGCGCCAACGTGTCGGTGGCCCAGAGCGCGGCCGACCTCCCCGTGCAGAGGACGAAACGCCCGCCCGCGGGCGCGAAGCGCCCATGCTGCGCCCCGGCGAAGGTCTTCCGCACCCCGCCGGTGCGGAGGTCGAGCAGGCAGAGCTCGTCTCGCTGGACCAGCGCGCTCGCGCCGTCCGGGCTGACGGCGCGGACCTTCCCCTGCGTGCGCCACCTCGGAAGCGCGGCCTGCGCGACCTCCGGCGGGCGAAGCGACCGCAACCAGCGGGCGCCGGTCCGGGCCTCGAACGCAGCCCGCGCGTGTTCCATCCATCGATAGAGCGGTCGCTCGCTGAGAGGCGTCGCGGCCTCGACGTGCTCGGCGCGGGCCGGAGCGTCGTGCCAGTAGAGCTCGTTGTAGAGGAGCGGAACCAGGCGCGCCGGATCGCCGGCCAGGCGGTCTCGAGACGCATCGAGCACCGTCTCGAGCTTCGTCAGGACGACGTGATCCAGGCCAGCGCCGGAGTCGTGGCTCAGCCTCGCGTCGACGGGCAGGTGCTGGGGCGCCCCGCGCAGGACCAAGGCCAGGTCATCGAGCAGCGCGGCGACGGACGTCCGGCAGCGCGCCTCTGCGAGCTCCAGGTCGCTCGCCAACGCGATCACCGTGGCGTGGTCCCCGTCCACGAGCGCAGCGCGGAGCTCCTCGGAGGGGGTCGTCATGGCCTGATTCTACGGTTGCCCGGGCGGCGTGGCCGCGGCCGGCGGCGTGGCCGTGGCGGCAGCCGCGGCGGCCTCGGCTTCCTCGCGCTTGCGCTTGAGGTCGGCCTCCCGCTTCCGGATCTTCACGCGCTCGACCGCCTCGCGGTCGTAGTCGAACACCGGCGGATCCGGGTGCTCGGCGTCGTGCACGCGCACGACCATCGATCCGGGGACCGCGACCTCGAGCTCGTTCCACCCGTCGGGCATGGTGGGCTCGGTCCAGTCGTAGACCCATCGGGCGTCGAGCGGCGCCAGGTTCACGCAGCCGTGGCTCTTGGCGGTGCCGAACTGATCGTGCCAGTACGCCGCGTGGAAGTAGAGGCCGCTGCGGAAGCGCGTCGCCCACGGCACCTCGGAGACCTCGTAGTGAGAGGCCTCGCGTTCTTCCGCGGCCATCTTGGTGGCGGCCGATTTCGAGCGGATCCGATAGAGCCCGGCCGGCGTGTCCTTCTTCCGTCGGCCCGACGAGAACAGCGTCGCAAACACCGGCGTGTCACCGTCGTAGGCGATCATCACCTGCTCGTCGCGGTCGAGGTCGATCCACTTGGCGTGTGCAGCCTCGACCTCGGGCCGCGGCTGCTTGCGGGCCACGCGAAGGCTCTTGCGCTCGATCCACTGGCCGTCGGCAACCCGCACGAAGCCATTGGCCTCCTCGAGCACCGGGACGAGCTCGCGATGCGCGAACGTTCCAGCCTCCGCGCCGTCCTTGTCGGCGGTCGCGCGCGCCGTCACCTTCCCACCCCTGGCCGCGACCACCCAGGCGAAGGGCCAGCCCGGCGGTGGCGTCTGGACGAGGTCGATGCCGGCGAACGTCGACGGACGATGCCGGTAGAGATCCGAGGCCGCGACCAGGCCGACGCTGGTGTTCACGTAGGTCTCGCCGTCGATCTCCACGGACTCGGCCTTCGTGACCATGTACGTCGACTTGACCTTGGGCTCGGGCCGGGCAAGGCCGGCGCGCACGTCGTCCTCGGTCGCGTAGCGAGCGGCTCCCTCCTTGATCCCGTAGTAGTCCTGCGGCAAGAGCCGGCCATCGGCGACCACCGGTTGGGCCACCAGGTCGGGCGGCAGCGTGCTCGGCTTTGCGTACCGCGCGCAGACCCAGCCCCTCGGCACGGCCGCCAGCCACACCTTGCAGCGCTTGTCACCGACGACGCTCTCACCGACCGGCAGCCGCGTCCCCTCGATGATCTTGCCGAGCACCTCCGATTTCATGTCGGCTTCGGCGTAGGCGTGGGCCGCGTTGCGCAGCACGAACGACGTCGTCGTCGCCGGCCAGGCTAGCCGCTCGATGGTCGCCGCATCCGGGGGAGCGGGGACCGGAACCGCAGGCGGACTCGTGATCGGCGGCGGCGCGGGCGCAGCCACGGGCGCGGCCGCGAGCCCCGCCTCGGTCGATGGGGCGCCTGCAGCCCCGGCATCCACGCCGCTCGGCGCGGCCTCGTCCGGTCGGGTCGCGACGTCGAGATCGCGAGGTGATCGTCCGCTCCTCCGGTCAGCGGAGGCGCACGCCGCGAGCAAGAGCATCAGCAAGGGCCCGTGACGGGTCACACGCTCAGTTTGTCACATCGCGGTCCAGCGGTCGGGGCTCATCGCCCCGGCCGTGCAGCAGCCAGGTCCGGACCTCGCCCTTGCCCTTGATCGTGACGGCGCCACGATCCTCGAACCGATAGCGATGGCGGAGTGCCAAGTACACCGGCTCGGTCACCTGGATGCCGCCCGGGACGCTGTGCGACTCCATCCGGCTGGCGAGGTTCACCGTGTCACCCCACAGGTCATAGAACGGCCGCTTCCTGCCGATCACACCGGCGACCACCGGCCCGGAGTGCAAGCCGATCCGCACCGACAGCCGCGAGCCATCGACCTCGGGGTGCGCGTCGATCGCCGCGCGCATCGCCAGCGCCATCTCGGCGGCGGCGGCGGCGTGGTCGTCGCGACGGCGCGGGGCACCCGCCACGAGCATGTAAGCATCCCCGATGGTCTTGATCTTCTCGAGTCCATGTCGGTCCGCGAGCACATCGAACTCGGTGAAGATCGCGTCGAGGGTGGACACCAGCTGGGCCGGTGGCAGTCGTGCCGCCAGCGGAGTGAAGCCGACCAGATCGGCGAACAGCACGGTGACGTCGTCGAAGCTCTCCGCGATGGTCTCGGGCCGGACCCGCAGCCGCGCCGCGATCGCCGCGGGCAGCAGGTTGGCGAGCAGCGCGTCCGAGCGCGCGCGCTCGGCGGCCAGGCTGCGCCCGTAGAGGAACACCTGCCGGCGCGACTGCTCCAGGAGCACGCTCGCGGTGGCGCCACCGAGGTTGCCGAGCAGGAGCCAGGTGATCGTGAGCTGCGGCGCGTACGAGTAGCGGACGATCATCACCACGCCGAACGCGGCGCTCCACACCACACACACCGCGAGCGCGTAGACGAACCGGATCGGCACCATGGTGTGCGACGCGACGACCACCAGGGTCAGGCCGGTCAGACCGAGCGCGTGGTCGAAGCTCGCGGGCTCGGGCACCGTGGCGTTCATGGCGACGATGGTCGCGGCGATCACGCTCACTCCGGCTGCCGCGGCTGGTTGCCACCACCGGGCGAACCGCGCGGCGCCGACCCAGCCGACCAGGATCGTCGGCAGCACCAGCGCCGTCGACAGTGCCCGAAGGAGCTGGAGGTGCTGTGTGTTGGCCGCGGTGACGCCGACCTCCGCGTCGCTCGCGATCGCGCCGAACCACAGCACCGTCCCGATCGCCATCGCCGCCCGGTAGTGCGCGCGTCCGACCTCGGCAGCGTGCCCACGGTACTCGCCCTCGAGCGCCGCATCCCGGAACGACCGCGTCAACCAGTGCTGGGCCTCCACGCGCGGCGATTCTACTCCAGCCTCCCGAGTGTCGCCGGTCGCGTCACCGCGCCTTCTTCGGCTTCACCTTCGGCTCGGCGTCGACTTCACCGCCGGCGTCACCGCCCGCTTCGTCTTCGCCTTCGGCTTGGACGGCTTGATCGTCGGCGTCGGCGCGAGCTCGATCAGCTTGTCGAATGTCGCGTCGAGCGCCGAGCGCCGGTCCGGCTGCGCCGCGACGAGCGCCGCGCGCCACCGGTTCAACGCGTCGCGGTCGGGGACCATCGCGCCCACCCAGCTCTGCGTCGCGATCAGGTGGAGCACCTCGAGCGTGCACGGCACGGAGACGCCCACGTATTCGTCGGCCGTGAACGTCGACGGATCGCCGTTCATGGCCTCGGCGACCTCGTCGATCAGCCGCTTGGTGACGATCGAGAGGTGGTCGGCGGCGGTGTCGCTGTCGAAGTGGTTCGGCCCCCAGGAGCCCATCGCCGTACGATACCTTCATTCCCGAACCGTCGCCGTTCACGCGGGCGTGGCTGATGAGCCCTGAGTCACGGCGCGTTGTCGGCCGGCCGACGTCGTCCACGATCAGACCCGCTCCAGCACTGCCTTCAGCCGCGCGAGATCCTTGCGATTCGCGCGGCGCATCGCCGCCGCCATGACCGGCGCGACCAGCTTCGAGAAGCCGTGGGGTTCGCCGCGGTTGCGGAGGGTCATCCTCGTCCCTCCGGCACTGGTGGCCTCCCACGTGTACGTCGTCTCCATGGGGAACGGCCCCTCCGCCGTGCGCATGACGAGGCGCTCGCCCGTGACGTGCTCGACGATCTCGTACGTGTAAGCGAGCCGGCGGCCGAGGAACTGCGCGACGAACGCGACCCTCGAACCGATGCCGAGCGGAGGCGCGGTCTTCCATTCCACCGACTTGATGTTCACGTACCACTCCGGGGCGTTCGACGGATCGCCGGCGTAGGCGGCGACGTGGTCGCGCGGGCGATCGATGGCGATCTCGGTCAACACGTCGACGCCCATGCGCCATCCTACCGGAGCCGGTGAGCATCGCGCGGCCGCCCCCACGCGGGAAACACCGCTTCCGTCGTACAACTTCGGTCCTGGCAACGAAGGGGACGGATTTCGACGTCGCCGTCCTGGGAGTGGTTCCCTGAACGGGCCCTCGCGTCGGCACCTTCGGACGCGATCCGTGAGGACCGACTACTGACAGGCGAGGCGACGTCCAATGAGGTCAGAACGCGCCCGACACGCCGACCGCACCCGGGCTCACCAGCGGGACCAGGCTGCCCGCGCTCTCACCCTTGCCCTCGTGGAGGAAGAGCCAGGTCGAGGCCGCGGCGCCGACCAGGGCGAGGCCGAGACTGACGTCGGAGACGGTGGCGTAGGTGTTGCCGTCGTCCACGAGCGAGGTCAGACGCGGATCCATCGGGGTCACGCCGGGCTCACGCGCCCGATCGTCGAAGGCGGACGAGCGTTGCAGCGCCAGCGTGCCGAACGCTCCCCACGAGATCAGGGCAGCGCCGGTGCCGGCCGCCGCCACCCACGTCCAGCGCCGGCGGGTCGAGGGCATCCGCGCGATGGTCAACTCGAGCGGCTCGTGGCTCGCGACGTCGACCCGGGTCCGGTACGGCGCCCGCCCCGACGCGCTCACCTCGATGGTGCGCGCGCCCTGCGCCACCTCGATCGGGGCCGACAGGGGAACCGTGCCGACGACGCGGCCATCGACGCGCACGATCGCGCCCCGTGGCCCGCCCACGACCGCGACCGGCGCCGGCGCAGGCGCGAGGGTGACGGCGATGCGATAGCCGGACCCACGCTCGGCCGGCACCGCGACGTCCTGGCTGACGAAGCCGGTGGCGCGAACGGTGAGGGAGAGGGCGCCCGCGGGCAGGATCACGTGGCCGGCCTCGACCGGCACCGGCGTGGTGCCGACCAGGAGCTTGGCGTGGGCGACGTTGACCGCGATCGGCACCAGGCGCTGGACCGTGACCGCCAGCGTGACCGGCTCGCCGCGGTGTGCGGCGAAGGTCTGCCTCACCGGGGCGTGATCGGCGGCCTTCACCTCGAGGGTGTGATCGCCGGGCTCCACGGTCAGGGCCTGGGGCGCCGGACCTAGCTCCTTGCCGTCGATGACGATGACGGCGGCCGGCGCCGCGGTGCCGTCGCCGGCCACGCTCACCGTGACCGCCGACGGCTCCTCGATCAGGGCCCGCTCGAGCGTCAGGGTCTGGCCGAGCGCGATGGTCACCCGCTCGGTCAACTTCTTGTGCCCGCTGCGCTCGAGGATGATCTTGTCGTCGTCGGGCAGGATGCCGCGCTGGCAGCGCGGCGCGGCCGTGCAGAAGACTCCGAGCGACTTGCTGTCGAGGTAGACGCTGGCGGCCTGATCGGGCGTGGCGCCGGTGATGGTGAGGTCGAGCGAGGTGGTGCGGGCCGCCGCGAGGTTGGCGATGTTGCGTTGCGCCGAGCGCCGGCTCGCGCCCTTGGGATTTGCGGCCAGGAAACGTTCGTAGGCCGCGAGCGCGCCCTCGAAGTCGCGCATCTCGACCAGCGTCGAGGCCCGCAGCTGGAGCAGCGGCAGCCGTCCCGGCGCGAGCACGAGCCCCTCGTCGATCACGACCAGTGCGCGCGTGTACTCTCCGTCCGCGACCAGGCGAGCGGCCTCCTTTTGCTTGGCCGCGGCCTGCTTGTCGTCAGCGTGCGCGCCACCGGTGGCGCAGAGCACGACCACCACCGCGCTCAGCGCAGCCCGGACGAGTTGCTGTCCGCCCATGCTCAGCAGGCTCGCACCTTCGGGCCCGCGGCCTCAAGTGTTACAGTGCCCGAGATGAGGGTCTGTACCCAGTGCCGGCAGCTCGTGCCGGCCGGAGCTGCGCACTGTCCTCACGACGGCGGTCGCGTCGAGGATGTCGACCCGCTGCCCGAGGGCGTCCGCGTCGGCGGCTACCGCATCGTGCGCCTGCTCGGCGAGGGCGGCATGGGCTACGTCTACGAGGCGGTGCACGAGGTGCTCGGCCGGCGCACCGCGATGAAGTTCCTGCGTCCCGAGTTCTCGACGGAGCCAGAGGTGGTCGCCCGCTTCATGCAGGAGGCGCAGGCGGTCAACCTGATCAACCACGAGCACATCGTCAACGTCTACGACATCGGCGACGGCGCCGACGGCAGCGTGTACTTCGTCATGGAGTACCTCGCGGGCAAGGACCTGTCGGACCTGCAGTCCCACCGCGCCTTGCCGCTGCCATTGCTGGTGCACATCTACAGCCAGGTGCTCCGCGGGCTGCTCGCCGCCCACACCAAGCAGATCGTGCACCGCGATCTCAAGCCGGCCAACGTGTTCATCACCCGCCGCGACGAGAATCCGTACGTCGTCCAGCTGCTCGACTTCGGCATCGCCAAGCTCCGCGACGGCAGCGCGCGTGCGGTCACGCGCGAGGGCGCGGTGATGGGCACCCCGAGCTACATGAGCCCCGAGCAGATCAGCGGCAAGGCCGTCGATCATCGATCCGACATCTTCACGCTCGGAGTCATGCTCTACCGCGCGGCGACCGGCGTCGCGCCGTTCCACGGCGAGAGTTTCGGCGACCTCGCCGGCCAGATCCTCGGCAAGGAGCCGCCATCGATCCGCGAGGCCGCACCGGCGGCCAGCCTGCCGATCTCCCTCGAACGCCTGGTGCAGAAGGCGATGCGCAAGCGGATCGAGGAGCGCTACCAGTCGGTGGCGGAGATGCTGCTCGATCTCGAGACCGTCCGCCGCGAGGCCGGGCTCGCCGAGGAGGCCCTGGCCCGCGCCATCGCCGAGCACGCCGGCATGCCGATCGCCGAGATCACGGCCTCGCGCCCGTCGGTGCCATCGACCCGCGCCAGCCTCGGCGAGTCGCTCCCCGCCTACCAGGGCGTACCCGATGTTGCGGCCGCGGCCGCGGCAGCGGCGGCAGCGACGCCGGCGGCGACACCGCCAGGGGCACGATCGCGGGCGTGGCTGTGGATCGCCGCCGGGGCGGCGCTGGCGATCGCTGCGATCGTCGTCGTCGTCACCCAGTCCGGAGGTCGGACGGGTCCGGCGGCGCCTCCGCCGACGACCGGATCGAACGGATCGACCACCGCCGTCGTCATCGACGCCGAAACACCGGCCGGCTTCGTGGCGCTGCGTGCCTCCGGAGACCTGGCGGCCCTACGTGCCGGCGCCGAGGCCAGGCTCGCCGCCGGCCTCGACGGCGACGCCGCCAGCCAGGGGCAGGTCGTCGCCGCGCTCGCGCTCGCCGCCGTGGTCGGCCTCGCCGA
>SXGS01420326.1_pt1 | contig 23067 bp, 30 predicted proteins | sample 3174681 | NCBI WGS metagenome assembly SXGS01 (sample SAMN11356861, study PRJNA531348) | freshwater metagenome | isolation source: freshwater sample F1-80 | place: China: Fuxian Lake, Yuxi | collected 2017-12-25
ACCGAAAAGATAAAATCTTATATACCACGGTACTTTATTGTACGGTAAGGGAAAGTAAATTGCCGAAAGCTGGATTCAAATCAATAACTGTTTCAGAAACTGTTTATGATAAATTCCAAGATGTATATCAAAAAAACAAAGACAACCTTGCAATGAAAGGTGTCAATAGTTTTTCAGGTTATGTCACTTACATGTTAGAGGAGATGATGCAAAAAGATAAGACATTTGCAAGATATGCTCCAAAGATTGAAAAAATTTCTGTAGATGATGATCGTGTGATTCTTAAAGATAATATTAAAAACCGAATCGCTGAAGTCGCTGTACAAAAAGGAGAATTGTTCTGTCAGCTATGTGAAGAAAAAGATTGTGTCCACATTGGATTTGTATTTTCACTTCCTGATGTTTATGAAATTTTGAATTCCAGAGGAATAAAACATCCAAAATAAAGAGCAGTGGAGGAGGTGGGATTTGAACCCACGAACTCCTGAGAGACAGGATCACCCATTTTTATGATCTTAAGTCCTGCATGTCCAAAAGCACAATGTGCTTACTTTGGCCAGGCTTGATTACTCCTCCAAAAGGGTAGAATTTTGTGTGAAATTTAACAGTTTAGAGATTTTTGAGCCATAATCAAGAATTATAAGGATTTTAGATTGCTAAAATTTGTGCTTCGATAGCTCAGCCTGGTAGAGCGTTACCTTGGTAAGGTAAAGGTCGCGGGTTCAGATCCCGTTCGGAGCTTTAATAATTTTTTATTAATAGTTCAAAATGACCAGTTCTTTTTTTAGAGTTAGAATTAATTGATCTGTTTGCCTCTATCCTAGTAATTTTCCATGGACTCTTGGAAAAAATATCTGCAACCTCTTTTGAATCAGAATTCGATAGTAATACTTTACAACCTCTAGAATCTAATTTTAAACAAAGTTCTGCCAATCTGGTTAGATCATCATATGTAAAATCTTTGTTAGTATAGCTTGTGAAATTTGCAGTTGCACTTACTGGTTGATAAGGAGGATCAAAGTATACTAAATCTCCTTTTTTGGCATCTCTTAGTACTGCCTCAAAATCCCTACATTTGATTGAAATTCTACTAGACTGTAAGATATGACTTACTGCACGAATATTTTCTTCATTTACTATATTTGGATTAGAGTATTTTCCTAGAGGTACGTTGAACTTTCCTTTGCTGTTTACACGATATAGTCCATTAAAGCAGGTCCTATTCAAGAAGATCAATCTAGATGTTTTTTCGATCTCACTTCTTGGATTACTTTCACGAATTGAGTAATAGTATGACGCTGAATCTTTTAGATAATTTTTTTCATGATTTTTTAGAGAAGCAATTAAAGTATCAATTCTATCTCTGATTGTAGTATAAGCCAATACAAGATCAGAGTTTAAATCAGAAATACTACATTTTTGACCATTTTTATCTGTAAGAATATGAAACAATAATGCACCACCGCCAAGAAACGGTTCATAGTAGGTACCAAAAGATTCAGGAAGATTTTGATTTAGTGTAGGAATTAACTGTCGTTTTCCTCCAGCCCATTTTACAAATGGTTTTGGAGTAACCAAAATCTGATCGTATTGTTGCTTCACATGTAATTATCACAATATCACATATTGTCAAAAGAGACAACAAAAGATCACAACATGTACAATATTTTTTAATCAAATTTCAAGATCATACAAAGTATACACTAATGAGAAATAATAAAATGAAAAGGAAAAGGTTGGAGTTTTAGTCCCACTTTGACCAAGCGGCCATCCATCTGTATGTCCAAGTGTTTAGTTTACAACCTAGCGCTGTAAATGTAACTGACAAAACTGCACCCGCACCTGCACCCAGTGCTACTGGACTGTTATAGAATTTACCTACTTGAGGCTCTATTGGTGTCATGTATGGTGGCAATGTTGGTCTTGGGTATTTGAATGCCGTTTCTAGTGGGTCTGCTACTGTTATCAGGTTTACCATGTTGAATAATGGTAAAGACATTCCTACCAGTACTCCGCCAAACAGTATCAAGGAGTGCTTGTTCCTCTTTGTTGCCCAATAGGCTAAATCAAGCAGCATTGCTGATGGTAACCAAATTGGTGTTACAATGAAGTCATATGGATAACCTAGTGCAAACCATGCGCCTTTTGCTACCCATGTGTATACTGTCATAATTAGGCCGTAGTACGTTGCTGTTCCTGGAACACCTGTAAATGTCAGGTAATATGTTGCACCTACTGCAAGCATCAACGTTTGCGATATTGAAAATACCGTGAACGAAGTCCAAGCCCAGTCAGTATAGAAAATGTAGTCTCCTGCATTAATTGTTAACAGTGTTGAGTTAACTGCAACTACTACTATGAATAAGTAGTGAGTACATCGTCTTAGCCAGACCATTAGCAACTAGATAAAACGGTCAGTATATAAAATTTTAGAGTGTGATGAAGATCGTTGTTTTTTGGTAAAATAAAGTAAAAAGAAGATGTCTGAAGGAGTTTCCTTCTAAAATCCGACATATAGTGATATGATTACAGTACCTACTGCGGTTGCTCCGATAACTGCACCAACTAGTGCGTTGCTGTTTTTCTTAGAGCCTTCTTCCATAACTTTAACACAGAAGAGGTAACCAATCGCTTCAATAATTGTCAGAACAATGAACGCATAATGACCACTGTTTGTTGGATATGCCCAAGGATAATAGAAATATCCTGCTGCAGTACCACCAAAAGTTGCTAACCAAGCTGCAATGTAAGAAATGGTGATCATTCCAGTCATGTTTTCGACACGTCTGCCAATCATTCTTTCTACATCAGAGCTAGATGCGCCACCTGCGCCACTTGAACCAAATCCTTTCGGAAGAGTCATTCTGGAATTATACTATTCAGAATCCTTTTAAGTCTTTCTTAAACGGTCGGTCTAGTACGATCTTCGTGACATTTAAAATAATAAAAGAGAAAAAAGTGTGCTTTTGCACTTTGTTTATCTATGGAATTGCTCTGCTGTACAATTTGCCTTCTAAAGCCATCTTGTACATCTCTGCAACGTACGGATTCTCACCTGGAGTTTCTGCACCTAGTTCTACGAGTCGAGCATATACTCTGACTACGTATGCAAGTGCTCCCATGAATGCTACTACGACACCCATGTTAAACATCCAGTGATTTGGTACTGCAAAGATTTCTTCTACAAACCAGAAGTGCCACATCTCATTGACTCCAATTGTAAACATGGTTGCAAGGTAACCAAGAATGGTCATCTTCAATCCAGTGTTAATTGAGTTATTTGGACCTCTGAGTACTGGTACTTTTCTATCATAGATTGCAGCTGCTGCCCATCCAAGTGGTAATGTGATGAAGTGGGAGTATAGCCACCAGTGTGCTGGTGTAAATGCACTATCTCTGATAGAGGTCTGATGTAAAGAACCATCAACGAAGTTGTCTACTTCGACTGATGCTGCAGTGGATCCCATAGCAATGACGATGAGCCAGATTTTCTTTAGTCTCTGAATCTCAACTTCTTTTGGGATTAATGCGGGCATCTGTGCCATGACTACCATCATGTTAATTCTAGATATAAAGCAAGGGTTTTGAAAAAAGTGAATTATTAAAATTTTCTCACAAATCATACTGTAAATTAGCATAATTTTTCATATAAAAAACAAATTAATTTGAAATAATTACATCATATTTCTGTTGATTTCATTGTTAATCATCAATGATTAACATACTCACAACATATCGATCCTCGTTATCAAGGTAAAATATATAACAATGTGTATTATCAATCAGGATATTAGGACTATGGTCGAAAAAAAGATTTTCGTATTAGGACTCACTGTCGTACTTGCATTAGGTACACTTGGTTTCAACTGGGTTGATTCCATACTTCCAACTGCAGATGCACACGGTGTCCAAGCACAACTCCAGAGTCGTTTCATCAGAATTGAAGATGAAACTTTCAACAGACAATCCCTGCAAACTGGCGAAACCTTGACTGTTCAAGGTACACTAGTCAGTCTTGTAGAAAGAGATCTAAGAGGATGGATTTCCATTTTCTCAGAGTCCACTAACGCAGGTAACAGATGGGAGATGTTGGCAAGAGACCCACCAGGAAACGTCTTTGACATTCCAGGTAACGCTGTTGTCGAATATTCATTATCTGCAAAAGCACTTGAAGCAGGTGTATATCACGTACACACCCAACTCAACGTAGCAAAAGTGGGTCCAGGACTAGGTCCAGGTCAAACAGTAGTCGTTGAAGGAGACCCAATTATCAAACCAATTCCATATACCAACATCGCATATCAATCAATCATCATTGGTGTCGGTTATGTGATCACGTTTGCAACACGACCCTGGCAAGTTATCTAAACCACCCAACTTTTCCTTTTCATTTTCTAAATATCCAATTACGATTTACGTAAAGAATTATCACAGATAATTAACCAAGTTTTATCTGCAAGAAAAAACTAGAAAGATAGTGCTAAGTTTTAAAATAATAAAAATAGATATTTTTCAAAGTTATTTCTTTGGAGATGTTGAATTTCGTAATGACAATTACAAAGTAAACATACAAAATCAAAAAAGAGGAAAGGTACTCAAATTACCATTTGGGATTATTCCAAAAAAAGAGACGATGATAGTAAGAATGACAGGACCAGGAGATCTCTTTGTTGAGGACTATTTACCCTATTGTGGAGAATCAGAATGGCTTGAAATTGATTCTGATGAAATTACTTATTTTTTTGCTGATCATCAAGACCAATTTGACACTATTGAGATAATGGATAAGTAACAGAAAGAACTTTAAGTGATTCTCAAAAAATTACCGTATGAAGTGGCCAGGTATGGGGGATCCATACAAGAAAAAAAAGATCATACGATTTTTGGGTTTGAGTGCAGGTGTAGGATTCATCACAGTTCTGATTACAGTTTTAGTAGTAAACCCATTCATGGGCGAACAACCGCATAATGCATGTATAAACAATATAGAAAAAAATTGGAAGATGTCATTTACTGTTGAACTATACGTAGATAATCAAAAAGCAGATATTCCAGCAAAGGTTGGATTTACAGAAGGATGTCAAAGAGCAATTTACACGCTTACTGATGATGGAACTGTTTATGCAGAGTGGAAAGAAGATCCAGAGTTTGAAATAGGACACTTTTTGTATATTTTCAAATTTCCTCTAAGGGATATGGACGAGTTAAAATCAAAGATATATGTGAATGGTAGAGAATCGGAGAATTTTATAAAAACACCATTACAGAACGGATATAATTACAAGGCAGTATTCATCTCAAAGGAATATGATGAGACAAAAGACAAAGACTTCTTACCTCAAAACTAGGCACAAATTTAGCAATTCCAACAAAGACTTTGAATGTTTCACAATAAGACTTTAACAAAAATAGACATATTCAAAATTTTAAAAATAATGAAAAGAAAGGAAGTAATTTACCAGTATTTACCGTTGTCTGGAATTAGACCGATGCCTTCTCTTTCAAAGTGTCTGTCCAATTCATCGACCCATCTCTCACGGTTGTCTTTGTAAGCCCATCCGTGTACACGTAACCAGAATGAGATAATTCCTAGAAGGAATATCGAGAACATCATGGTTCCGAAGATGTAAATCATTACATCATAGAATAATGGATCATAGTTTGGTCCTAACTGACCTGTAAGTGAAGACAGGATACTTAGGAAAGTTCCTACGATAGGAGTCATTGTATATTTTGGCTCTATTTGTGCGATATATACATTTCTTTTATTATCAAAAAGTACGAGATCAGTATCCACTAAAGGTTACAAAATAAAATAAGAAAAATAAGGTTTGTTTATCCTCGTCCCATTGCTGCGTATTTGCCTGATCTTCCTCTAATGAAGAAAGCTCCTGCAATACCACCAAAGACTGCAGCTGCAATTACAGATGCACCGACTACACCACTTGCATCAAGATAAGGTGTACCTGATCCAGATGCTGGATTAGCTTCTGCTGATTCGATTCTTCTTCGTTGAATCTCTAGTGCTTCTTCTAAGGTGTATTCTCCGGTTTCTCCTTTGGAACCAACGTTACCCATGTATTGTGCAAATGCAATTGCATTTTCTGCATAGTAACCGATGGTAAATACAGCGATCAAGGATGCTGCTAGAAGTATTGTTTTATTCATACAGTTTACCTGTTCGTTGTGATGATAATGTACATATTTAACTTTTATTCTAAACCCCAAAATGAAGATATTATGTACGAGATCCGGAATAAGTAACGTTTAATTTTGTTCTAAAATCAGCCAAATCATGGGACGATTACATACACATAGACATGGAAAATCACATACTATTAGACCAGCAACACTTCGTGCACCATCATGGATTACACAGAGTCCCAAAGAGATAGAGGAATTAGTTGTAAAGTATTCCAAAGATGGATTAACACCTAGTCAAATAGGATTGAAACTAAGAGATCAACATTCAATCCCGCTAGTTAAACCAATTACAAAGAAAAGTGTTGGGGAAATATTAAAAGAAAACAATCTTCAAGCAGAAATGCCAGAAGATCTGGATAACATTGTAAGAAAAGCAGTAGGTCTTCAAAAACACCTAAAGACAAACAAAGGAGACAACAGAAATGTAAGATCTCTTGAGTTAATTGAGGCCAAAGTACATAGACTATCAGTCTACTACAAAAGAATAGATCGCATTCCTAAAAACTGGAAATATAAATCCGTAGTTGCTCAATTAGAGTGATGACAAAAACTCTTGATGAGTCGCTTTCGTTTTTCAAAGACAAGATTTCAGACTGCATAAAATCTAGAAAATCAATATCAGTTACAACTCATATCGATTGTGATGGATTAACATCAGGCAGTATCATCACTAAAGCCCTAATCAGAGCAGGTGCAAGATGCACGGTTAGAACTTCAAAAGAATTTAGTAAAAAGGTAATAGACACTCTAAAAAAAGATTCAAGAGATTTTCACATAATCACAGATCTTGCTGGAGGTTTTGCAAGTAATTTAGATGAATCATTAGGAGAAAATTGGATTGTATTAGACCATCACCAGATTTCAGAAAAAGAACATGATAATCAAAAAGTCATCAATGCATGGAAATACGGCATTGATGGAGGTACTGAAATTTGTGCAGGAGGAATGGCATATCTTGCAGCAATGGCATTAGATGATAAGAATTCTGATTTGTCTGCAATAGCTGTTGTTTCAGCTTTAGGAGATAGACAAGATCAGGGGGAAAGAAAATCATTCATTGGAAAAAATTATGAAATTGCCAATACTGCAAAAGAAGAAGGACTAGTAGACATTGATCTAGATTTACTGTTAGTTGGAAGAGAGACCAGACCGTTACCAGATGCTCTTGCATTTACTTCACAGCCTTTTATCGAAGGTCTTACTTGGAACAGAGACGCATGTCTTTCACTTTTGAATTCTTCTGGAATTCAACTAAAGGAAGGAGGCAGATGGAGAGTACCAGCAGAACTAAACGATGAAGAAAAGAGAGCAGTAATTGAAACCATTACAAAATTCACATCTGGAAAAAATGCAACTGAGATAATGGCAGAATTAATTGGGTATACCTATACATTCCCAAGAGAAGACAAAAGGAGCTTTTTGAGAGATGGACGAGAATTTTCAACTATGCTCAATTCATGTGGAAGAATAAGTAGATCAGGAGTAGGAATTGCAGTTTGTATGGGAGATAGAAACAAAATACTAAGAGAAGGAGAGACAATACTTACAGATTATAGAAAAATGATTAGAGAATACATGAACATCTTAACAAATGAAAGATGGAGAGTTTCAGAAAGCAAGACATGTGTTATGGTAAATGGTGAAGGAATTGTTCCAGAAATGATGACAGGTACAATTTCATCATTAATTGCAGGTTCTCCAAAGAACGCTGGAAAGATTGTAATTTTAAGAACAGGTGGTGAAGAAAACACTATCAAATTTTCATCAAGAAAATCATTTGGATGTAAATCAGAGATTAATTTAAGCGAGTTAATGAGAACAGGGGCTGAAAAATTTGACGGGGTTGGTGGAGGTCACAATGCAGCAGCTGGTGCAAAAATAACTAAAGACAAATTAGATGGATTTTTAGATTATTTAGAAGTAAATGTCGTTAACATGTCAAATACAGGTAATTCTCAATAATCTTTCAAAGGAAAAGGCTGAAACTGTAAAAAAAGCATTAGAGCCAGATAATGTAAATTTTCCAGAAGGATTGAGTCTTTATGTTGAAAATATTGATAACAAACTTGTTTTTAATTTTGAGAGTAAGGAAAGCATGAAAAAATTGATTAGTACTATTGATGAAGTTTTAGAGCATGTCCAGGTTGCATTAAAAGTGATTGAATAATGTTAGATCCAAAATTAATCAAAGAAAGTCCTCAAATTATTAGAGATATGCTCAAAGCAAGATCAGTAGAATTTGATTTCGATGAGTTGATAGATTCAGATCAGAAAAGAAGAGAATTCATTTTGAAAACAGATGGGTTACGAAAAAAGAAAAATCAAGTAGCACTAGAGATTTCCCAAAAAAAGAAAGCAGGAGAAGATACGTCATCGATTTTAGCTGAGATGAAAAATATTTCAGAGGAACTTGCAAAATTAGAATCATTGCAGGAAGAAATTGAAAAAAAATATTCGAATTTGGCATTGACCATTCCAAATTTAATTCATGAATCAGTACCTATTGGAAAAGACGAATCTGCCAACAGAGAAATTAAAAAATGGGGTAAAATTCCTGAATTTAATTTTAAAGTAAATGATCATATAGATATTTCTGAAAACTTGGATTTAGTTGACCTTGAAAGAGCGGCCAAAGTTGCAGGTGCAAGATTTTATTATCTAAAAAACGATCTCGTACGATTAAATCAATCACTCATTCATTATGCATTAGATTTTCTTGCAGAAAAAAACTATTCTTTAATTCAGCCACCATATATGATCAATCGCCAATCCATGGAAGGGGCGATAATAGCTGATGATTTTGAAGAAGTAATATACAAAATTGAAAACGAGGATCTTTACATGATAGGAACATCAGAACATGCAATGGCTGCCATGCACTCTGATGAAATAATAGAAGGAAAAGATCTTCCTTTAAGATATGCCGGAGTAAGTCCATGTTTTAGAAAAGAAGCAGGAGCACATGGTAGAGATCAAAAAGGAATTTTCAGAGTACATCAATTTGATAAAATCGAGCAATTTGTTTTTGCACGACCAGAGGAATCATGGAAAGAGCATGAAAGAATGCTATCAGTTGCTGAAGATTTCTACCAAAATTTAGAAATCCCATACAAAGTAATGCTTCTATCATCAGGAGACATGGGGAAAGTTTCTGCAAAAACATACGATATAGAGGCTTGGATGGCAGGACAAAATGCCTATAGAGAAATTGTTTCCTGTTCAAATTGTTTAGATTATCAAGCAAGAAGACTAAAGATCAGATTTAGAGAAAAGACAAACGAAGAAACACAGTATTTGCACACATTGAACAGCACATTAATTGCCACATCACGTGTTCTGGTTTCAATAATGGAAAATTTTCAAACCAAAGATGGTCATGTTGTCATTCCAAAAGTTTTACAAAAATACATGGGCAAAAACACAATCTAGTCACATACCCTTATATTTTGGATTCAAAGGTCGTTAATAATTGGCACGTAGAAAAGGACGAGTAAAGGACAAATGGCGAGAAAAGAAATGGGTAACAGTTAGCGCTCCAGATTCGTTTAACAATGTTCCAATTGCATATGTTCCAATTACTGACGAAGAAAATGCGGCAGGTAGAGTTTTAGAAGTAACATTATATGATATTCTAAAAGGAGATCCATCTCAACATCAATACAAAATGTATTTCCAAATTAACAAAGTAGAAGGTGAAAAAGCTACTACAATTTTTAAAAGATATGAATATTCTAAAGAATTTTTACGTAGTTTGATCAGACGTGGTTCATCAAGAATAAATTTCATTATAGATATCAAAACTAAAGACGGGTATGTCTTTAGAATTAAAGTACTCGCTCTTACACATAGACAACTCAATACATCTAGAAAACATGCATTACGATTGATTGCAAGAGATGTAATTAACAATACAGTACCTCAAATGACAGTGGATCAATTTGTTCAGGCTACATGTTACAGCAAGATTAATTCAGACATAATGGCTGCGTTTAAGAAAGTGATTAGAGTTAGACATGTAGGTCTTGAGAAAGTTAAGCTTATCAGAACAGCAGAAAAAGAAATAGCATTACTTGAAGCCTAAACAACAACGTATTCTTACAGATAATGGTTGACAAATTAGAAGTAACAATTGATGTAATTATACATGCTACAGAAGAAGTTTCAAAATTCTTGAAATCTTTTGAAGATATCTTTGAGTTAAAAGAAGAAGATTTCACAGTTAATCAAACTACAGGTCATTTTGAGAATCCAATAACAACATTAAATGCCAAAATTGAAAAAAATCAGGCTCAGAAGTTTGTTGAAAAATTAGTTAAATCGTTATCAAATGATCAGATAAAGGATCTAGTTGAACAAATAGAAGAAAGAACTGTCGACTCCAGACTCCATATTAGATTTGACAAACAAGATTTCATCAAAGGAAATTTAACATTTAGGGAAAAAGACACAATAAAGATGAAAATCCACACGCCAATTTACAACAAAAAAGACACGGTAAAAATATTCAGCAAAATATTTCAACTAGATTAAATAGTAATGACGAGACAATTTAATTTGGGAATGAGGAGATAATAGCCGCTCCAGTCTGAGCGAAAGCTTTGAAGACGCCGCGACGAACCGACCCCATTTTTGAATTGAATATTGATATCAGACGTTTTTTTACCTGTAAATATGGTATTATTTTAAATACGGATAAACGGGCGTTCTTTTGTGGCAGATTATGACGTCATAATAGCGGGAGGAGGATTAGCAGGTACTATTGCTGCTCAATCAGTTTCACATTATTCTAATCAAGGATTAAGAATTTTAGTGATAGATAGAAACGCATCAAATTTACCTGGAATGAAAAGTGTTGCCGGTTGGATTTGTGGAGATGCAGTTAGTAAAGAAGCTGTAGATTACATGTCAAACAGAATCAAAGTGAATTGGAGTGCTCCAGAAATTGAACACAAAGTCAAAGGAGTAATGGCATTTTCTCCAGATAGAGAAACATCAATTCCATTTGATGGTGCAGGGTATATGCTTAACAGACAAGTTCTACCACAACGTCAAAACGAAAGAACATTAGCAATGGGAGTGGATTTTGATTTTGAAATTAATCTCACAGGATTAGTGTATGATGGAAATCAAGTTGTGGGAGTTCAAGGAATAGACTATAAAACAAAAACACCATACAAAAAGACAGCCAAAGTTGTAATCGATGCAACAGGAATGACATCTATGCTTCGAAATCAGATTTCAAATACAACAAAGATGGAAAGAAAAGTAGACCGTAAAGATGTAGAATCAACAGGAAGACACATCATGTATTTTGAGCAGGGTGAAGAAGATCTAACTGAATTCAATCCTGATTACTGTATAATTCATCTTGATCAGGATATTGCTCCAGGAGGATATGGATGGGTATTTCCAAAAGGAAAAAACAAAGTCAATATTGGCCTAGGTGTTGAAAAAACACTTCTAGAAAAAAGAAATCAAAGATTAGGAAAAAATGATAATGTGTCGATGTTGATTAATCAGTATCTTGAAAGAAATCGTGCAATAAAAAATCCAAGACTTTCAGAAGATCCTCAGGATAAAAATAATGCAACAGGTAATTTTCAAGTTTCAGTTAGAAGACAAAATGATTGCATGGTTGCAAATGGATTTGTTTTAGTTGGAGATTCAGCATGGATGCCAAAACCACTTGATGCTGGAGGTATTGGTCCAGCATTAGTTGCTGGAACAATTGTTGGAAAATGTGTTGTAGAGGCAATTCAGTCAGGAGACGTCACAGAAAAAGGATTGTGGAAATACAATAAAGAATTCATCAACGAATATGGCTATAAAACAGCAGGGTTGGAAATTTTTAGAAGATTGATTCAAACACTCACAAATGAACAAATCAGTTATGGAATGAAACACTTTTTAGGAAATATGGATGTTGAAGCAATTTCAAAAGGAGAACATCCAGATTTTTCAAATGTTACAAAATTAGGAATGCTGATTAGAGGTGCACTTAACAAAAAGCTTGCAGATGGCTTACGCTTCACTACACAACAAAATAGACTGCTAACAAAACACTATTACGATTATCCTGATTCGCCTGAAGGATTTGATGACTGGAGTAAAAAATTGCACCATATTCTTGATGAATCTAATGCTAAATTATCTCAATATCAAAACTAAGCTTTATTTGTAAACTAATTAAAAAATATCACATGTTAAAAGAGATATCATATTTAGATTGGAATAATTCAGGTCAAATTTTAAACAAAGCACAACAAGCAGATCTTTTTGTTTTGATAATCGGACCAAAGGGTACTGGAAAAACATCATTAGTCAGAGATTTTGCAAAGAGTAAAAATGCAAAATTAGAATCAATAAATTTCAGCCTCAGAACACGAGAGAGCCATCTAATTGGAACAAAAACTCTAACAAACGGAACAGTGAGTTTTGATGAAGGTTTATTGATCAAATCAATGAAAGAGGGCAGCATGCTGTATTTAGATGAGATAAATTCTGCTGAAGCAGACGTATTACTCCGATTAGATGAAGCATTAGATGACAGACGACAAATAATTCTTAAAGAATCAACAGGTGAAAACATAAAAGCCAAGGAAGGATGGTTTGTAATCGCAACTATCAATCCCCTCACACATAGTGGAACCAAAGAATTACCACCACAACTACTAAGTAGATTTCCAGTCAGAATAAGTTTAGAATATCCACCTGAAAATATAGAATTAGAAATTGTCAAGAAGCATGTTTCTGGAAATCATGATTCTGAAATAATTCAGGCGATAAAGCTTGCAAATATACTTAGACAGGCAGCTGCTGTAGAAGAGTTGTTTTATTCTCCGAGTTTAAGGGAGACAATAGCATTCGGAAAATTATTAGACGGTGGAATGTCTTCTAAAGATGCAGCAAAAATTGTTTTTGGTAATGTGTATACACAGTGGGGAAATATTGAATATCAAAAAGTAAATGACATCATTACATCAATGTTTGGCAATTAGATGCAGTCATTAAAATTACAAAATGAATCACTAGTTGAAATTGCTACATTTTTAGTTAGAAGATGGTCTGAAAGAGAAAATATCACAATAAAGTTTTCAGATAAAATGGAGACAAAAACAAGATTAAAAGAAAACAAAGTCATTATGACGCCTATTGAAAAAAGAATAGGGGACGATTTTCAGAGATACAGACAGTTTAGAACATCATTATGGTATGAAGCTATGAGAATCAAATTTTGTAAAAAAATTCTCAGCAACGATCATGCATTTGGATTTATTCTAAACACTATGGAAACCCGAAGAGTGGAGCATTTAGGAAGAAAAATTTGGAAAGGAATGGACGAAGAAATCATATTAAATTATACATACATGCTTGTGTCTAGACCCCAATTACATACAGTTTATGGAAAAGCAAGAATTGTAGAAGCATTTTACCAATATTTTATGTTTGGAGCATTCAAGGGTGAAGTTCAAGCTAGTCATTTTGAAAAAATAAAAAATGCTTCAGAATTTGCTAAAAAAATAGTTGATGAATCTATAGAGAAAGGATACGATACAGAATGGCTGGAAAAAAAGATACCCGAAATTATTAAAATTTTAGATATAGATTCATTGCTTACAATTCCAATATCATTGTCATTTATGAAAGCAGAGATGACAATTTCGGAGGAAGAATTATTAAAATTTCTTTCAGTCATTTCAAAAAACAAAGAAGGCGATTTTGGAAAAATCGATTCAAATGCAGTGTTAAGAGGTGATAACATCTATGATGAATACAAGGTATTATTAGACGAAAATAAAAAAAATGATAAAAAAGGAACTATTCCAGAATCAATAGGAATTCAAATTCCAGTTGTTACCAATGTAGATGAGACAGCAATATATGATGTAAATTTGATAAATAATTTAAAAACAAAATTCAGAGAATTGAAAATGGGATGGAAAGAACAACACCTTGTCAACGGAGATGAATTTGACGAAGAGAGTTACATTGAAGGGAACAAACCATTTTTTTCAGATATCAAAAAATCAATTAAAACAAAAATTTTTATTTTATTAGATCATTCATCAAGTATTGCATCTGATGCAATAGAATACAAAAAAGCTACGATTGCACTTTGTGAAGTTTTATCATTACTAAAAGTCAAGTTTGCAGTGTATGCATTTAATACTGAAAATAGATCAGTTGTTTGTTGGTCTGTAAAACCAGATGATATAAAATGGAATAGAATAGCTGCAAAAAAATTAGCTCAAATTGTTGCTAAGGGATCTACGCCATTAGCAGAAATCTATGATAAAATGTTTCCAATTATAGAATCAAAAAGACCAGATATTTTTTTGACGTTAACCGACGGAGAGCCATCAGATCCTGATGCGGTTAGAAATAAAATAAAAAATCTTAAAAGATTAGGCATTAGCATGATAGCCTTAGGATTAGGCCCAAATACAATTAGATCTATTACCATAGCAAACAATCTCAAGCATCTAGGATATGAAAAAACATTAGCAGTAAGCCGTCTAAATGACATACCAAAGAAGGTGTTATCCATACTTGAGCAAACCTAAATTTTGATAATTTAGAATAAGAAACGAATTTTATTGTATAAAAAGGAACTAGGCATAAAATTGAGATAATTCTAAATTATGCAAATTTCTAGTTAAATTATGGGAAACATATCAAGTGTAGATCAAATTTTACTAAATCGTTTTGAAGAAGAAATTTGGAGTAAAATTCCACATATTCAAGAAGTTAACGGGGTAAAAAAGATCGTAAATGAAACTCCTTTAGTAGATTTAACACAAGATTTCAAAGAATGTGCAAAAAGTGTCTTTAAAGTGAATTTAGATAACAAAGATCTAAAAGTATATGGTAAATTGGATTCCACTTTATTGAGTGGTTCAATAAAAGCTAGGGCTGCTACACACATTATTCATGATGCAATTATTTCAGGAAAACTAAAAGAAAATCAAACAGTAATTGAAGCAACTTCTGGAAATTTTGGTATTGCTCTTGGACAATTATCAAAACTTGGCATAAGTGTAGTAGCATTAGTATCAAGAAGATTACAAGAAGGTGTTTTCAAAGAATTGAGAAATGAAAATATTCGAATTATGGATTTAGATATGGATATTTGTCCTGCTCCTGGAATGGAAAATAAAGCAAAAGAATTAGAAGCAAAAGCAACTGCAGCAAACATAAGATCACAGTTAAAAGAACTGGGATTTAATACAGAGATTTTTGATAAGAATATTAAAGAAATTGAAGCCCTTCTATCAAAACAAGATATTATCAATTTGGCAAGATTTCTTGCAGAAATTTATGATCTATTCTGTCCAAAACAATATGATAATGAATTAAACATAGAAGTACATAGAGAGGTAACTGCAGCAGAGATTGATCAACAGCTACATGACAGAGGAGAATCATTAGAAAATTATCAAATAGTTTGTTCATTTGGAACTGGTGGAACATCTGGAGGTTTGAGTCAATACATCAACCAGAAATATGGAAAAAAATCTGTTCATATCGTCTTTCCTTCAGCTGGACAAGATGTAGCAGGAATAAGAACAAAGGCTAAGGCGTCAGGATTGAAACTATATCAACCAGATATTTACGCTGCAGAACACGAAGTTGATTTTGAAAAAGCAAAATTTCTACTAAAGTTTTTTGTAGACAAAGGACATGATATGGGAGAAAGTAGTGCCTTGGAGCTTTATGCGATTTTACAGATGATGACTTCTAAAAATGATGGAAAATTTGTAGCGATGATTTGTGACGGAATTGAAAAATATAGAAAGAATTTTGAACAAATATCAGAAAAACAAATTCCAATGAGAATATCTTTAGAAGATGCTATATCAGTAGCAAACGATTACGATAGAATTGTTTGGGTTCATACTCAATACACACCACGTGAAGAAGGAATTGAAATTATTGCAAAATCATTATGTGTAGATAAATCAAAAATTTCTGTCCTAAAAGCTAGAACTGTCAATCATTTGTTATCAACTCAACAAATTTCAGAAGAACTGAAAAAAGAGTTCGAAGGTTCTAATGGAAAATCACTGTTAGTATGTATGGCTGGAAATACTTCATTAATGACGGCACAGGTTTTAGCGAGTAAAGGCATTGTAACTCAAAGTTTGAATGGAGGAATTACAGATTTGCCTGAAGGGAGAGGTAAAAACCCTGGTGAATATATCCAAATAGCTAGAGAATAATACCTTGAAGTGTCTTTCAGTATCCCAACCTTTTGCAGAATTAATAATTACAGGGAGAAAAACTATCGAATTAAGAAAATGGAATACAAATTTTCGGGGAGAATTTTTAATACATGCTCCACTAAAAATTAGAACTAATGATTGTAAGAGATTAAAAATGAAGCAAAAATTCATCACTGGTGCTATAATAGGGAAAGCTGAACTGTATGATGTTAAAAAATATAATTCAATTAAAGAAATTAAATTGGATCAAAAATTACATTTTGCTTCTAAAAATTATCAGAGTAAAACTTTTGGATTTATGCTAAAAAATGCAAAACCAATTAGAATTCCAATTCCTTGTAAAGGGCAATTAAATTTCTTTGATGTAGATTTACCTAAAACAAAAATGAAAAAGAAAGAGATCATTTCAGAGATAATAGACGAAGAATACAGATACCAGTGGATTGGACATCATTAAGACGTCATTCACAAGGATTTGAAAAAAAGCGGACTAGTATATATAAAGGTCATATATAAAGTCCGTCGACATGCCTCAAACAAAGCCTATTGTTAGTGTTGAAAACGTAGTTGCTTCTGCATCAGTTGATCAAAAAATTGATCTTAATGAAATCACTGAAAAATTTCCAGATACAGAATATCATCCTGAACAATTTCCAGGACTAGTTTTTAGATTACAAAATCCAAGAACAGCAACGCTGATTTTCAGAACTGGAAAAATGGTATGTACAGGTGCAAAATCAGAAGATATGGCAATCAAAGCAGTAAACACAGTGGTTCAAAAACTACGAAAAGGTAAAATTAAAATCAAAAATGACGCAGTAATAACAGTTCAAAACATCGTAGCAGCAATTAACTTGGGTGGTAAAATTCACTTGGAAAAAGCAGCCAGAACTTTACCAAGAAGTATGTATGAACCAGAGCAATTTCCAGGATTAATCCATAGAATGTTAGACCCAAAAACAGTCATACTGTTGTTTGCCTCAGGAAAGCTAGTTTGTACAGGTGCAAAGAAGGAATCAGACGTGTATCGTTCTGTTCATAATTTACATTCATTATTAGAAGAAAAAAATCTAATGATATATGATCAGTAAAAAAAAATCCTCACACTCAAATTAATCATAAAAATTTAATCATAATTGACTAAAGACGTATTTGAAAAAGAAAAAATCAGATTAACTCCTGAAAACGGATTTGATTTAGTTGGAATAGATTATTTTGCAGATTCAGATAATCAGTTGTATTTAGTGGAACATTTTGAAATGTATCAAGATGCATTAAATGCAAAAAAAGAACGTAAAAATTCTGATGATTATTTTATTTTGTATAAAGGTTCAGGTGGAGAATACCTTTGCAGATAGATTGTAAAAAATATCATAGCTTCACTTAATTTTACAAACTATCTTATCATTGACGATGTAAATTCACATTCAGTGACAGATAAAACTGCAGATTTGATTGATACATTTTATGATAAGGAAAAAGTGGATTCGGTTAACTCAAATGCACAACAAATTATTAGAAAAAGCCCCAAAGCAAAATATCAAATTTTTGATGAGATAGAATTTACTCGTGGCAGGGAGATACTTGGAGATCTAATAGTTCATGGCATGATAGCCTCAGGAGGTACAGACATAGACTGGCTAATTGAACATAATGGTGGTTTTATCATTCTAGAATTCAAGGGATTTCATAACGATAAGATCAACATTGCAAAAGGACAGATGATTGCATACGAAAAACTACACGAGAAATTAAATCAAGCTACAAAATGTCATCTATACATTATTGGTTGTGATGAAATAGATTTTTCAAATCCAGATTCAACAGTTTGGATTTTTGAAATGAAGCAATGGAAGATGGGTGCAATTCCAAAAAACACAAACGATATTTATGGTGATGATTCAGGAAAACAAAACAAATTCATTGTTTATCGTGAGTATATGGAAGAGATCACCATAGAAAAACTACGAGAGATCATAGATTCACATTGGAAGGGGTTTGAAAAAATTATGTCCTAAAGGAGAATGTTTTTGATTCTGTTTCCAGATCATTTTCTACTTTTAATGTGAATGTACCAGATTTATCCCATCCGTCACCTCCAGCTATTGCCAATGTGGAGAATCCACCATTGCTTTTCACAGAGATCTGTTCAGACCAAACTAATTGACCATCTTGATTTTCTATTGAGAGATTTATCTTTCCAGAGGTGGTAGAAATTCCACTAATGGAAATAATATCCCCTTTTTGATATGTAGATAAATCAGTTTGAATTGAAAGCGTAGATGATGAATCCATAGGAATTTGTGAATCGTCAGGTTTGATATAAGAAACTCCAGAAAGAGATGCACCAATTATAATTATTATTGCAAGTAATGCCACACCTATACCTAAGAACATTTTTGTATTTTTAGATTGTAATTTTACAATTTGTGGATATGTTGTTTGTGGAGTTTCAATTTTTTGTTTTGATGTATTTGAAAATATCACATCTGGAATAGATTTTTCTTCAACCTCAGGTGTTCTGCCAAGATATTTTTCTGCTAATGCTCGAACATAATTTCTTTCATAATTACTAATTACTTCATTATTTTCACATGCTCTACAAATTTGTTTTAGAATACGTTCATCACCTTTTTCTTTATCCAATAAAGTCTTGACATCATCAATGAGAGGATCTGTCATGCGTGTTTTATTCTCCTATTAGATTATTTATGAAGTTACCTTGTTTAAGATTACTACGAATCAATACAAACAGGCTCAAATTTCATCTCATTAAAAAACATGAGCCTAAAGTATTGTTGGGAATACTTTTTTACAGTTATCTAGAGTAAATTTTTTGAGCTTGTATTATCACTGTTCGAATGTAATCTTTTGCAGTAGCATCAGATACACCCATCTGTTTTATTTTTTGATATAGATCATATTCTTTTGGATTACTCAAATAATATTTTAAAAGATAGTTGAGTCGATGTGATCTTTTTTCATCACTTTTCATGATTTTACTTTTTTTCTGTGCTAAAAAGGTCAGAGGATAATAATATAACCAGTTGATCTTAATGTATCATAAAATTTCAATAAAAACATATGATCTTTTTTAAATAATAGAAATTTAGGGAAACAAATGAAACGAATTGAGGCAACTATTCAAACCGATAAAACAGGCCCAGTTTCTGATGCTATAAAAGAGATGGTTGGAGGATTTACCATACTGGAAGGAAATGGTAGAGGTTCCGGTCAGAGGCAAACTATCAGAGGAGGAAGAGGAACAGGTACTTTTATCGCAGAATTCAACAAAGTTGCAACTGTTAGTACAATTGTAGAGGATTCAAAAGTAGAGGCAGTTATCAAAGCAATTTCTGATGCATCATTTTCAGGAAAAGCTGGAGATGGGATAATTGTTGTAACTACGATTGACGATGTTCTAAATATTGCATCAAAAAAGAGAGGTTCTGAAGCCCTCTAATTATTTTCTTTTAATCAAAACGAGACAAAAAGATTAACTGAGAATAGTATTTTTAAAAGAAGAATAAAATTTCAAGGTTCTCAAATTATAAGGTAGTCTGAAAATAAAAAATCATTGAAGGGACTATATTGGCTTATTTTAGGACTGTGTGTTTGGTTTATTCCACCTATAATTTTTGAAATAATTGTTACATCTACAGATTCAGCAAAGATAGCTGAGGAAGCAGTATCGGAGTTTCCAAGTGAAGCGGTAATTATTTTGTTTGGAATAACTTTACCAATAATGATTAAAGGAGTAATCACAATTCGAAAAGAACGTAAAGCGTTAAGAAAAGAAGATTCAGAAAAAAACAAAAAATCTAAGAAATGATATGATCATCTGAGAGGATAACAATTGTTTCCTCTCAGTGAGTTATCCCTTTGGGGGACATATTTGTTGAAGGGATGGACAGTTATTACAATTTTAGTATAAAAGCGAATGATTTTACTATTTCTGTAAAATTTTTAAAAGTTTTACATTATGCCTGATCTATTTGGATTTTTAGAGGGTAAAAAGATAAAAATACATTAAAAATCAATTTTTAAAACAATAATGAAGTATTTTTACTACCATTAATGAAATAACAAATATTGTCTGGTCGAATAAATGATACTTTTTACCAACAAAAACTAGATGAAATTTTTGAGGAACAAGACATTAGATTTGCAGGATTTGTAGATACTAAAGGGAATTTAATAAAAGGTGAATTTAGAGAAGGAATTATTCCATTTGAAACTGATGAGGAACAACAGAAAATATTTAGAGAGTTAGCATATAGAGTGTCAACTAGAAAAAATTTTGATTATTCTATGGGTCCAGTAAAATATTCAGCTTCACGACGTGAAAAATTAGTCATGATGAGTTTTCCACTAAAGGATAGCATTCTTTTGATCACAACAGAACCAAATGTAAACATAGATAGGATAGCATACAAAATTATTCAAGTTCTCGGAAAAGAATGGTGGGAATTTTCTGAGCAATAAATAATAGACAAAATTCAGATAAAAAATAACACGTCATGAAAATTTATTCATATTTAGGTTCAAAAGCAAACAAATTTTTAAAAAAAATAGAATCAGGTAATAAATCATGATGTATAACTATTAGCGTGACAGTAAAAACAAGATATATCTTTGGATGTAATCACGATAATAGAAATATTTTATCAACTACAATTTTTGAAAGAGGATTAGAAATTCCAGTTATTTTTTGTGATGATTGCGTTACAGTTTGTAATATTTGCCTTAAAAAAATGAAAACTAGAACATATGACAAACTTGAATTGTGTGAAAAATGTTATTTTAATGTGATAAAAACGGTACGAAGTTAAGATTCTTGTTGATCAATCAGATTTAATGTCATAGTAGTTCTAACATGAGGTAGTTTTCGGTTAGCCTTTGTAATTATGTTTTCCAGTATTTTGTATTCAGATGTTTCGACTTTACAAATAATATCACAGAATCCAAATACACCATCATCATAGATCATAGTTTATGAGAACATATGCTGTTGCCAATTAAGACTTCAATTACTCTTGTCCTTCTATTCCCATCAAAGTTAATGTTGACCTGATTTTGGGAATTTTTCTAATCTTCCAAGTTATAGTTTCTCGTAATGTTTCAACTTGTTTTGATTCTACCTTTGCCAATATATCATATGCACCAAATATCCCATGCACTTCTGCAACCCCTTCTATAGATTTTAATTCAGAAATAACTGATTCTTCAGAACCCAGATCACAGTTTATGAGAACATATGCTGTTGCCAATTTATTCCTCGCCCATTTTCATATTCCTATTATCATCTTAAAATATATAAGAATAAGCTAATTTGCTTAAATATTAACTACTAAAGGAAAGACAAACTGAATAACTGTGTAGTTAGAATAAAAATTAACTCAAATCTGTAATGTGTAATAAAATATTCTAAATTAATTATCTAAATTGAACATATGCATCATTCATAATTTTTTCAAGTTCTGAAATATTTTTCGATGTAGATATTTTTGGTCGAAGTTTTGCACCACCTGTCATTCCCTTAGTAAATCTCATTGCCTGACCCTTGATGTTTGAAAATTTTATGTTGTATTCAGTGGTAAGACAAAGATAATCGAAAAACGAGTCTAGTTTATCTTTTAATGAATATTGTTTGTAAGTTCCAGTTTTTAGATAATCATTGATTTGTTCAAATAAAAATGGATTTCCCATAGCACCTCTACCAATCATAACATAATCACAGCCAGTTTGATCAATCATTTTTTTAGCATCTTCAGGAGTGGTTATATCACCATTGCCTACAATAGGAATGCTAGAAATTTCTTTTAATTCTTTGATCATTTTCCAATCAGCGTTGCCGGAATATCCTTGAGTCACAGTCCTTGGATGAAGTGTAATCATCTGTATTCCCTCATCCTCTGCAATTTGTGCAATTTCTTTGAAAAGGTAGCGACTAGCATCTGTAACTCCTGAACGAATCTTCAAAGTGACAGGTTTTTTTACTGCATTTACCAAAGTGCTAAAAATTTGTTTGGTAAGATTAACTTCTTGCAAAAGCGCTCCACCTGCCATTTGTTGTGTTATGTGTGGTGCTGGACAACCCATGTTGTAATCAATAATGTCAAAGAAAGGCTCTACAATCTTTGCAGCTTTTTCTAATGCTAGAAGATCAGAGCCAAATAATTGAACTGAAAGAGGTCTTTCTTTTTCAGAATATTCTAAAAATTCCTGAATAGTTTTTTTGTTTTCTTTTAGTTGTTGCTCTTTTGCAATTATACTATGAATACTAGTAAATTCTGTTACAACCAAACCTGCACCCATTTTTTTACATTGTAATCTAAGAGCTGGATCACTTACGCCAGCCATTGGAGCTAAAAAGGCCCTACTTGAAAATTTTGGAAGCATTGTGACTGTTTTGATGTCTTGACATATTTATTATATCAAATTGATGTTTTTGGTATTCAGGAAAAATCAGAGATATTAATTTTAATAATCAGGACAGCCGTCTGAATCTCTGTCACCATCATAATCTTCTGATTCTAGAGGACATAGATCTTCGTCATTAATGATATTATCTAGGTCATCATCGTGTACAAATCTTTGTTGTTCTGGAGCAGTATCTGGACAGCCATCTGAGTCATTA
>SXGS01657913.1_pt1 | contig 23062 bp, 19 predicted proteins | sample 3174681 | NCBI WGS metagenome assembly SXGS01 (sample SAMN11356861, study PRJNA531348) | freshwater metagenome | isolation source: freshwater sample F1-80 | place: China: Fuxian Lake, Yuxi | collected 2017-12-25
GAGATCTTCGAGAGGACCCGCTCGGGCCTGGCCGAGCACGGCATCCGCACCGGAGAGGTCAGCCTCGATCTCGACGTCATGATGAAGCGCAAAAATCGCGTGGTGACCACGCTCACACGCGGCATCGCCGGCCTCTTCCGCAAGGCGGGCGTGGTGTCCTTCCGGGGGATTGCACGGCTCGCGGGCGGCACGCAGGTCGCGATCGCGGGGCCGGACGGCGAGCGCGTGGTCGAGGCGAAGAACGTTCTGATCGCGAGCGGCAGCGTGCCGATCGAGCTGCCCGGCCTCGCATTCGATCACGAACGCATCGTCGATTCGACCGACGCGTTGGGGTTCGCCAGCGTGCCGGAAAGCCTGCTCGTGGTCGGCGCCGGCGCGATCGGTCTCGAGCTCGGCAGCGTCTGGCGGCGGCTCGGCAGTGCCGTGACGGTGGTCGAATTGACCGAGGGCGTGACGCCCGGCATGGACCGCGAGTTGTCCGATTTCCTGCGCAAGTCGCTGGTCAAGCAAGGCCTGAGTTTTCTATTTGGCACGCGAGTCGAGAACGCCGAGGTCGGAGGGCTGGGCGTGCGCTCTTCCCTCCGGGCCGGAGATGGCACGCAGAGCGTGCTCGAGACCGAGCGCGTGCTGGTCGCGGTCGGCCGGCGCGCCTCCAGCGCGGGGCTCGGGCTCGAGGCCGCGGGCGTCGCCTGCGATGAACGCGGCCAGATCCGTGTCGATGCCCACTGGCGCACCAGTGCTGCCGGGATCTACGCGATCGGCGATGTGATCGCGGGACCGATGCTGGCCCACAAGGCGGAGGAAGAGGGCGTGGCGTGCGTCGAGCGTATCGCCGGTGTCGCCGGGCATGTGCGCTACGACACGATCCCCGCGGTGGTCTACACTCACCCCGAGTTCGCGGCTGTGGGGCTGACCGAGGAGCAGGCCGCGCTCCGCGGTGTCCCGGTTCGCATCGGGCGCTTCCCGTTCGCGGCCAACGCGCGCGCCCGCACCATGGGCGAGATCGACGGCGCGGTGAAGGTGATCGCCGACGCTGCTTCCGATCTCGTGCTTGGCGTGCATGTCGTCGGCCCGAACGCGTCGGACCTGATCGCCGAAGCCGCGACCGCGATGGAACTCGGCGCCGCCGCCGAGGACATCGCCCGCTCGTGCCACGCCCACCCCACGCTCGCCGAGGCGCTCAAGGAAGCCGCGCTCGCGGTCGCGGGCCGGGCCCTGAACGTCTGAGTCGCGACATCCCCGCGGAGTTGCGACGACTCGGCGAAGTCGCACCAGTGCGCCGTTGCTCAAGGAAGCGACCGAGATCATGCCCGGCGGAGTCGCAACGGCCCGGCGGAGTCGCACCGACCCGGCTGAGGCGGCGGCCGCAGCGATTTGCCCTGCGGCCGCCGTGCCACCTGCCTCAGCTCGAACGCCCGGCCGCAGCGGCTCGCTTGCCGCCACGCGCCGCCGCCTTGCGGCGCTCTTCTCCGAGCGATTCGACCCATGGAGCGTGCGACAACTCGACACGTACGGCACTCATTTCGCGCTCGACGTGTTCGATGGCCTCCATGCCGTTGCGGTAGATCAGCGCCCCCTCGGCGCCGAACGCATCCACCAGGATCTGCGCCGGCTGGCGCGCATCGAGCTGGCCCAGGCCGGTGAGTGGCATCACGGTGGTGTAGTCGCGCAGGTTGCCGATCACCGTCTGGAAGGCCGTGAACCGGCGCTCGTCACCCAGCATCTCGAGCGCCTGCCCGACCTTGCGGATCAGCTCCTCGACCGCGGGCTGGCCGCCCGGCCGAGCACGGAAGAGCGTCACCGACTCCTGTGCCGCCCCGCCTTCCTCGTCGGTCGGCAAGCTGATGTCCGGACGTGCCCGGCAGACCGCGCTATGGCTCTGGAGCACGCATTCGCGGATCTGGTCGATGATGCGGCCGGCTTCCTTGTCGCCGAAGAGCCGCTGAATCAGGCGCTGCGCGTTGCCGCGCTCACCGAGTTCCGCCCAGCTCTCGGCCTCCGAGACGACGCGGAACGTACCGGTCGCACCCATCGTGACCTGATGGGTACTCCACTCAAGCTTGTCTTTCTTCTGCCTTGCCTCGTCGGCGATGCGCTGGAGCAGCGTCTCGTAGATCCGGCTCTTCTCGGGACGCACCAGTGTCGATAGTATCGTGATGAGCGACATGAAATGTCCTCCAAACTATTGTGTCCGTGAACGGCCCGGATACGGCGGCCCGAGAGGTCGGGTGCCGTGCGATCTCGGCTTCCCGGAGGAGGCCCTGCTTCCTCGTCATCCGCACGGAATGGTTCCCGCGCTTGCGCGCTCGGGTGGGGCGCGCGCGGCACGATGCAGGCGCATGCGACCTCCTTGTCTCGACCATTCCGACGCTTCCACCAGCGCCGAGTCAGGTCAACGGGGTGGTCGGCGACCTGCCGGGTCCTCGCGCTGCGCAAGGCGAGATACGTAGTCAGACGATCCAGGCCATGATAGTGCGGCGTCCTTGCGGTTCGGGAGGCATGTGGACGGTACGACCGCTTCGGGTCCCCATGGCGGCTCCGCATCGGGCCGAATACCGCGCGGCGGGTCGCGGACCTCTGGTAGAAGTGGCCCTCCTCTGGCCGGGATGCCTGTCTGGCGGCCCTGCATCGCCAGCAAGTCGGGCCGTCATGTGCAATTGCCCATTCCCGCGCGGCATCCGCCCCTGTCACCGCCGCCCTCCGAGGGCCGAGCTGGATTCGTCGAATCCCTGCAACTTGACGAATCCCGGCGCGACCACCGGACGTTTGGCTGCGCCTGACGACACGTGGTTGATCCCGGAGCGAGGCGCACCAGAATGCGATGGCCGCTGCTAGGCGCGATCTGGCTGTCCGGGTTCCTGGTCAGCCTCGACTACACCGCCGTCAATATCGCCCTGCCGACGCTTTCTGCCGAGTTCGGCGTCGGCACCTCCGCTATCTCCTGGATTGCCCTCTCCTACATGCTGGTGATGGTCGCCCTGACGCTGCCGGCGGGCGCCGTGATCGGTCGGCTGGGCTACCCGTCGGCGCTCACCTGGAGCCTTGCCCTCTTCGCGGCGGCATCGCTGGCCAGTGCCCTGGCGTCGTCTCTCTGGCTCCTGGTGGTGCTGCGGGCGATACAGGGAATCGGAGCTGCGGTCATGTTCGCGATCGGCCCGGCGATGATCAAGACTATGTTTTCACGGGAGTCCCGGAGCCGGGCCTTCGCGATCTTCTCCACCGCGCCCACCGCCGGTCTCTGCGCAGGGCCGGCCATCGGTGGCGAGCTGACGTAGGCGTTCGGCTGGGAGGCCATCTTCGTGTTCGGTCTTGCGGCGGCAATTCTGGCGCTGGCACTGCTGCGTGCCGCCTTCCGCAAGGGATCGCATGAACCAGGGCACGACACGGATGCGTCCGTCCGGATCGCCAATCCCCTCGTCATCGGCTTGACGTTCCTGGGCTTACTGTTCTTGCTGCTCGGGCTGAACCAGGGCGCGGAATAGGGATTTACCTCGCCACCCATCGTCCTCCTGCTGGCGAGCGCGATCGCAATCGGGATCGTCGTGGTGGCATTGGAGCGCCGGGCCACAGCACCGCTGATCGACCGCACGCTCCTTGGCACGGTGGACTTCGTCGCCACGGGCATGGTCTTCCTTCCCTTGCTCGTGGTGTTCGGCGGCAGCGTCTTTCTGGTGCCGTTCTACTTCGAATGGCTGCGCAAGGACGGCACCGACGTCCTCGGCCGCGTGCTGATGATCCAGCCGCTCGCCACAATCGCGGTGTCGACCATCGCTGGCTTCCTCTTTCCCACGATGAGTCGGCGCACACTTTGTTTTGCGGGCATCGCACTCTTCGTTGCGGGGGTTGCGTCGTTCGCGGTCTCGTCCCGCGACGCGTCGCTCGCCGGTCCCGTCGCGGCATTGGCGTTGATGGGCGCCGGTATGGGGCTCACCTACCCCACGCTCCTGCAGCTCGGCATGGCCGGGGTGCCCGATCATCTTGCCGCATCGGCCTCGGGCCTGCAGGCAACCGCGCGCTCTCTTGCCCAGCTCCTCGGCGTGGTGTTCTTCGAGACGGTGTTCGCCGGACTCTTCCCGACAGCACTTCATGCCGATCTTGCCGCGGTGGCGAGCGGTCCGGCGCTGATCGACATGGCGAGGGCGTTCCACGTCGTGTTCCTGCTCGGCACGGTGCTCGCCGTCATGGCCATTGTACCCGCCATGCTGCTGACCGGCGCCGACGCGGCGCCGCCAGCCACGGAGCAGGCATGAACGACCCCCGTCTGGACCGCGCGGTTGCGCCGAATCTGTTCGACGTCGTCGTCGATCCGGATCTGATCTTTACGCTGGTTCTGGCCAATCTGATGTCGCCGCGGCTGTGGGAGATGCGCGACCGGATCCTCGCGGAGCCAAAACCAGCCCCCGACGAACTGGGGGCGGGGCACGCAGCGGGCATCATCGAGCGCATCCAGCAGTTCCTCGATCACCATTTCGAACATGTGAGCCCGGCACGTGTCGCCGAGATGAACGGCGTGCTCGACCTCGACACTCTTGCCGATCGATACGGCGCCGAGGCCGTCGATTACGCGCGCTCGCGGATCCTGGCGACGTTCGATTGGCGGCTCGAGCGTGGAAACATCAAGCGCGACTCACTGGCTCTGGAACTCATCGCCCAGCACAAGTTCCCTGCCTACACCTATGCCACGATCGACGAGGCCCGGGCCTGCAGGCGCCTGCTGGGGCGCCGCAAGCACAAGCCGCTCGGGCTGACCTGCTGCCTCGACGAGGCAGCGATCTTCATCGCGTTGCTGCTCACGACCGCGCACGAATCGGTCGAGGATATCGCGATCGTCGGATCGCCGACGCACTACAGCGTGCTCGTCGGTGCTCCCGAGGGCACGCTCTGGTTCTACTCGAAGCACGACCTGATCTCGGTGTCGGCGTGGTCGCAACTCGTGATCGACGCGGCCGGCGATCAACTGGCCTTCGACGATCGCCTGCCCGACTTCGACCGGATCATCACCACGCAGGGCAGCTATTCATTGACCACCGGCGAGACGTCGATCCCGGAGCCGCGCCTGCGCGCGCTTGTCCAGACGATCGATGGTTTCTTCGGTCGCCGCCCCGCACAGCTCGAACGCGCCCTCCAGAATCCGATCCGCGGGGGCGATGGTTCGGGTGCGACCAAAATCGTCCGCGACGCGGCATCCGCTTCGTCCGACACCGAGGTCCGCGACCGAGTCCGCCGTGCGGCGCTGGAGCAGGACAACCTGCCGGCGTTGCGCGCACTCTACGGCTTCCGTGCGCTCGATCTGCCCGACCTGTCTCCGTACCTGCACTCGGCACGCGAGTGCAGCCAGGTCGGCGAGCTTCTGCCCAGGGTTGTGACGATGGACGATGCCCTGCGCGCGGTGGCGACCATCGCGGGCCGCGAGTCGATCTTCGAGGACCCGGAGCGGATCGCCATGCCCGACGAGACGGCACGCTTCGGGTCGGGCAGCGGCCGCGACAAGGCGCTGCTCCTCCACGTCCTGCTCGAGCGAGCCCCCGGCGTGGCTGCTTCGGCAACGGCCGATCTCGAGACCCTCATCGGCGAGACCGACAGTTTCGTGCGAGGTCCGGAGTTCTGCATCAGCATGTCGCGAATGGCGTAAACGCCGGCTGTCGAAGGCCGCATCCTCCATCGCATCGCCGGCGCCTGAGCCCGTCGCCAGCCGGTCTGCATCGGGTTGGCCGGGGTCCACCCGGCGCCCTTCTCCGTGACAGCACAGCAAGGCCTCGACCGCGACGCGGGTCTGCAACGGCTCGATGTCGCCGGCCTACCGGCTCGACGATCGCGAGATCGAGCAGGTTCGCGCGTGGATCGACCGCCGAGCAGCGGACTTCCGGCCTCGGATCAGTGCCGCCGTCCACCGCGACGCAGCACCACCCGGGTTCCGGCCCACGACCGAGTGCTGCTCGCTCGCGCGCTCGCACGATGTTGGCGGCAAGGAGGGCGCGTCCGTTTCGGGAACCGAGAGAACTCCGTACGCTCAATGCGTGAGCGGCTTGCCGAGGTGGGTCGTGGACAACCGGACAGCTGTCGAACGCGAGGCCCGCCGGCTAGGCCCAGCTGAACACCCACGGGTTGCAGTTCGCCCTCGCCGACGGCAGCTATTCCAACGTTTTCTACGCCTCCTTCCTCAGCCCAGCCACCTACCTCTACCTCGACTTCCACTCCGTTCCTCCGTATCCAGCCGGCGCCGTTCCACCGAACAGCGAGCCGGCCGTGACGTTCTCCGCCGAGCCGCGCGCCGAATGAACCCGCACCGGTGCGGGCGCGCCGATCCAGCGAGGGGGCGCACAGCGGAAGCGGCTTGCCGCACCAAGCACTCGTCTGCCATCCTCGTCGCCGCGAACAGGGGACCCGAAGGAACGTGCAAGCAGGGCACGGGCCGGTGATGTCGGGGCGAACTGGGGTGCCTGCGGGCGGCCGCAGTGACGCCTTGACCGGGAACGAACCGGGCGTCCGACCGAGCGGCAAGGAGCGAATGAAGTGAGCACGCCAACGGAGCGCGTCGAACTCGTGATCGGGCATCTTGACGCGGCTCTCGAAGAACTGCGTGACGTGGACCCACGCACCGCCCGCGATGCCGCCTGGGCAGAGACCGTGCGCAGCCTGATCGGCGCGCGGCGCGCGGCGCGCCTGTTGCGGGCGTACTGCGATGTTCGCCCGGAGCGGCTCCCCGGCTGAGGCGGGCATCGGCGGCGGCCGCCGCACTCGAGATGCGGGCCAGAGGCCCGCGTACCCAGCGTCCCCATCGCTCCCAGGATGAGGCGGGTATCTGGTGCGCCAGCCGTGCGTGGTCGCCGGGCTTGCCGACGACCTTCGCCAGGAACCCCATCAACGCAATGAGTTCAAGCGAGAGCTAGACCGGCTCGAGGCCCGTCTTGCCGCCGAGTCGTGGCAGCCCGTCGGCAAGCTCGACCCAGTCGGCGCGGTCGTCCCAGAAAATATGGGCCTTGGGCTCGAGCGGTGCGCCCCTGCGGAGACAGCCGAGGGCCACGTCGATCGTTCCGGAGTGAGTGTCAAGCGTACAGAACATCGAGCTGCCGCAGGTCCGGCAAAACGATCGCGTGCCGATGTCGGAGGAGCGGTAGTGTTCGATCTGCTCCGAACCGGCCGTCACACGCACCTGCGCCTCGGGCATCGCAGCCCAGCTCACGAATGCCGCCCCATGCGCGCGCCGGCACATGGTGCAGTGGCAGTGCACCACTGTGACGAGCGGGCCCGTAACCTCGAAGCGCACGGCACCACAGAGACAGGCCCCTCCGGTGATCTCTGCCGTCATCCCCGTGTTTCTCCGTTAGCCGGCTCGGCCGAGCGGACCACCCGGCGCTGCTGCGGTGATCTCTGCCGTCATCCCCGCGTTTCTCCGTTAGCCGGCTCGGCCGAGCGGACCACCCGGCGCTGCTGCGGTGATCTCTGCCATCATCCCGGCGTTTCTCCCTCAGGCACCGGCGCGCAGACGCGCGATCCGCTCTTCGAGCGGTGGGTGGCTCATGAGCAGGCGGCGCAAACCACTCGGCGTGCCGCCCGCGATGGCGAAGGCGGCAAGTGCTTCTGGCATGGGCTCGGGCTGCTGCGCCTGCTGCAAGCGTTCGAGTGCGGCGATCATCCGCTCGCGGCCCGCGAGCTGCGCGCCGCCCGCATCGGCGCGGAATTCGCGCCGGCGTGAGAACCACATCACGATCACGCTGGCCGCGATGCCGAGGAAGATCTGCGCCACCATGGTGGTCACGTAGAAACCGATGCCGACGCCCTGACGATCGTCGCTGCCGCGCATGGCCCGGTCGACGAAGAAGCCCACCACCCGCGCAAGGAAGAGCACGAAGGTGTTGACCACCCCCTGCAGCAAGGTGAGCGTCACCATATCACCGTTGGCGACATGACTGATCTCGTGCCCCAGCACGGCCTCGATCTCGTTGCGGTCCATCCGCTGGAGCAGGCCCGTGCTGACCGCGACCAGCGCGCTGTTGCGGCTCGCGCCGGTGGCAAATGCGTTGGGTGACGACGAGTCGAAGACCGCGACCTCGGGCATGCCGATGCCAGCCTGACGCGCCAGATTGGACACCGTCTGCACCAGCCACTGCTCGGTCGGCGTACGCGGCTGGTCGATGACCCGCGCTCCGACCATCCGCTTCGCCATGAACTTCGAGATCAGCAGCGAGATGATCGAACCGCCGAAGCCGAAGACCGCACAGAAAGCGAGCAACGCGCCGTAGTTGATGCCGTTCGCGTTGAGCCAGCTCGGGATTCCGAGCAGGCTCGAGACGATCGAGAGAACGAAAACGACGGCAAGGTTGGTCAGAACAAAAAGTAGAACCCGTTTCATTTTGAGGATCTCCCCCGCCGGCCGGGTGGACGGCGACTGGTGGATTGTACCGAGACCTGCCGAGGCGCGCGAGTACGGCCGAGCTGCCTCCTGGAATTTGGCGGCCGCCAGGCCGGCCCCGACCGCACGGGCTCGGCCACCCTCCCGAGGGGGCGAGCGCGGCCGTGGTCGGTCGTCGACTTCTGCCACCACTGCCCCGGTCGAACGATCCGGCGTGCAGGTCGCGGACTTCAGCCACACAAGCTCCGCCCGGCGAGATGCGGCCCCGACTGCCTCCCCCAGGGAGGGGACGGGGCGAGAACCGGACCGTGAATTCGCGCTCTTGGGCGCGGCCAGACGAAACGCCGGCGCCGGAGGATCGCTAGCCGAATGACGACGAACACCACGGGGCGCGTGCGTGCGTTCCTTCGACCGTGGGATTCATCCAACTCCGGGCGGCTGGTCCCGCCGACGACACCGGGATAGAAGGCCGTCATGCAAGCTGTCGAGCGGCAAGAAGCTCTCCTCCCCGCGATGGCCGACTTGCCATCGGCGTGCACGCACCCCGGCAGCGCTTGCCGCCGCCACGGTCTCCCGGCGATGGCCTCCTCGCTTCCGGCGCGGACGCCGTACGGCACGGGGACCACGCACTCGGCCGCCGGGCCCTGGCTGCTGCTTCTGGCAACGGGGCTCGCGCTGTTCGCCTGCGCCAAGGCCCCCGTGCCCCTGCCCGTGGCCGATCCGGCGACGCGACGCTCGCCCGTGGCGGGCGATGTGGTCGGTTTCACCGGCGCCTATGGAGCTCACGTCTGGCGCGGTCTGCCCTATGCAGAACCGCCCGTCGGCGACCTCCGCTTCGCCGCGCCGCGTCCCGCTGCCCCCTGGAGCGGCACCCGCGAGGCCCTCGCCTTCGGCGCCCTCTGCCCGCAGTTCGCCAGCCGCTTCGGCGGCGCCGACGTCAAGCCCGGAACACTGGTCGGTGCCGAGGACTGCCTCACCCTCAACGTCTTCACGCCCCCGTTCGAGCCCGCCGCAGTGCCCTCGGGCGACGCCCGGCTTCCGGTCCGGGTGTGGATCCACGGCGGCGGAAACTCGATCGGTACTGCCAGCACCTACGAGGCCGGCAATCTGGCGCAGCGCGAAAACGTCGTCGTCGTGACCATCAACTACCGGCTCGGTCCGCTCGGCTGGTTCCGCAACCCGGCCCTTGCCGCCGGCGCCGATCCGCTTTCGGCGTCGGGCAACTACGGCACGCTCGACAACATCGAGGCGTTGCGCTGGGTGAAGCGCAATATTGCGGCATTCGGCGGAGATCCCGGCAAGGTCACGATCTTCGGCGAATCCGCGGGTGGCGCCAACGTCTATGCCCTCCTGCTCTCGCCCGTCGCCACGGGTCTCTTCCATCGCGCGATCGTCGAGAGCGGCGGCCTGCCGCGATCCACGGTCGCCGAGGCCGAGAACTTCCAGGCCGATGGTGGCGATCCCGCGTCATCAAGTGAGATCCTGGCGCGGCTCCTCGTGAACGCGGGCCAGGCCCGCTGTGCCAGCGAAGCGAGGACCCGGATCGGGGGTCTGGAACCGGCCGCGACCGCACGTTTTCTGCGCGGTCTCCCCCTCGAGGAATTTTTCGCGCCCTACCGGAAGTTCCTCGGCACCGGCATGATCCGCCTGCCGCGCGTGATTCGCGACGGCACCGTTCTACCGGCGGCACCACCGCTCGAGGTTCTCGCCACCGGCTCCTGGAACCGCGTGCCGACAATCGTGGGGACGAACCACGACGAGCCGAAGCTCTTCATGGCCCTGGATCCGCGCTTCACCTGGCAACTCCTCTGGGTCTTGCCCCGCATCCGGGATCTTGCGTTCTACAACACGGCCGCCCGCCACTGGAGTGACCTCTGGAAAGCGTCCGGCGCCGACGAACCGGCCCAGGCAATGCGCCTCGGCGGTGGCGAAGTTTGGGTGTACCGGTTCGACTGGGACGACGAGCCGAGCCTGCTCGGCACCGACTTCGCAGCCCTCCTGGGTGCAGCCCACGCGCTCGAGATCCCCTTCGTGTTCGGCCATTTCGCACTGAACCCTCAGCTCGACCGGCTCTTCGATGCGGCCAGCGCGCCCGGCCGCCAGACCCTCTCGCGGGCGATGATGTCGTACTGGGGAGCGCTGGCGCGCAGCGGACGCCCCTCGGGCGTGGCCGACCCCGAGCTGCCGGCGTGGCCCGCGGGTCCGGAGTTCATGGTGCTTGATGCACCCGAAGGTGGCGGCCTGCGCCTCTCGGACGCCGTACTGCGCGAGGAAGACGTCTTCCGCGCAATCGGCCAGGACCCGTTGCTGCGGGGCGATCCGGCGAAACTCTGCCTCGTGCTCGAAGATGTGCTCGCCCGCGCCGCGCGAGTGAGCGCGAGCGAGGCGCATCAGCTCGCGGGCGCGACCTGCCCGCCGGCGGAGTAGGACCCGCACATCGAGGCGTCGCGCCCCGCCGACGCCTCGGCGAAGGTCCTTGCGCTGTGCTCACTTCGGCCGGAACGGGTCGTGGTGCCGACGTGGGCCGTCGCGCCGCAGCGAGCCGCGCCGCGTGACGACGTGCAGGGGGCCGCTCAGCCAAATGCGCGCTCGATCGCGTCGCGGTAAGGCGCGCAAGCCCGGCGCTCGGTGACGAAATCGCGCGCCTGCGGGAAGGTCCAGTCCCGGCTGCGCATGAGATAGGCGATCACGACCGTCGGGGCGCGATTGAAACCCGCGTTGCAGTGCACGAGCACACACGCGCCGCGGGCGATCTCCGCCGTGAGGTGATCGACCACTGCGGGCAGCACCATCGACAGCGACTCCGGGTCACCGTCGATGGCCGGAAAGCGCCGGAAGGCAACCTCCGCCGCGGCCCACGCCGCCTCGATCTCGTGCCGGCGCAATCCCTTGGTGGCGAGATCGGTGTCGTCCTGCAACGAAATCACGCTACCCACGCCGTGCTCGTCACGCAGCCAGGTGACGTCGTCGGGCGTGGGATAGGCCGAGAGCAGGAGCCCGCCCGTGAGCACGACGGACACCTCGGGGTGGCCGGCCGGCCGGAGAAAGGGATGGGCTAGCTTCGACCACGCGCGCGTCATGGCGACGAGCTTGCCCCTTGCGCTGCGCACTTGCACGCGCCTCGCGTCCACAGGAATCCGCGGCGGCCCGCGCGGCGCCGAGCTGGCCCGGTGCGCTGCGAGCCTGCACGCCCCTCGCGTCGACCCACACCCGCGGCGGCCCGCGCGGCGCCCACTTGGCCCGCTGCGCTGCGAACTCGCACGCGCCTCGCGTCGACCAACGCCCACCGCGGCGCGCGCGGCAGCGACCTGGCCCGCCGCGATGCGGACTTGCACCGCGAGCGCGAGCAGGCCAGATGTCGTCATGGCGGCCGAGCATCGCGCTGTGCCGAGCGGCGACGGCCGTAGCGGCGCAACCCGTGCGCCGTGGCAGCCGCAGCGTGGCACAGCACTCCTCGGCGTGGCGGTCGCGGTCGCGCTGGCGGCACTACCGGCGTGGTTTGCCGCCGACCGACTCTTCGTCCGGCCCTTGCGCGAGACCCTCGACCAGCAACTCGCGAGAGCCCTCGACGCGCAGGACACGAGTCGCGCCAAACGCCTTGCCGCCGCCCGCGCACTGCTGGCACCTCTGGCAACACCCCCGGCCCGGGCCCCCTGGGCACAGATCGGCTCCGCCATCGAAACCTCACCAGCACGCCTTCAGCGCGCTTACGAGTTGATGCTTGAGAATCACCCATCGCTGGTCGCGGCGGTGGCCTCGGGACGCACGTCCTTCGTCCGGTTGCTCGACGGTGAAGGTCGCGTCGTGCCGCTCGCATCGAGTCCGGGCGCGTCAAACCCATTACTTACCCTGCGCTCCCTCGACGACCGACTCGCGGAGTTTCTCTGGGAGCGCGCGGCACGCCCGACCTCCGGCAACGTCCTGATCCTCGGTACTCACAGCGGAGCCTGGCAGCTTGTCGAGCAGAAATTTATTGGCGAGGAAAGCACGGGCTCTCTGCTGGCAGGGATCTCACTCCTGACGCCCGCCGCACCACCCATCACCATCCGCGCCTGGGTGGAGGACCACCTGAGCGCACCGCCTCCTGCGAACTCCGCCAGTGACGACGGGGCACCAGCCCATCGCGACGAGGGGCCCGACAGCCGACTAGCCTCGCCACCGACCTCCGCCGATGGCGACGGCGCACCCCTTTCTCTGCCCGTCGAGGAAGCGCTCGCCAGCGAGCTGCGCGGTCGACGGCTCGCGGGACTCGCCGAGGTCGATTCGCCAGTGGGAGCATGGCGGGTGCTCGTCCGCCCCCTCGGCGCACGCCACGCGCTCGAGCTTGCAGCCGCGCCGCTGGTGGCGGTCGAGGCCGAGCGGAGCCGGATCGCACTCGCCCTCGGCCTCGGCACGCTCCTCGCACTGGCTCTCGGCACGGGCGCGACGTGGCTCTTGCTTCGAGCACCGCTCAGCGCCGAGCCCGACTCCGCCCCACCCGAACGCTGAAGGACGCCGCGCCGGCGTGAACCGCGCTCGATGATCCGCTGCCAGCGCCAGCTCAACGTCCGGGGTTTACTCCTGCATCTGGCGGCGATGCGTCAGCACCCCCCGCCCCTCTCCCGACCCGCCTCCGCGCCCTGCCCATCAACCCCGATCCCTCCTCGACCGTAAATTAGATAAACTTTCACACTCTCTCATCCGCCAGCCGGCGACGGCGCGGGCCAGGGGTCAGCATGGCGCGGATCGGTCAAGAAAGTGTCGTCGGTCAGGCTGTGGAGAAAGGCGAGCAGATCGACCTCTTCATCGGGAGTCAGGATGAACCCTGCGACGAACTCGCTCTTGAGCGGGCTCGTCGCGCCAACACCGGCGTGGGGCCCCTCCGCGATCGCCCGACCGCCTGCGGCGTAGTGGTCGATCACCTCATCGAGACTCGCGATGCTGCCGTCATGCATATAGGGCGCCGTGACCGCGATATTGCGCAGCGTCGGGGCACGAAATCGCCCCATGTCGGCGGGATCCAGCGTGACACCGAAGAGCCCCGTGTCGTCTTGCGGGTACCCGCCCCGACCGTCGATGTCGTAGAGCCCGTTGTTGTGAAAGGCGACCTCCGCCGCCGGCAGCCCCTCGTGCGTCAGAGCATCGGTGAAGAGGGGGCCGCCGTGACAGTGGAAACACTCGAGCCGCTCCGAGAGAAAGAGTTCGTACCCGCGTTGTGCCGCCGGTGAGAGTGCCGCGCGGTCACCGGCCAGCCAGCGGTCCAGCGGCGCATCGACGGAAAGGAGCGTGCGCTCGAAGGCCGCGATCGCCTCCAGCATGTGCTCCAGCGTGACGGGATCGCCATCGCCCGGGAAGGCCTGCGCGAAGAGTCGCGGATAGACCGGCTCGGCACGCAGTCGTGCCACCAATTCAAGCTCGCGCCCGGCCATTCCCATCTCGACGGGCTCCTCCCCGAAGAGAGGTAGCCGCGCCTGGTCCTCGAGGCGGTCGAGGTGTGGATTCGCCCAGGTCAGACGCGAGACGTACACGACGTTGGCCAGCGACATCGCACCGCGCGGATGGACCTCGCCGGTGATGCCGACACCATGCGCGCGCCCGTCGGTGAAGGCACGCTTCTGTTGGTGGCAGGTGGCACACGACATGGTCTCGTCGGCCGAGAGGCGGCGGTCGTAGAAGAGATGGCGACCGAGCTCGACGCGCATGGCACTCGCCGGAGGGATCCGCGGGACGGGAATGTGCGCGGGCAGCGACCCAGACCCGATCGCCACCACTGTCGAAGGCCGCAGGGCGGCGGGCACCGTGCCGCCCAGGCTCGGGCGCGGCAAGGTCGGGGGTGCACCAGACGTCCGCTGCGGGCGTGGGGCGCTTGCGGCGATCTCCGCCTCTCGTCCTCGCCGGAGACGACCCGCCGGTGCATCGATCTCCGCCGCCGCAGTTCGCGGCACGACCCGGAAGAGCTGTGCCGCCGCGGCTACTTGCCCGGCCGCGTCAAGTCCGAGTACGGGAAAGACGGCCGCGCAGCCCGGCGCCGAGGGCACTCCCATGCAACTCGCGATCCTCGCGTCAGCCGGCGCCGCTGCGAGTGCGGCGAAGAGCGGCTGCGGATCGAGGCGGATTTCGTCGCGCATAGGATCAAAATCCTCGAGCACGACAGCGGGCCGCGAGGGGTGACGACAGCGGGACACGGCTCCGATCGTCCCCGCGCAGCCCGTCGAGCCCAGATGAAGGAACCACGGCACGCCGCCCTCGAGCGTCGCCGAGAGGCGAAGGAACTTGTAGCCCGCGCGCCAGCTCCAGTGCATCGAGGTGAGCGCGAGCGCACCGTGCGCCCGGGCCGGGTCAGTGTGATTCAGCTCGAAGGGAACGCCGATTCGGAAGCGCAGCGTGCGGCCTGCGCGTTGCGTGCCTGCGGGGCGTGGCGATGCCTGCCCCTCCAACCCACGTCCGGGCGCGGCACGGGTGAGCACCACGCTCCGAACCTCGGGCGTCCCCTCGCGACAGGCGCCACGGCCATCCTCGAGATCGACGAGTGCCACGCCCCCCACCTGCCACGCACCATCATCGACGATGACAAGCGCTCGCTCGACACCCTGAGCATCGCCGAGCCCGATGTCATGTATGAAGAATCGAAGGTCGCGCAGCGCCGGCGTGCCCGCGCCAGCGGTCGCGCCGCACGCGGCCAGCGCGCCCGTGTCGGACGCAGCGAAGTGGAGCACCACCGGTTCGCCGGCCACCGTGCCAGCCCGACCGAGATCACTCCCCTCCACCTGAACCCGATCCGGCGCAACGGCAGGCGCGTCCGCGAGACGCCCGCGAATCGACGCCGTCGCCGCGCCCGGCGCGGGCCGGTGGTCAACAGATATTTTCCCTGCGGCCAGCACCGCCGCCGGAGCGGGCCCGCGTCGAGCGGCTGCCGGCGCTTGGGAAACAGGCGCTTGCGCGGCGGCCAACGCCACCGCCGGGCGGGTAGGCACGACCCCTGCGACCGGCGAGAGCGTCGCGAGCAGCAGGCCAACCACCCGCCTCGTCCGCACGACCCGGCCCGCGACACGCTTCTCGCTGGTACTCACGGGCGCTCCCGCACGAGCCGCATCGTCGCGAAGAGATTGGTGAGCACGCTGCGTGCGATCTCGGGCGCGGCCGCGCGCGCGAAATCAATCCCATCAAAGAGCCGGCCCGGGTCAGCTTCGAGGCGGACCACGGTCTGCCGGTCACGCTCATGCTCGATCGGCCGCTCGAAATCGAAGAGCCGACCGTTGGCGAGCGAGGTTCGCACCTCGAAGGGACGACCCTGCGGATCACCGGCTGCCCGGGACTGGCCGTGCAGCACGAGGCTCAGGCGCAACATGGGCTCCCCCCGGGGTAGCCCCACGGTCCCCGGGCCGGTCCGGGCCACCAGCAGATGAAGCCGGCAGTACTGTCGCCGAGGCACGTCGACGACTTGAATTTTGAGTGGACTCAGACGCGCGAGGTCGGCCACCACGGGAACGGGCGAGGCCGAAGGGTCGCGGATTCCGGTGTGCCCGGCCAGAGCCTCGAGGGGCGAGAGCATGTCGAGGAGCCCCACGAGTGGGGACGTGCTGGGAGGCATCTTGTGGTCGCACGCGGTCATCTCGATCGAGCGGATCACCAACCATCCGGCCTCGAGCTCGACCTCGAAGCCGCGGTCCGTGCGGGCCCGCCAGCCACGGCCTTCTGGAGAGCGGCGAATTCCCGTTTTCGTCCAGTCTATTTCGTAGAGGACGGCGCCGGGGGTGAGATCCTCTCGGACTTCACAGCCGGCGAGCCCACCCATCGTGCAAACGCCGGCAAGGCCGAGAGCAAGGAGCTGGCCCACCCCTCTGCGCATCACCGAGGTGAAGCGACGGCCGCGCCGCGGGGGCGCGAGCGCGTCGGCGGATATCCCCCAGCAGCGATGCAGAGGAGCAAGCGCGTTGCTGAACATCCCCCAGCAACGACGGCCGTGACGCAAGGCCGCGAGCGCGGGCCGTGGCGGTGTCATTCGCGCCACCCTCTGACCCGCAGGCAGCGCGCCCTCTCGCCGGCCAGGGTCGGCAGGCCCCCCCTCCGCCTTCGTCGCAGGACCGCCACGCCGCCCCCATACGCGCGCCATCGTTGCGCCGCATCCGAGGAGCGGTGGCGACCTTCAGCCGTGATAGCAGCCGAGGGTATACGGGAAGGTCGAGGTGGCGTGGTAGCCGTAGCTGCCGTCGGGCTGGGTGCGGCCGTTGCAACGATCGAGATAGAGGCCGCCCTTGTCGCTCCAGGCATTGTTGTTCCAGGCGTAGGTCTTGGAAATACATGTGTTGCGCTCGACGCCGCCGACCATCGCGAGAGCACACACCTGGGCGCTCGTGCACTGCGCGTCGGACGTGCAGTCGAGCGTACCGGTGTTGGTGGCATCCCAGCCGCTCTTGAAAGTCACGACCTGCGTGCAGCTCGAATCGGTGCAGCCGCGCGAACCGTAGATCGGGAAACCATCGAAGGCCCACGCGATGATCGGCGACGGTGCCGCGGGATCGACGCTGCCGTCGAGCGTAAGGCAGGTCTCGAAGAGTTCGTGGTTGTGGTAATCGCCCGCGGGTCCGGTGTGCCCTCCGCAGGTGTCGAGAATCCCATTCGCAATCGGGTCCCCGTAAGGATCGGGAAACGCAGCTTCGTTCGCCCCGTAGATCGGCAAACCTGTCACCGTCGCGGCTACCATCCCGAGCAAGGGGATGGCGCGGGTCGTCGCCTGCAGTACGGGATTCTGCGTAAATGTAAAAGTATTGCTTCTGGCCTGGAGAGCATTGGGCGTGATCTGCACAAAGGTGTAGGTCGGGATACCGTTGCTCTGCACGGTCACGGTCGTGCCATTGCAGGACGCGTTGAGTTGCGGCGCCGGGTAGCCCGGACCGGCGTTGCCCATCTGTGCAAGGTCAAGGAATGTGTCCGCGGCACAGTCCGGCATCCCCGTCCAGCCACCACCACCACCACCGCCGCCGCCGCCGCCATCGGTCGGGAGACAAGTCGAGGAGGTCGCGTCCCACGACGTTCCCGTGCCGCAGAAGCCCGCACCGTCAACCGCCGGGGCGACTGCCGCCACGGCCGCATCACTGACCGCATCGAGCGAGGGATCGAGCACCGACACGATCTGGGCCGCACTTGGATCGGCCGGCTGCGACGCACAGAACTTCTCGTCGATCAGGGCGTACTTGCTCTCGAGACCCGTCTCGCAGCGCGAGTAGTCGGGACTCTCCCCTCTCTTCGCCGCGCTCGCGGCGGCACCAAGACGGCAAGCGGCATAGATCTGAGTCACCTTGAGGCGCCCCGTGGCGCAGAGCTGGGCCTCGGTCGTCGCCCCAGCCGCCGTCGCCACGGCCACCAGGACTGCAGCGCCGAGCAGCATCGATCGGCCAAAGAAATCGAACTCAGGACGCATGATCCCTCCGACATGTCATGGCTAGTGCCACTAACACTCCCACGGCAGCGCGCGCCCTGTCAACCCACTCTGGGGCGCGTCGCTCCTCGGACCGGCCCCCGTCACCACGAGGCCCCCGCCCGAGGGAACCGTCCCGCTTGCCCGCCCCGATCGGGGCATCCCCGCCCCGCGATCGCGGCAGTGCGGGCGACTCCGGGGCCGGGGTTCGGCCCCGATCTCACGCCGCGCCGCCAGCGACGGCTTGGCGTCGGTGCCCGCTCCGCGCAGCGGCCGCTACGGCGCGCGCCGCAGGAAAACGTGGCTCGTGACCGCGGCAACGCGGCCCGCCGTGACCAGCTCGAGATGAAATCGGTCCTCGCCCGTGGCCGGTGCCGCGACGTCCTGGTGGTACGCGAAGGGCGATTCGGTGACGACAACGCGGTCGAGCAAGGTTCCGTTGTGCCAGAGTTCGAATTCACTGCCGATGCCGCCAGTCACCCCGGCCGCGAGCGTCGAGTGGTCGGCGTGAACCGTGTCGCCCTCGCGCCGGCCGGCAATCTCCATCTCGAGCATCGGGCCGCCGGGACCGTTGAATTGCACCACGGTGCGTCCGGCGCGGATGCCGGCCAGAATCCCCTGGACACTCAGCTCGCTGGCCTCGACCAGAGTGGTCGGGGTCCCGATCGGCCTTGCGATCGGACTCGTGCCGAGGCCGGCATCGTGATCGTCACTCCCGCCGATGGCGGCCGCATGAGATCCCGCTGCAGCCAGGTCATCCCAGAACTCCAGACCGTCGAAGACCGCATTGCGGACTTCGACTCCATCGATCGCACGGGGATCGATGGGGTGCTGCCAACCACAGCCAATACATAGATTGCCGACGTTGACCTGCGGGTGGTTGATCGAAAACAGCCCGCCCTGCTCGTGCGTGGCCTCGATCGCCTGTTCGATGGTCGCGCCACGGGTGCCCGTGCGATGCTCGACGAAAGCCGTTGCGCCGATCGCGTTGGCGTGTCCCGCATAGGTCGTGACCTCGATGCCGGGGATGAGCAACACTCCGGGGTGTCGGGCCTGCACGTCGGCGTACCAGGACAGGTGGCTCGTCGTGTTGTGCTCGGAGACCATCACGAAGTCGAGGCCGCGCCTCTCGGCGAGCGCCACGACCTCGTCGAGCGAGCGCGAGCCGTCGCTCTCCAGAGAGTGCATGTGAAGGTCGCCGGCGTACCAGCGGGCCGTCCGCTCGATCGGCGGGACCGGCACATAGGGCTGGCGAGCGGTCTGTGCGGCCAGCGTCGATGTGTCGCGCAGTACCACCTCCACGACGTAGCGCGCCGGCAATTCCTCGATTTTGGCCTTGCCGACGACCACCTCCCAGGTACCGGGCGTCAGCTCCCCCGGAAGATAGCTGTGGGACGCGGCCTCGTGCCCGACAAACGCGGGCTCGGACTTGCCGCCACCCCAGCCACGGAAGCCGCCGGGGTCGTCAAGTCCCCAGTCGAGGATGTTGGCTGCCGAGAGGTCGTCGTGGCGGATCTCGATCTCGGCCACACCCGCCGGAACCTCGAAGGGGAGGAAGAAGTGGCGCTCGGGGCCGTCGGGGACTTCGCCCTCGAAGTGCAACACGACCTCGCCACTGAAGGGCGGATCGCCCGCGGAAGGAACGCTCGAGCATCCTCCCGCAAGCGCGACGAGGACAGCGAGCGTGAGCGGCGTCACAACATTCAGCATTCCGTTCATCCCTTCATCCCGGACCCGCATGGTCAACCAAGCGTCGCCAGCCCGCTGCCGCCACCGCTCCGTCCAAAAACCGTCGGCGGCCCGTGCCGGTGTCGGATGCTCGGCTGCTGCGCCTCGCGCATGTCAGCCTTCCGCTGCGGAACTGTGTCGGCGTTGGGCAGCCGCGGCGCATACCCTGGCCAGGCGCAGCCTATGCGAAGAGCAACGTCACCGGCCCGCGGTTCACGAGATGGACGTCCATGTCGGCGCCGAACCTCCCTTCGGCCACCACGAGCCCCTGCTCGCGCAGCGCCGTCACGAAGGCCCGGTAGACGGGCTCGGCCTTCGCGGCCGGCGCGGCGGCACTCCACGAGGGACGGCGGCCCGTGGCGAGATCGCCGTAGAGCGTAAATTGCGAGACCGCAAGAACGGCGCCGCCAACCTCACGGACCGAGCAGTTCATGCGTCCGCTCGGATCATCGAAGATGCGCAGATTGGCGATGCGCTGCGCGAGCGCACGCGCCGAGAGGCCGTCGTCGCCATGGCCAGCGCCGACCAGCACCAGCAGGCCCATGCCAATCGCGCCCACGGTCTCGCCACCGACGACCACCCGCGCTTCGCTCACCCGCTGCACGACGGCTCGCATCGCGTCCTCCCCGCTGCTCCACGGCCAGAGGAGCACGAACAGCCCGCGACGCAAACCGCGACGTAGACCGAAAACCCGGGACCACGCCACGCGGCATGCTCGGGCGAGCCGGCGCCAAACGCGCCTGGGTGCTCGGAGGGATCCGGGTGCTACCTCGGACACGTGCTCGACCTCCAGACGCTCGAGAGGATGCGCCTCACGGCGCGCCCGCGCGTCCAGGAACTCCTGGGCTGGACCGTGCTCTACCCAAACTACCGGCTGCCGCCGCGCGTCGAGATCGAGTTCGAGCATGTCGAGCGCCTGCCGGACGAGCCAGTCATCTACGCCATGAACCATACCGACCGGTACAATTACTGGCCTTTTCAGTTCCGGCTCTGGCGCTCGCGCGGCCGCTTCACCACGACCTGGGTCAAGGGCAAATATTACGAGAACCGCTGGATCGGCCGCTTCATGGAGGCGACCAACAACATCCCGACCGTCTCGCGCGGCTACCTGCTGAGCAAGGATTTCCAGCTCGCGGCAGGGCGCACGCCCCGCACCGCCGAGTACGAAGCCCTGCGGCACTGGGTCGATGCGGCGGCCCTCGATCGGGCCTTGCCCCCGCCCGAGCTCGAACTGCCCCGGGATCTGCTCGCACAGCCGCGCAACACGCTGGGAATCGAGTTCCGGCCCGGCACGGAAACCTGGGCGGCCTATATCAACCGCCTCTTCGAGCGGATGATGCGCCGCTTCGTGGAACTCAACGAGGAGGGCTTCGCCAAGGGGCTCGACCTGATCGTCTTCCCGCAAGGCACGCGCTCCAAGCGGCTCTCGCGCGGACACCCCGGACTCGCCCAGATAGCCCTGCGCTACCGCAAGACGATCCAGCCGATCGGCTGCAGCGGCAGCGACCGTTGTTATCCGGGGAGCAGCCCGATCGCGAAGGGGGGTCACATCACCTACCGATTTGGGGAGCCGATCCGCTGGCAGGATCTGCGCGAATTCCACATCGACGAGGACTACGAACCGTTCTCGCCCGAGGCCGAATCGCGCCACCACGAGTGCTTTCAGGGGCTCGTTGATCTCGTCATGGGCCGAATCAACGACCTGGTCGAGCCCGAATACCGCTTCCCCGAGAACGGCCAGGACAAGCGGGGCGCCGCGCAAGGGGCGGACCGCTTCCTCTAGCCCGATCGACCGCGAAGGCAGCGCAACAAGATGGCAGGGAAAGACAGGAACCTCGACGCGATCCTCGAGATGGTCGGCCGGGCCGCACCCGAAGGACTCTACGGTCTCGCCGACGCGTTGCGGGCGTTGATGACGACGATGTCACGCATCGACCGCCCGACCGACGAACTCGAGCGCGCCCGCGCCGAGGTCGAAATCATCCGCGAGCGCCTGGAGGCCGTCGCCTGCAAGGGCGCCAAGCCGAAGATCGGCCCACCCGAGAAGCGCAATCCCGAACGCCATCGCCCGTACTACCCCGGCAACCTCGAAACTTGGCACTACAACCCGATCAACCCACCGGCGAGTGTCGAGATCCACGAGGGCACGGTGCGCGGGCGTGTCCAGTTCGATCTGCCGTGGGAGGGCCCGCCCGGCTGCGTCCACGGCGGCGTCGTGGCGATGTTCTTCGACCAGTTGTTGGGCCACGCCAACACCGCCCGCCGCATCGGCGCCATGACGGCACACCTCGAGATCGACTACCGCCGCCCGACGCCCCTCTTCACCGAGCTCTCCTTCGAAGCGGCGGTCGCCAACGTAACCGGCCGCAAATGCACCACACGCGGCACGCTCAAGGTCGGCGACGAGATCTGCGCCGAAGCGACGGGACTCTTCATCATGATGGACTTCTCGACGTTGACGCTGCCTTAGGCCACCTCGAGACCCGTCGTCGGGACCCCATCCCCGCCAGTCCGCCGGGGGAGTCACGTCCGGCCGTGGCTCGGCAGCCCGCACGGCGCCCTCGCCCCCGACCACGCCACCGCGTGGCCCGCAGATCGCGTGGACGTTGCGCGCTCCATGCCCACTTGCCACGGTCGCCGGGGTCGGCGGCAGCGCGGCGAGCCTCCGCTCCGGCCGACGACTCGGAACTCCAATCAGCTCGTACGAAGGAGACAGCATGGCTCTGCGTGAAGCGGTAATCGTGGCGACGGCCCGGACGGGGCTCGCCAAATCGTTCCGGGGATCGTTCAACATCACCCGGCCCGACGACCTGACGGCTCGGTGCATCGAAAAGGTGGTCGAGAAGACCCCTCAGCTCGACAAGAGCGAGATCGACGACGTCGTCGTCGGCACGGGCTTCCCGGAAGGACCGCAGGGGTTCAACATCGGGCGCAACGCCGCCCTGATGGCCGGCCTGCCGGTCACGGTGGCAGGCTCCACGGTGAGTCGCTTCTGCTCGTCGGGCCTCAACGCGGTCGCGGTCGCCGCCCACATGGTGCAGGTCGAGGGAGCCGACGCGGTGATCGGAGCCGGCTGTGAATCGATCACCCTGGTCCAGAACAACGTGAGCCAGCACATGCTGCTCAACCCCTGGCTGCTCGACCACAAGAAGGACGTCTACATGCCGATGGGCATCACGGCCGAGAACGTCGCGCAGCGCTACAAGGTGAGCCGCCAGTCGCAGGACGAGTACGCCTACGCCTCGCAGATGCGCACCGCGGCAGCCCAGCAGTCCGGCAAGCTCAGGGACGAAATCTTCCCGCTCACCGTCAAGATGGAGGTGAAGGACAAGGCCACCGGCGAGACGTCCAAGCAGGAATCGACCATCGACCGCGATGAGTGCAACCGACCGGGCACCACCATGGAAGGGCTCACCTCGCTCAAGGGCGCCTTCAACCCCGAGGGCAGCGTCACGGCGGGCAACTCCTCGCAGTTCTCCGACGGCGCGTCGGCCAATCTGATCATGTCGCTCGACCGCGCCAAGGCGCTCGGCATCGAGCCGCTCGGCTTCTTCCGCGGCTTCGTGGTCGCGGGCTGCGAGCCC
>SXGS01783331.1_pt1 | contig 23061 bp, 27 predicted proteins | sample 3174681 | NCBI WGS metagenome assembly SXGS01 (sample SAMN11356861, study PRJNA531348) | freshwater metagenome | isolation source: freshwater sample F1-80 | place: China: Fuxian Lake, Yuxi | collected 2017-12-25
CTCGTTGTCGACGCTTGACGCTTGGCCAGTCACATCGCCTGTGCCTGAGAACGTCTGACCCGCAGCAAACGTGATGGCTCCGGTCATCGTGCCGCCGGTCAGCGGCAGAGCACCGACATCAGCTGCGGTCACTGAGGCCACCGCCTTGAACGTCATCACGCGCACTTCGTCGTTTAGCGCAAGAGCAGTGCCGAAAGTAATCGTTGTGCCGTTGCTTGCCGTAATGTCAGCATCAGACAGCATCACGCCGTTGACCCAGACATAAGTGAAGCCGACGCGGTAGCCGCCGGCAAAGGTGTAGCTGGTCTGGCCGGCGGTAGCGGTGAACTCATACTCCATTAATAGGTCGGGCAGGGTAGGCAGCGCTTGCCAGACCGAGCCGGTATAGACCCGCATCTCTGCGGCCACGCTGTTGAAATACAACGCACCGGTCAGCAGGGCATTGCCGTCGTTGTCCAGCGTTGGGTTGGCACTCTTTGCGCCCAGGTAGCGATCGTCAAAGCTGTCGAGCGCTGCTTCAGCTGCGGTCTGCGCGGTCTGCGCTGATGTCGCGCTGTTGGCCGCATTGGTCGCACTGGTCGAAGCGTTAGAGGCCGAGGTCGACGCCGAGCTAGCGCTTGACGCCGCAGCCGACTGACTTGCGGCGCTCGCTGTGGCGCTGTTGGCACTATTCGTGGCGCTGGTGCTGGCTGATGAAGCGCTGGATGAGGCTGCAGAGGCGCTCGAAGCGGCTGCGCTCTGTGATGCCGCGGCTGCTGTGGCGCTGGTTGCGGCATTGCCAGCTTGAGTCGTTGCAATGCCGGCTTGGGTCGACGCTGTTGAAGCGCTTGCCGCGCTTGCCGTCGCGCTGTTTGCGCTATTAGTCGCCTGAGTCGTCGCTATCCCGGCTTGTGTGGTTGCTGTTGTCGCCGAGCTCGCTGCGTTCGTTGCACTTGTAGATGCAGCCGAGGCGCTGGTAGCTGCAGCGGTGGCGCTGGTAGCCGCAGCGGTGGCCGATGTACCAGCCGCAGCTGCGTCAACAAGCAGCGACCACTTGGCAGCATCAGCGTTGGTGTTAATCGGCTGCGAGCCGCTCGAGGTGTGCTGGACGATACACTGCCAGATGTTACTGTTGGTGGTGTCTTTGGCAATGTCTCGGACGTAGTACAAAGTTCCTGCCGCCCAGTTGCCACGGTTAGTGCCGAGCGTGTCGGCGATTACTGGGTTGCCGTTGGCATCAAAACCCAGGGCTTTGTTCGCACGGTCTGCAGCAAGCGGCAGCGTCATGTTGATTGACGTCGGGTCGGTCTGCGGAGCTTGAAGCGCACGCTGCAGACCCTCGGCATTTTGCTGCGCGAAGATTGTCTGCTGATCCAGCTCGTCGTTCAACGTGTTAGCAAAGAAGTCACCGCCGGTCACAAAATCGGTGGTGCGGGAAATCGTCCGGTTGCCGACAATCGCGATCTGGGTTGCGCCAGTCGGCGCTGCTGTCAGCGTTACTGACCCGGTTCCGTTGGCGTTGATTGTCACCGTGTAGTTGGTAGTCAGCGTCAGCAGCGCGTTATCTTTGTACACCGCAATGTCGGCGTTGGCCAAGATTTCAAACGTGAAGTTGTACGGGCCTGTACCGCTTGCGGCATAGACCACTCGCCTTGTCACATTGTTAATTGGCACGCCCATAATTCAATCCTTCCTGTTGATAATTGTACGTACTTAGTCTGGCTTGTAATAGAGTCCGTTGGCATCTTGCAGCGCGTTGAGCTCTTCGATCTTGAACTGTAGATCTGGGTACTCGGTCTTGAGCTGCATCTTCGCGGCTTGCATCAATGTGCTATGCACCCGCTGCACCGTCTGCTGCTGATGTTTTAGCGACATCAGGCCAAAGCCTGGGTTCATAATTGTTTCCATAAGCCGCATCTGAGCGCCGAGTTCCTTGCTGTAAATAGTCAGCAGCCGGTTGTACTGGAAGTCATCCATCTCGATGCCGTCCAGCTTTTTCTCCGGCATGCCGACTGGTGAGCCGATGCGCACTAGGGCGTCGTCTATAGCAGAGAACTGCTCGGGTGAGACTCGGGTCGGCAGCACCAGGCCCATGCCACGCATAGCAGGGTTGGGGTGCGCGTTCATTACCGGGTCGCCCCACAGGTTCAGCATCTCAGGCAGGTCAGCGCTGAAGTAGGGGAGGCGGCTGCGGTACTTGTTGAAGGCCTCGTAGAAGCCACGCACGCCCATTGGCAGGCCAACCTCAGTCATGACGCCGCGATTGGTCGGATCGGACAGCCGCTCGATGGCAGCCACCGCGGAGCCGTACGCACCCGCTGGTGAGCCGCCAATCACGAAGCCACCCAGCTGTTTAGTCAGCTCGTTGATCGCCTTTTTGCCGTCGACCTCGCCGCCTTGGCGGCTCAAGCCCAGCACTTTGGTAATGTCTGCCACGCCCTGCAAATAGGGCTGCTCTTTCATGTACTCGTACAGGCCATAGGCCGCCCCTAGAAAGACCTGCTCAACCTTGCCTTTGTCGGGCTCGTTAAGCGCGTACTCATAATAGTCGGCAGCGATTGCAAGCAAAGCGCCGACCGGCTCCATGCCTTGGTAGCTGTACCAATCGTCGCCGATCTTGATGCTGTACGGTTTTGCGCCAGTGCGCTCCATTGTCTCGCGTGCTTCTGGGCGCTTCGGCCCGCCGCCGGTAATGTTGCCCTCGGCTGCCATCAACGCAAACGTCGTCAGGATGGTCGAGCCCAGCGACAGCTTAGCCATTGCCATGTCTCGCTGGACACCACCAGCCGCGATTTCCTGTCGCCACCGGGAAGAGATTGGAGCGAACGGCGTGCGCTCAAGGACGTTCAAACCAATGTTGGCGGGCGTCTTAAAGAACGGCACGATGATCTTAAGCACCGGATGGTTGAACAATCGCTGCAGCTTTTCAAGGTTTGGCGGCAAATCAGCGGTAAACGTACCGCGGCGGGCAAACTCCATCGCCGCCTCATCCAGATCCGCAGGCGGGTTCTTGAACAGCGACAGCGCTTCCGTTTCTGCTCTGGCCACGGCATCCGCTTCCGGCAGGCCGGCGTCAAGCGCCTCGCGGTAAACCTGCTTGCTTCGCCGGGTGATCTGGGCGTTGAGCTCCATCCGGTACAACACGCCCTTAAAAAACTCATCCTCGGTCAGCAGCGCACGGCCAGGCAGGGTGATTGCCGTTGCGTAGTAGCCCAGACCTTTGGCCAGCAGACTGTCTTCCTTAGCACCAGCAATGCGCTGCAGGGTCTCGCCCATGCCTTCGCGAACATTGAGCTCCATCTTGTCAGCCATGTCTGACACCGGCTGGTTGGTCTTCCAGGCACGCGAGGCGAGCTCGAGCCCTTCGCCAAACCCGGTGCGCAGGGATTGGATCATGGTGAGCGCTTCGTCAAAGGCGATCTTTTCCTCAGCTGCACCAGGCACCAAAGCTCTGAACCCGCGCACACCATCAGGCAGCACGTTGGAATAGAAGGCGCCGACCAGCCGTTCGGGGATTTGGTACAAACCGAAGAGCAAGTTGGCTGTGATGTTCTTGGCGTGCGAAACAGGCGACGACAGCAGACCATTAATGTAGGTGGACATCCACACATCCTTGACGCCTGAGAACATCGACTTCTCGACCAAGGCATTCTTGGCGCCGCGAGTCTCAACCTGTAGATAGGCGCGAGCCAGGTCGGTCAAGGATTGATCGCCACCGTACTCATTGAGCACCCGACGCACCACGTCAGCATTGCCAGAGCGGGGGATGCGGAAGACGGCCAGAGCTCGGGCAGTCTCGGTCTGCATACCCTTAACGCCCTTCTGAATCATGCCGTGCAAACTGATCTGCTGGAGCAGCTTCAGCTTGTCCATGTCGGTTGCAGCACCGGAGCCCACTAGTTTGAACAGCCGGTCGACCTCACGCGAGCTGGTCTCCAGAACCTCAAGCGCTTTGTAGGTCTCGACAGCGTTGGCAAACATCTTGCCGTCGCCGCCGATTAAGCGGTTCAGAAAAACTTGGTCGATGCCCTGGTCGTCTGCCTTGGCTTGGATCTCGGCAAAGGTGACTGCTTTGGTCTTGATGTTCAGCGCATCGGCCACGCCACCGATCACCGCAGCTGCGTCATTGGTACCGGCACGCATGAGGTTGAACACCTCCTCGGTCATGCCAGCAGCACGCTCATCTGCGGTCAAGCTGGGCTTGCCTTGGATGTTGTCGGTAGCCTTGCGCTGATCGACTGCCCGCTTGACCTTGTCGGTCAGCTCAGGGCTGGCTTCTGGGATGACGCGGCGGTTGTTGACCACGCCGGTCTGCGGCAGCTGGTTAGGATCAGCCTGCTGGACGCGGAAAGCGTCGCGCTCTGCCATCGTGCGCTTGGCATAGTCAGATTCTGATTCGCCGGCCTTGCGAGCGCTGGGCTTGAATGATTGAGGCGGCAGCAAATCTCGCTCGGATTTTTTGCCGGCACGGACAAGGGCGCTGCGCAGGACGCTGCCAAGGCCTGCAATTTGCACGCCGTCCATGCTCGGCTCACCGAGCTCAGCAGTAGATTCAAGGCCGGAGATTGGCTCCGGCTCTGCTGCCGGCATCGGCTCGAGCTGGGCTGGTTCTGCCAAGCTTGGCGCAGCCGGCAGGAGTTGGTCGAGGCGCTGGTCGAGTGATGGGGCTGCCATTTATTTCTTCTCCTCGCCTTGCACTTTGCGGACAAAAACAATGTTTTTCTTGCCATCTGTCACGCGCTCAAAGTCTGTCTGCAATACGCGGGCAGCAACGCTTTTCACCTTCTTCAAGTCTGCTTCGCTTGCAAAGATGATCGACTCAATAGCCATCGGCGCAAAGACATCGGCCTGATACTCTCGCCCAGCGGTATCGCCGGTCATTGGTTTGCGATGTTCTTTTCCGCTGACAGAGTTGGCGCGGAACCTTACCTTGACTCCTGCGTTTGATCCTTGGCCAATCGCCAAGTCAGCGTTGTCAGTAACAAAGACAGGGGCATATGCAAACTGTTTATCGTTGCGCAAGAAGTCCATCAGGTTGTCTGCACTCATCTCTCTGTGCAGCGGCTTGTCTTGCGCGATCACGCGAGGCTTGATGCTGCCAGGGCCGATGGGAAACTTATCAATTGAGTCCACGCGGGGTGGGGCAACATCCATCAACCCACCTGTTCTGCGCAGGTAATCCTCGGCGAGCTCACCAACTTTAGGGGCCAGCTCTTTAGCACCTTTTGCTATCGTCTTCGTTCCTGCAATGCCAGCATCAATTGCACCTGGCAATGGTGCAAGCTCGCCAAATGCTTGGCCAACATCTGCGGTTGCTTGTCTACTTTTTGCGTCAGCCGCGCCCTCTGGCACCACTGGCGGCAGTTTCACTTGTATGTCAGTCAGCGGAATGCGGAAGCCTTCTTTGCTGACTTGCTCGCTGGTAGCCATGCCGGTCTTAACTGCCATGCCAGCAAGAAACGCATCGATGCGGCTCTGGTCTTCTGGCCGGTTGAATACCGACTTTAGCCCGTTGTAAAACATCTCCAGATCACCACCAAGACCAGCTGCCTGCACAAACCCGCCACGAGCAACCCCAGCGGCGACATCTGCCAACCCAGTAAGCGGACGCTCAAGGCCACCGGCAGCTTCAGATTGCGCTTTGGTGACGCCACCACGGCCCAAGCGTGGGCCAGCATCGGTGCGCGTAGCGCTTGGGCCGGCAGCGAGCTGCACACCATCTAGCGACGGCTCCTCGGCGATTAACTTAGTCTCGCTTACAGCATCGGGAAATGCTGCTGTAATTAGCAGGTCGACGTATCGTTGTTCAATCGCGCTGTATGCCATGTCATTTTCCTTCTGCCTGATTCAGCAGCTTTTCAATTTGAGCCACTGCGTTCTCTTTGTTGCGGTCGCCCTTGGCTTTATCTTTCAATATCGGCAGGTTTTCGCGGGTAATTGGGCCATTGATCCACGGCTGCTTCGACCAAATGTCATCCAACTGTTTACGGGCAGCTTTTGCTCTTATAGTGTTGCGCCTTTCTGCAACAAGTTCCTCAATCTTTGCGGATATCTCACCTGTTGTCGGCTGTCGTTTTTTATCGAGTTCAAAACGCTTTTTAATATCATCAAGGATTTTTAGTAACTCTTGTCTTTCGTCAAACTCCGCTCCTCTTGGATCAAGGCTTGCGCCGGTAGATGTATTAATACCGGCGAGGCGATTAATTAATAGTTCAATTGCTCTGTTGGCTGCTTTGTCTTCACTGTGAAGCAAATTAAGCGCAGATATTGCTTGCAGAATTGAAAGTCCTTTCTTTGTGTATGCCCAAATTTGATCACCGGTTGTAATCTCTCCTTTAAAAATCTGATTTCGCACATTAAATTCAACTTGTGAATGACCATCTTTTTTCTCAGCACGCGGCTTAGCCATATCTTCGATCAAACTAATCGGCACCATGTCAGGATAATCTTTGCGAATTTGAGCAAATTTCTCAGCATATTCTTTACGTTTGGCTGGATCCGTCAAACTATAAGCATGAACAAGCATCGCCGTAAAGATTTTTTCTTGCTCTGATCTCATTTTTGCCTTTTTGTCTTTTTCTACGTTTTCTATGCGATTTAAAGCAATATCTACGTTTGCGTTGATCTGAGCAACCGCTCTCATATCGGTTTTCAACAGGCTAAGCATTACGGGGCTCATCTTGTTGAGCTTGGCAGTCATGATCTTCTCGCGCAGATCCGGGTCTCTGGGCAGATATTCATCGGTCAGAATGTAACCAGTGACTGCATTGATCTTGGCGTCGCGCAGCGCGCTCTCAAATTTGGCGCTGTATTCCTCATACATGTCAAGATCACCCAGCAACAGAGCCTGTGTGGCTAAATTTTTGCGAGACACATCGGCAATCTCATCAATCTTCGACGGGCTATGCCTTACGGCCGCCTCAAGCAATAGCATCTCTTTATCAAAGCCGGCAATTAACTTAACTTTTTCTTTGTTTTTGGCGCGCTTAAGTTCTGCCTCGAAAGCAGCGTTCAAAACGATGTTGCCGTGCGTGGCCATTACAGCACGGAACTTGAGCGACGCTTCACCATCAACTTGGGCCAGCGGCTTGGCAAAACTATCTGTCATCGTTTTGATCTTGACGGCCACATTTTTCGAGCTCTTGATCTCGCCGCTCTGTATTTGTGTCAGCAGAGTAGCTAATTCTTTTTTACCTTCGATTTCAAAATGACTAGCTAATTGCAGCGTGCGTGATTTCTTTAGTGCTTGGCCAAAGACGGTGAGGTTGCCCGAATTTTTTCCAAGGCCAGTAATTGCCTCCGTTATTCCGTTCTTCGCCAGCTCCAGTTGCTTTGACGTAATCTCATTCTCAGCACTAAATTGAACTGCTTCGCGCTGGCGCATATTTGTTGCGACACCAAAAACACTTGTCGACATGCGATCAAGTATGTTGGCCGTCGCGTCTAACGTGCGCGACTCGACCCGTGGTGCAACGTAATCAACACCGGTTGGCACAATCTGCTGCATTGGCGCGCCGCCACTTAATCGCAGCGGCACTCGTCCTGATTCAAGTCTAGTTTCCATGTCTTATCCTGGGAAGAACGTTTGGCCAAAGTCAATAGCGCCTTTAGTCAACGTCGCGCCGCTCAGTAAGCTTCCTTGCTTGCGAGCCGCCGTGCCGGCCTGCTCGTACTGCGCACCTTGGCGCTCTGCCGTAAACAAGTTGAGCATGTTTTGATACTCGGTTGACTGCACCATCGCCACCGCATCCTCGTAACCCATAATGCGCGCAGTGAGGGCGTTTAGGTCTGTAATGCCAACGTCAAACATGGTGTTGCGCACGTTTTCCGTCTGCACGGCTTGAATCGATCCCTCGCCCAGCACCACGCCGCTTGCAGCTGCTCGAGCTCGCATTGTAGCGTTGGTTGAACGCATATTTTTCAGCAGCGTATTGCCGGCAATCTGATAGTTGCGTGACTCAGCCTCTGCTTTTTTCAGCATCCGACCAGCTTGAATGTACGAATACATCTCGGCAAATTCGGCACGCACTTCTGTTGTAGCCAAGGTGTCGCGGGCCTGCAAAAGGAAGCCGGTTTGCTGCTGAATGCCCGACGCCAGCTGCGCCTGCGATGCACCATAGGACGCGATCAGACCCGCGCCCGCAACATACTGCCCACCAGTCATACCGAGGAATTCTTCTGCCATGTCTATGTTCCCGAGTAAACGGCCACGCGGTAATCAAGGCCGAGCAGGCTCATCTTTAGTGGCAGGTTTTGCGATAATTCGATCGACTGCTCGCGGCCGTAGCCTAGCACTCCGTTAACACGCTTGATGCCAGTGAATGTTGGTTCTGGGTCATCTAACAGAGGGTTGTCTAATAGCCTGAATGCCACCGGCTGGTTGTTGATCAGGATGTTCTGCGTTTCTTCTAGCACCGCGCTGATCTCGACAATGCGCTTTTTGAACGACACCCGGCTGCCGGTCTGCAGCTTGATCTCTACAGGCATCGTCTTGACGTACACTGTGATCGGCAGACCAACCTCGTAGCTGGTAATCGATGCCCGGTCAAACGTCACCGAGCCACCACCGCTGACGGTCTCATCAGACTGCGGCACACCATCGGTAATCACGTCCAGCGCTTTGCCTATATGCGGCAGGCTAGATGCGCTGGCTGCAACGCCGCCCGTAAATGCGCAATCTGTATACAGATCATCTTGGAAACGCTCAACAAAGTATCTTGCTGTGCCATCGAAGACGCGCTCGGCGACGCAGTAGATCTGAGTTACGTCGACACCGACATCAATGAATTCGCCGTCGGTGGTGTACTCGGACGGCGCCGTAATCTGCTGGCTGCGCATAATCGAAAACACTGCCATGCTGCCGTCATTGGTGTTAGTCATCAGCAGCAAGTCTGCTTCCTCTGTGCTTGATGCGCGCCGTAACGCGATTCGCTGCGGCCCTTTGAGCAGATGACCGGAAAGCAAAGAGATCCGCTGCGTGATGTAGGTCAGTTGCGTGTCAGAAAAGATAAACTCGTTCAGCGACCTGCCCTGGCGCTGGATGTAGATCGAGCCAGATTCCACAGACTGCACTCGCGTGCCGGGTTTAATGCCGTTGCGACTGACGTTTTTAAATGTGAAGGTCAGCGGCGTGATCGGATCGGTGCCTTGCTGCGGCACGAAAAACTCACCACCCGTTGTGAACACTTGAAAATCCCGCGAGCTGATAATGTCGGTAATGACGTTAAGATCGTTGGTGTCTAGCGTTGCTTCGACTGCGTCATCATCCAGCGATTCACTCGGCACAAAGTCAAAGAACAAATTGATCTTTGAGCCCCAGATAGTTGATGGGCGAGACTTGCTGCCGCCAAAGTACAAACGGCCTTCGTGGAAAGTTACGCTTCGAGGCCAGCCCTTGCCCGAGCTCCAAACATCTTCGTAACCGGTTTCGAGCTCCCAGCTGCCGTTGGCGATCACCGACGTGTTGAAGAATGGATACTCGGTAATCGCATCAACCGACGTGCCAGAGTTGTATCGCACAATCTTTGCACGGCCCTGCGGGCTGGCGTTGACGTACTGGTTGACATGGCTGGCAGTAAACACAGACGACGATGCTGTCAGCGTGATGTTGCCAGTTACCGCAGAAGGGGTCAGCGTGCCAGAAGGATTGCTGCTTATTAAGGTGAATGCGTATTTGGGAATCGAATCAAACGTGATTGACGTTGCAGTCCACGCGGTGTCGCTGGTGCGCGTAATACGTACCGGCTGCAGGTCAGGGTGAACAACGATTAGCGTGTCAGCCGACTGCGTCCAGCACATGTCGTCAACGATGCTTGAGCCAATGCTGGTGGTCAGGTAGTTGTTTCCGCTGCTGGCGATATTTGTCTGCACGACACCGTTCTTGATGATGTACATGCGGTTGTGCGTGAACACCAACATGTAGCTGTCATCAACAGAAAACTGGAACGGCACAAGGCGCACGCCGTTGCCAGCCGATGGGGTACTGCTGTTAGGCAGCTCTAGGATGTGCTTGGTGCCTGGCCGGCGACGCAAGCCACCCTGCGGCTGAATCAAAACATTTGTAGCCTTGGAAAGCGCGTTCCCATACTGCTGCAGGTCGACGCGAGCACGCAACAGCGGGTCGAGCTCGCCGGTCGAGAAGTTCGTTGTGAAGTCAACGAAGCGTGCCATCAGTTCCTCACGGCAATCAACGTGTAATCTTCAATCACGCGAACCGGCTGGTTCTTTCCATCGATGACCATCGCCTGCCTTGCATAGCCGCCTCGGCCATTCTCAGCAGGATCACCTACAGCAATTTGCCGCCAGCGCAGTGTCTTTTCAGCTTGCTCGGTAATCGGCTCGGCGATGTGCCAAGCGATCATGTATTTGAGCAGCTGCACAAAGTATTGCGGCATCGCGTATTCAGGCGTCTGGAACTGGTAGTCGATGTAGACCGCGTCAAGGTTGGTCAGCAGCTTGTCGCCCTGGATCTCCCAATCGACACTAATATGCCCACCGACTGCAGCGGTATCACGGACAGAGTGCGGGCTGCCCAAGCGATCGCCAGGCAGTTGGTACTCGTATGTCCAGTAGCTAGTCGGTGTAGTGATCAGCTGCGCCAGCGCGATCTTCTTCATTGAGAACGACCACGGGTACATCATCAGGGTCGAGTCTCGGATGTCTGGGTACAGACGGTCGCAGACAGAGCTCTCATCAGTGCCATCGTTAAACGATGAGATTGCCTTTGCGCCCAGCAAGAGCAAAGCGTCTGAACAGATGGTAATACCAGTATCGCCTGCTGCCATTGCAACCTCTCAATGTGATAAAGGGCTGATCCCTCGCAGGAACCAGCCCTTGCACTACATGGTGACGAATTTAATCGCTGTCAGTTGCTGATAGCGTTGTTCCGTCGGTCACGTCCACAACACTTGATGCGTTGGAGACTACATACACAAGAGTGACGACGGCGGTCGAGCCGGTCGAAGTCACGCAGTGAATAACGTCGCCCACCTCAAGGGTGTTAGTAAGCGAGTTGAAATAGCCCGACGTGTTGACATCCGCGATGGCGTCGGCTGTTTTGTAGCCGTACATCGACGGGGCGTTGCCGCGTTTGGACGCGGAGTAGGCTGTAAAGCCAGCTGCATCATAAGACATGACTTAGCCCTCCCTATTAAGCTGCAGCCGCAGTATCGCGGGCAGTGATTTTGACGATACCCTCGACATCGATTGCAATCGATCCAGCCGAGAATAATGCATTGACTAACCAGCTGGTCTTTTCGGGGATGTAATTAATCTCAGTCTTGGGAGCAATGCCTTCTGCGTAGCCGATGGCGTCTTTGTGAAATGCATACAGCGTGCGATCCGAAGAGCCGTCAATTGGCAAACCGCCCTCGGTACGATCGCCCAGGACGTGGAACGTGAAGCCCATGTACTGGTTGATCTCACCTTGCACCAGCGCCTTGACGGTGTTGAAGTCCGAGCTGGTGACTGAAGTCTGCTCGAGCATTGCTGCGAGCGAGTTCGCGTGAATGATGATGTGACGATTATCAGATGGCACGTTCTTCCCGTTCAGGATCTTCGCAGCCTCGCGCAGCTTGGAAATGTTCATGTTGGTGTTTGTGCCACCAATCGAGTTCGCGACAGTGCCGGTGCTAGAAGCATTAGACAGCCCATCGAGAATTAGCTGATCTTGACGACGACCGATCGCACCGCCAACAACTTGGGCAAGCTCGGAGCGCTCGTCAAAGTTGACCTTGGCTTGCGAAAACACATCGCTGTATTCAGCAGCATTGAAATCGGACAGCGTGCAAGTAACAGTCGAGAACCCGACATTCATCGGGGTGACATCGGTTTGGGTAACGCGGGCAGTAGCCACGCCCTTACCGACTTTTGGAAATTTAACAGTAGAGCCTTCGACACCACGACGCGCACGCACAGCGCCCACCAGCATTGCCTTGCCCTGGTAAGCCTGTTTGACCTCTGCGTCGAAGAGCGTGACGAAGGCGTTGCTCAAAGAAATAGCCATTTCGTAACCTCGTTCGGTTGTTAGTCATAGTCAGGGGTTTTGCGCGTCGGTAAGCCGCCAAGTGCGGGCCTTTGCTTGCTGCTTACGGCAGCCGGTCGGTAGCATCTCGCGACAAGTCAGGGCCGGTAAACCGGTGGGCCTTGCCGCAATTGTATTGACATTTGAAAAAAAATCAATACGCCCGATTAATTATTGTACAAAAAAAGCCCGGCACCTAGCGACAACGGCGATTACCCTGTGACGTAGGCTTGGAACATTTGCCCAACCCTTTGACGGTAAACGGGATCGCTTTGGTACCTGGGATCGGCCACCATCGCGTAGAGCTCTTCTGTGCTTGGTGCGCCATCAATCGGGGCAGACTCAATCGGCACTCGACCTTCGTATGCTTCGCGGATCTTCATCAGCGCATTCAGCCCACGGGCAGTTCCACCCATGATCTTGAATTCCTCGAAGTCATCTTTCGACCAGACGCCTTTATTGACTAAGCCACGCGCCCAATCGACCATGCCGTTGACGACCGCGCCTGCATTCGGCCCCAGCTTTTTCATTTCTTCGGCTGGGTTGACCATTTCACCAGACATCAGCTCCTGCGCTTGGGTGCGCAATGATGTTGCCAGATCGTCAAACTGTGCTTGGGAAAGGCCATTTTCTTTTGCCCAATTGGTAAGCGTGGTTGCCATTGGGTTATCGACAGCTTGCTCGCCGCCGAAACTGGTTAAGTCGTACTTGCCATCAGCCGGTGCATTGTGCGCACCCTTGCTGATCTTGGCACGCAGATCGCGCCAGCTCTTGGCAATGCCTTCGAGGTCGGGCTCGTTGCTGTCCTTGTTCCAAAAATTTTCTGGCCAATAATCAGGGCGCTCGAGCGGGTCTTCTGGTGCTGGTTTGGATGGGTCTGGCGGTCGGTGATCGATCTCGACTGCCTTGGTGTTTTCTGTCGGGGCGTTTGGGTCTTCGACGCTCACGCTGTCGAGTAGGCCGGCACTACTGGGCTCAACAGTTGCTGTGTCTGTCATAGGTTCCTCGCTTGGTTGATCCGCGCTATTAGGTCACGCACGACAGTTCTCTGCCCTTCGGCAAAGTAAGCGTACGATGCGTCCACACCCGGCGCGGCAACGGGTACGTCCACATACATCTGCCGCAACCAATCCAGCAGTTTCTGGCCATCTTCATTAGCAAAGACCCGCAGGCAAAGCCTGGCCAAATCCTCGCGCTGTTGTTTGACCTCGCGGATGTCATCTGTCTGGCCAATGGCCTCAATCTCATCCCAGCTCACTTTGGCAGCTCTACTGGCTTTTCATCAGGGCCAATAAATGGAGACTTGCCTTCTTTCATGCGCATGACTGCATGATCGACCGCTTTGTCCATGATGGACGGCGGCATCTTTTCCATGAACATCTTTGACTTTGGATTGTTTCGCATCAGATAGTTGAGCTCATTCTTGTTGAGCGTCGGCACAATTATCGGGATGTTCGTTTCCTTCCCGTTCAAGCCAACGCCAATGCTGATCTCGGTCATAACATTACCGTCCGGTCGCTTAATCTCACCAAAAAATCCGGTGCCTTTTGGGGTGCCGTCTGGTCGGTTTCCGTAGTCCATTACACTGCCTCCGGTGTCATTTGATCTTGTTGTGCTTGCATGGCCATTGCCTGCGCCATTGCTGCCTGCTGTTGCTGCGCGTAAGCCTCTTCCATCAACACGGCACGCTCAACTGCTGTATTACGCACGATTGCCGGCACACCCAGCTTGTCGCCGACGTAGTCGACCACCATGTCGTTCTTCAGAGCAAGCTGGCCATCGCTGCCGAATCCCTGCATTAGCTGCGCGTATTGGACAATTGCGTTGATCTCTTCCATGTTCTGCGCCATCGCTAGCGGAGCTATTGGCACGACTCTCGCCTCGAGCCCGTTGATGCGCAGCGGCATGTCGATCAGGCCACGCTCGTCCATCACTTCAAGAATCTTGGCCACCAGCGGGATCATCGTTTCGTTGATCAGGCGACCGAAAGCAGAGCCCAGGTTTTGCGCAAGCTCCTTCATGCGCTCAACAATCTCGGTAGCCGAGCGAGCAGACATGTTGTCCGGTGGCAGCGACTCGTCGAGCAGAATGCGTTTGATGTTGGCGACCAGGTCATTGATCACCAGCTGGCTGACATTGAAGTCACCAGAGCGGGGCAGGGGCAGCAGGGCTGGGCCTTGAGGGCCACCATTGCGCGCCACAGGAATGATTGCGCCCGGCACCAGCTTGACCGTGTTCGGGTTCAGTACGCCATCATCAGCCGCGGTGTAGACGCCGGCAACCGCAAGCGAAGCGTTTTTCAACAGCAGCTCTTTGGTTTTGTTTAGCGTCTTGATGTCGGGCAGGGCAGTCATCAGCGGGCCACGGCCGTATACTTCGCCGGCCACTTTCATGTAACGGCTGACAACCCAGGGCGAGGTTTTGCGACGGCGATAGACCACCTCGTCTTTGCCTTCTTTCCAGATAACGTGATAGCAATAATCGCCGCGTTTGAAGTCGAAGATAGTTGCCTCAAGCAGCTCAATATCGTCGGTTGGCTTTTGCTCAATCAAACGTTTTAACGTGTCTGGAATCTTGGCATCCGGCCATTGTCGCTGGATCGACTCGGCCTTGATGCGCATGCGGCGATAGACGTTGTCGACTTGGCCGTTCGCGCCTTCCTCGTAGCTGATTAAGAACAGCGGCACTGGCACAAAATTGATTGGCGACACATCGTCACCCGGTTGAACCATCATGCAGGCCGTGCCGACCGCAAGATCCAGCAGGAACTCACCGATGGCGATGTCGAAGTTAGATTGCTTTAGTACCGCAAACATCTGCTCGCTGTAGACATCTAGCACTGCCTGCAACTCCTGGCGGCGATCGGCAGGAATCGATGGGCCGGGCTCAAGCCGGCACCATTTTCGCTGCGGCGGGAACACGACAGACTGCAGCCTGTTCGCAAACCGTTGGGTACTATTGATTGCTGTACTGTCGAAGACGCGCTGCATCTTTTTGCTGCCGGTCGCGCCGCCTTCCCAGACTCCATAAAGTTGGCGCTGGGGCAGGGCAAACTCGTAGGCATCCTGGTACAGCTGCTGGAATTCATCCTTCTTACGTTGGGCGATTTCCTGCCGCTTCATTATTTCCTCGGGCTTTAATCGCATTGCCCCTAGCGGTTCTTTATAGGCCATCTTAATTATCCTTGTTCAGCTTGTCCCGCCTGTCTTTGTATTTACTCACTGCTTAGTGCGTGCTAACGCTATGTTGTCTATCAAGTTCGGGTAGGGTCTGCCCGCTTTCTGCGCACGACGCATGGCATTGCGCTTCTGCACCTCAGACAGTTCTTTCGGCTTGCCCAAATCTTTTGGCCGCGGCTTATCCCAAACTTTTTTCATCATTCCCCTTGCAGCATTGGTCGGCCCAACCTGCGCATCACGACGTTTTGCTTGGCTGAATTGCGCTCGCCGATCTGACGCTTGAACGTAGTTTCAAGTTCGCCGCGTTTGGCAGCAAACGGTTTGACATCAAGGCTGCCGACATCGGGAGGTTCACCAGGTGGCGCTGGGGCATTGGGCATTTCCTCTGATAGTGCTGCAGGTGCTTTTTCAGTGAATGGTTTTGGTGGCGTTCTTTTGTAAAGCTCGTATCCGACAACCGCCTGGTATTGTCGAGGGGGTTGGTTTCTTGGGTACTCCGTTCTCGTTTCGTAAATAGGTTTTGAATAATGATTAACTGGCAGAAATGCATCACCAATTTCTGGGTCTACTCGGTAAAACTGTCCGTCCATCATGAATCCGGTGCCAGACCTGCCCATAGTTTGGGATACGCCAACTTTTTTACCTTGAGATGTTGGAAATTTTGCTAATACTTGTTGATACTCAATCAGCCGATTCTTATATGCAGTTGCTTGCGTTTCATATTCTTGCAAGCGTATGTTGTATGCATCTAATTGTGTTTGATAGGCAGGAAACGCAACGCTGGTGTAATTCTCAACCGATGCTTTGTATGGAGCCATCTTTGCATCAGATTCTTTCTGCCACTGCGTAAAAGCGTTCTGCTGCTGCTGGGTGACATCTAGCAATCCAGTTTTGTATCGCTTACTTAAACGCTCAATGTCAGAAGTGGCGCGGCGCGTAGCCAAGCGCTTTTGGTAGATGGTCGGTGCGGTAGCCATTAGTTAATCCTCAACCCGGCTTAAGGGATGGGCTTTCAATCCCAAGCTCAGGGCTCAAGCGCTCTTGAGACAGCAACATGCGTCGACCGCCGCGAGTGCGTGCGTACAGCTGTGTAGCTTCAATCTGTGCGGCTTTGCGGCGTTGCTCATCAATCGCGGCTTGCGTTTCTTGAGCCCTTTTTTCCATCTCAAGCCTGGCTGTCTCGTATTGCGAAAGGCCGGTCTCGTATGACTTGACGTTCAGCGAGAGCGCTTCTTGAGCAGTAGCAAGCTGACCTTTTGCAATTTTTGCTTGTTCTTCAAGTGCTCCAGCTTGGCGGCCATAGATTTTAGACTGTTCGGCGATACGGGCTCGCATCTTTTCGGCATCGCTGCTCTGTTGTTGCAAGGCCAGCTGTTGCTGAAGTTCTGCATCTTTACGCGCTTTGCGTGCCTCGCTTGCGGTATAGGCTGCGCCCGCAACAATGGCCAGTGCAATAAATGGCATTTCAACCTCCAATCATTACGTCATCTAATTTGTCTGGGTCTGTTTCATCCGTGGCATGGATGCAAAACCAGACCGAATCCTCAAGCGCGATAACCCGGTGGTGCTTGCCGGCAGCAATATTGACGCAAGCCGGTGCGACGAACTCCTCGGCATTGCCATCGATCTCCACCATCACACGACCGCTGGCCAATATGCTCAGATGGTCGTATTTATGCGCGTGCGTCATTGCATACAAATTCTTTTGCAGCATCATCTGCCTGGCATACACGCCATCAGAGAAGTGATGCACGATACTTAAATCAATCTGAGTGTCGTTCATATATCAACACATTCTATTGGATTTTGAACAGGTTGCAAGACTAAAGCTATCTGGCAGATATACATCACGCAAAAATATCGAAATCTATTTTGGCCACCGTCATGCCGGGGGCTCTGCCGCCCAGGTTGTGCGACCTGGTCATGCGGTTGTATTCGCCGCCGCCTAGCATCAGGTAGCCGAATGAGTCACCGATGTGCGAGTGCTCATTTTTGTTGGGCGCATCTCGGAACCGTTCTTGGCCGGCACCGACTGCCACGCGCTTGAAGTGATAGCCGCCTGCCAGAGCTTTTCTCAGCAGCTTGCAGGAGCGGTTGACGATCAAGCCAGGTTTGCCATCAATAAGTCGCTGCATGGGTGCTGCAGACGCTTCCCGGCGCACCTTGAAGTCGTTAGACGCCGTCGGCTGCGCCTTCAAGCCCAGGGTGCGCAGGTAATCAAACGCGGTGACTTCGTAGATTGCATCACGCTGCATACCGGCAGGGTCGCCCCAGATCATCACTTGGTGCTGTGGGTAGCGGGTATTGAGCTCGGCCAGCAGTTGCATACCAAAGCGCTCCAAGCCCATGTCAAAGGTGACGATCTCATGGTGGATTACCCAGCGGCCATTGGGTAGGCGCTGGCCGATCGTGGCAGCTGGTGTTAGACCGAAGTCCAAGCCGACTTGGATTGGCGCATCCATTGACAGATCGGTCTCACCGGACATGGTCGAATCATCGTATTCAGGCCAGACGGGTCGACCTTCTTGGACGTAGGTGTACTGGCCGCCGGCGTAGCACTTGATCCAATCGAGGTTCTTACCCAAAAGCATTTGCTGGTAGTAGCCGCTTGGGAGATTGTTGACGTTCTCGGCTGCCTGGTTGATCTTCCACCACTTGCCGGCAGAGAAGACATGGTCGTTAGCCTCGGGGTTGTCTGGCAGGTCAGCAGGATCGACTTCAGCGACGCCGCCCGGCTGTTGCCAAAACTTCCAGGCATACGCGCCGGTCATCTTTTCTTTGACGGCCATACGGTGCCACCAGTGATCGTCGTCTGTCGGGTTGCTGTCCATCCAGATGCCGTGCCAGGTTGCGCCACCGTCGCGCTTGGTTGGGTAGCGGCCAACACGGTGGGTCAGTCCATCAATCACTGCCTTGGGGAGCTCACGCGCTTCGTTGACCCAAGCGCCGGTCAGCTCCAGGGAAAGCAGTTTTCTGACGTCCTTGGGCTGGTCTAACGCCAGAAAAATTACTTCCGCGTCAACGCCTGCAGCGTCACCTCGAGCTGGTAGCCGGATGTGGTGTGTGATGGGTGGTGTCCAGAACATTGGCCCAAAGGTGGCCTCGGGGAAAAGCTCAAGCCAGGTCTTGATTGTTGTGGTCTTCAGCATTGGGTAGCTGTTTCGCACCACGGCCCAGCGGGTGTAGCGAATGTTGTCAACCGGGGATGGTTTCTGCTGGATCGCCTTCTTAAATATCTTGGCTGCGCAGGCGTAACTCTTGCCCGACCCCACTGGCCCCATCACACCTTGGACGAAGTTGTCCGACTGAAAAAAGTCATACATTACCGGGCTTTGGCTGAAGTCAAACCTCAAGCCCTCGGTTGCTACCGTCTTCTCTGACTGCTGCTTTGTCTTTGACACGTTTTCTCCACAAACTCATTGTTCGCCAGATGGCGGTGCGACCACGTTTACATCGATCACACTCGGCTTGTCATTCTCGTCGGGGTTGTCTAGCAAGCCAGACGCCTTGGCCAGCAACCGCAACACCCCCACCTTGTCATAGAGCTCGATGTCAAGAAAGCCGTTGCCATCCTTGTCAGTGCGCACAGAGACCTTCTTGATAGCCTGCAGTGCGTGTTCAGGAATCTGGTGAGCCGCCTTGACCTTGACGTTGCCAGCCTCATCCCAAGTCATGATGTCGGTAATTTTGGTGTTGGCCATGCAGAGCAAGGCATAGCTTACTGCTTCCCGGTTCTGGATCAGCGTGTTCGAGCGCTCAAGCCTTCTCTGCACAGACCTGACACCCCCCCAATTAGTCAAAGGCGGTATTACAGAGGTTTGTTTCTTGCCGGCCATCAAAACGGAATACCCTCATCCAGGTTAGCCGCCTGCGGCTGGTAACCATTTGCCTTGGCACCCGACTGCTGCACCACACAAAGGTCACCAATCTGGCAACTAAAAAAAGACTGCCCAGTAGCATCCTTCTTTTCCCAAGCCTTGAACCAATGCAGCGCGCCATCCGGCAACATGATCCGACCATCAAGGTCAGGATCCTTTCGGTCAAGACGCTTCTTGTTGTTTTTAAATAAACTGCCCTGCCCAGGCCGATGTTCAAATGCCATCACTTACCCCCTTGTTAAAAAAGCTAGGAAAAATTGAGAGTGGGCCCCTCCAGCGCTACGGTAGGGTGGGGGGGCAAAGGGTGCCTTTCTGACAACAGACAGCCCAACCGCTTGAGTCCGATCGATTGTCCGGCCAGCGCAGGCCAAGGTCGCTTCAAAGCAGACACGTCGCAACCCCCCCGCCGTCCAACATGCAGACGAACGTATGGGTTTTGTACAGACGCGATTAGAGGCTCTACAAGCCGCGATCTGCCTTGACCCATGTCTACCCATTACCCCACCCCCGATCGTGCCTTCTAGGTGCCTTCTGACCCGCGGAAACGGCATTGTAGTTTCACAGGCCGTCTGCATGCATCACCAACAGGGCTTCGACCAGGCCCTCATGTCGCGGCATCGGCACGCCTTCAGCTTGACAGCGCTCTTGCAACTTCAGCAAGGTTGCGCTTAACTCATTGTCAGTCAATGAATAACTTAAAACCTTTAATAAACTTTCATTAAGTTCTTTAAAACAATTATCTTTAAATAACCTATTAATACGTTCTTCGATGTTTGTGACAACCACCGGGTTGTCCATGTGGTTGTCTATGTGGTTGTCTATGGAGCGCTTGTCATTGACAACCACCTGGTTGACAGTGCGCTTGGCTTTTCGTGCCTTGTGGGCTGCCAGTTCTGCTTTCATCTTTGCAACAGTTACGGTGTCGCCTTTGGTCGGCATCTGGTACTCCTTTGTCGGTAAGTTCACGGGCTTGACGACACCTCGGATCATGTCCTGGATGCGTTTAAGACCTTCGTGATTGATGGTGTTGTCTTGCTGTTTCTGTTGCTCCTTTTGCATGTGCGGTGGCCGGGTGTCTTCGAATGTGCTGGTGATTGCAATTGCTGTATTGACATCAATTGATTCGTCGAACACGACCCTGATGGTGTCTGTCCGTTCACCTCTGAATCCCTTTTTGACGACTTCAACGTAGCCGGCAGCCTTCAGCTTGACCAGCTGTTTGCTGATCGCTTGACGGCTGACTTGCAGGTCTGTAGCCAGTTGCTGAGTGCCGACCCAGGTGATGCCTGCGCGGTTAGTGTACGAGCAGATCAGGCCAAGGACGCGCACTTGGACATCGGTCAAATTCTTGTCTCTGAGCGCTCTGAGCGGCATCACAGCAAACTTGCGCTGATCTGGGGAGGGTTCTTTTTCCTTGACCCTCGGCTTCCTGGGTACCTTAAAGTCAATCACGTTGTCAGACACTGAGTTCATGCTTGCCTTTCAACGATGCCGGGATCTTGGGCTTTAAACACCAGCCAATGCAGCTGTCATCCCACACGCCAATGATGCAAACACCACCAGGATTTAACAGCAGCATGCTGGTTGTTCTGGGCGGCGGCTCAATTGCCGGGTCGCGGAAATACAACTGCTCGGTCGTCGATTGCAGGAACTCAGTCATAGCTTGTGACCCCTGATCTGCCGGCACAGCTCGCGCTCCGCAGGCGTAATGTCAGGGCTGATCTCAGCCACCGGACAAAGCCGGTTGCTCGGCGGTCTGGGTGCCGGCATGTTCATCACTATCCACATACAACAGACCGCAATCAGACCGACCGCAATGTAAAAGCACAGGGCAATTGACTCAGCTAGATTTCTCATTCTTGTACCTCCTTACCATCTCGTTGCGCAGCGCTGCCCTGGCTTCGGTGCCGCGCTCTTTCTCAATCCCGTTCAAGTAGTCCAGCTTGCTGACACGGGGCTTCCGCGCCTTGTCAGGTAGCCGCATTGCCCACCTGACCTCGCACTCAAAACGCCATGCCTCGCTGTATGTACAAACTTCAACACCGTCGAGAACCATTGTCCTCGCAGGCCAATGGACACTATTGCATATTGGACAAAAAACATTATCCAAGAAACCGCCTGTGATGCCGCCGAGTCGCCTTGATCGCAGCCATGACCGGCAGGCCAGACTTCTTCCACATCCAAAAGCAGCAGGCAAATTTGCGCAAACGCCGAATCATTTGATTCTCCGCACTTTTTTGTCAGCCTCGAGCTTCTGCTCGCGCTGGATGCGCCTAAACTTCTTTGCCAAGTCAGTCTCACTGGCTGACGTGTACTTCCAGTCAGGGTTCCAAACTGATGCGGTTGCGTCCTTGACTTCCTTGGCCCTGACTTTGTTCTCGTCTGTCGCTGGCATCTGTACCAGGTTCGTATTCGTACTCATGACACCCTCCAATCGCTTCACAATCCCATGCGCGGCACCACAAGCCCTCGGCGTGACCTACCGAGTGGCGGCAGCTATGGCAGGACGCTTGTCTGCGCAGGCCTTGCATATCCACCGCTGGTTTCGATTGCTGTTGAACTTGATCCATGTGCCCCCTTGACGCTTCTTGTGCTGCCGACAATTGCTGCAAAACGTCGGCTCTAGATTGCTTACTTTTTCAGCTCCCACAAACTGATTCCTTTCGCAAAACTATTTCCAACTCACTTCAGCCCTTCTCGCATCATCGGAATAAAGTGCTCGAGCAGCAGGCACACACGCCAAGGCTGCCCGTTGCGTCGATAAGCGACCACAGGGATCTGGCCGGGTACAGCGCACGCCTCGACCTGGGCGCTCCAAGCATCAATCTGCAACCGCTCCTGGCGCTTTACTTCAATCCTGAACTGCTGCACCGTCAAATCGTCAGCGCCATCCCGTGCCTGCCCCAGGTTGCGCTTAACAACAAAGCCCAAGTGATCAGAGAGGAGAGCGGCGAGCTCACGCTCACCAGCTGCACCCTTGTTTCGCTTGCCCCTGCCGTTCATGCCTGCCCCCATTGCTGCGCCATCGCCTCGGCAATACCGCGATAGGTTTCGCTTCTGATCTTCCAGCGGTCGGCACTCGGCGGCAGCCGGTTCTGCCCGCTGTCCGTCTGATTCGCCCACCGCTTTTTGCCGCCCACAATCCGCGGCTCGACAATCGCAGTCGGCACTAGCGGCGGCAGGTTCTTCAGCCACAGACACGTCGCCTTGCTAGCGTCATGCCCAAACTGCCACGGCTGGATTGTTTGTGTTGCTTTTTTAATGCGCGTACCAATAGCGCCTATTGGGTTTTCGACAGCGACCCTTTGAATGGGCGCATCCAGCAGCAGCCGCACAAAGTCCAGCGCCTGCTCCGTGAGCTCGGCACGACCTGGCGTGCGCTTGTTCCAGTGCAGGCCGCTCGAGCACAGGTAAATGCAGGGCGGGTGCGCAACCATCAGATCCCAGCCGTCATGCAGCACATCGCGCACGTCGCCTTGGTAGTGCGGCCCCGGCACGTCGGTCGGCAGCAGGTCACAGGACATTGCATCATGCCCAGCACGCAGGAAGGCATCTCGCACTGTGCCGCTGTATTCGCAGGCCACCAACACCTTCACGCAGCCTCGCCCAGCAAGCGCTTCAGACGGCTCTCAGCGCCTTCGTATCGCTTGCCGTAAGCCTCAAGAATGAGCTCTTCAAGGATCGACGTGCGGCTGCGGCGCTGCTCATCAGCTGCCTGGTCAAGCAAGCGACGGATCTCTGGGCGCATGCGCATCAAAAACATCTTGTAGTTCTTGTCCATACAATCTCCAAACGGGTCGATTACGTGAATATATATCCAAAACCCAAAAGATGCCAATGGTGTCATATAGATAATCAAAAAGACCCGTTTGGACTGTTGACATAGCTGCGAGATATATGCACAATGCGCTTACTGCATCCCGCAGCACCCTACCGATGGACAGGAGGACAGCATGGCACCCCACACTGGCAAATTCGTTGCCTACTACCGCGTCAGCACTGA